>Ga0256404_1008670_pt1 | contig 15116 bp, 13 predicted proteins | sample RumenRJG_01DNA_FD_185990 | JGI IMG/M metagenome (GOLD analysis project Ga0256404, IMG submission 185990) | Bovine rumen microbial communities from Lethbridge, Alberta, Canada - RJG_01 | ecosystem: Host-associated > Mammals > Digestive system > Stomach > Rumen | place: Canada: Alberta | collected...
CGCAAGCCCAAGACATCGCAGATCTTATACCTAAGTTGGAAGGAATTGACAATCCCAGTCTTTCTACAATTAAGCGTAGCATAGCTGCCCTGACAGCAGTTGGACTTGTCAAACGAGTAGGCAGTCGTAAGACAGGGCAATATATGGTTAATGAGGTCGTTTACGACAAAGATAAATAACAGCAGCCCCCACCTTTAAGAGCTCTCACAGCCATTATCACGGGAATACCACGGGAATTACGAAAAAGAAAAACCGCTAAGTAGCTGATTATCAGCCTCTTAGCGATTCTTTCTGTCGGGATTACTGGACTCGAACCAGCGACCTCGCGCCCCCCAGACGTGTGCGCTACCAACTGCGCTAAATCCCGAACGTTTGCTTGTAAGCGGGTGCAAAGGTAAGTAGTTTTTTTTAATCTTGCAAATTTTCCAACCATTTTTTAGTAAAAACATTGATAATTATTGTTATTTCCTTGCAGAATAAGCAAATTATTCGTACCTTTACACTCCAAATAAACAAAATCAAGACAAAACTGAGATGACACAATACGAGATAAAGGCTCCCCAGCTGCTAAACCAAACCATCAAACTACCGGCATCGAAAAGTATCTCGAACCGGGCGCTAATCATTCACGCCCTGTCAGAAGGAAGCATACTGCCTGACAACTTGTCAGACTGCGACGATACAGAAGTTATCATCGACGCACTGCACAACAAGCCTTACGAGATGAATATCAAAGCTGCAGGAACAGCGATGCGATTCATGACGTCATTCCTCTCTGTAAAAAAGGGAGAGGAACACGTACTGACAGGCACTGAGCGCATGAAGCATCGTCCAATCGGGGTGCTGGTGGATGCACTACGTCAACTGGGTGCTGACATCTGTTACACTGGCGAAGAGGGGTTTCCGCCACTACGCATCAAAGGACAGCAACTGAAAGGGGGACTGCTGGAAGTGCCAGGTAATATCAGTTCACAATACATCTCAGCATTGCTGATGATCGGACCGACACTCAGTGACGGACTGACCCTGCGACTGACAGGAAAAATCATCTCACGACCATACATCGACCTGACACTATGGACAATGCGTGAGTTTGGAGCAGAAGCCGACTGGAGCAGCTACGAGACCATCACAGTACAACCCAAGCCCTATCGTGAGCGTACCTATTATATTGAGAACGACTGGAGCGCCGCCTCCTATTGGTATGAGATGGTAGCACTGTCGAAAAACCGAGACAACGTGGTCAGACTGGAAGGTCTGATGGATGGTTCTAAACAGGGTGACTCCAGCGTGCGCTACATTTTCAGTCTGCTAGGAGTCAAGACGACCTTTGAGACCACCGAAGAAGGCGTACCTACAACGGTGACCCTGCGAAACACACTACATACAGTACCCCGATTGGAGTACGACTTTGTAAACTCACCCGATCTGGCACAAACCTTCGTCGTGTGTTGCGCACTGATGAATGTCCCGTTCCATTTCCGGGGGCTTTCAACACTGAAAATCAAGGAAACAGACCGTATAGAAGCACTGAAATGCGAGATGCGCAAACTGGGCTACGTCCTCCGCGACGTGAATGGCAGCGAGTTGATATGGGACGGAGAACGCTGTGTTCCTCAGGAAAAAATCGCTATTGACACGTACGAGGATCACCGTATGGCACTAGCCTTCGCTCCAGCAGCCTTCGTCGTCGACGGGCTACGCATCAATAATCCACAAGTCGTTTCAAAATCCTATCCACACTTTTGGGAGGACATCAAAACTGCAGGCTTTGAACTATGCAATTTCTGCTGATTGTCATCATATCACTGGTTGCCCTGGGCATCGTTGCCGCCATCTTCTCTGCTGGTGACAAAGATGATCCTATCGTACAGAAAGAGGGTGACTGTGCATCATGCACCAGCAGAACGGAATGTAAGTTGGCAGACTTGAAAGACGAGGTTAGGAAGAAAAAGGAAGAGAAGTGTCATGAGACCACATTGCTTCTACTGATACTTATCTCATGCACCCTATTCATCGGGTGTTCAACGAAGAAGAACACACCACAAAGTCGATTCTGGCAGTCATTCACTGCCCGATACAATACCTATTTCAATGGTTCGCAGGCTTTCATCGAAGGAAGCTTAGAGAAAGAGAACGGCAATCGCGACAACTGCACAGAACTGATACCGCTCTACACGGTAAGCAACAAGCAAAGCCGCTCATTGGGTAGCGGACAGTTTGACCGCGCCATTGAGAAATCACAGAAAGCCATTAAGCTACATAGCATTAAAAAACGCCCTGAATGGGATAAGGGACGACGTAAGACTGCCAAGGACATCGAGTGGCTGAGCCGTCGCGAGTACAATCCTTTCCTTTGGCGAGCCTGGCTACTGATGGGTAAGTCGCAGTTTCAGAAAGGAGAATTTGAAGAAGCTGCTGCCACCTTTGCCTATATGGCACGCCTTTATCAGACACAGCCTGCCATATTGGGCATTGCCCGTGCCTGGCTAGCCAAAAGCTACACGGAAATGGACTGGCTCTACGAGGCTGAGGATATCATCACCAAGCAACGACGTGACTCAATGGACTATCGTGCCGTCAAAGACTGGGACTACACGATGGCAGACTACTACCTGCATAGTCAACGCTATGAAGAGGCTGCCGACTATCTGCGAAAGGTTATCAGACATGAGCGCAGACGAAAGCAGAAAGCCCGTGAGTGGTTCCTGATGGGACAACTACAGACCATCCTGGGCAACACGGAAAAGGCCTATGATGCCTATCGCCATGTGATACGACTGAATCCACCTTACGAACTAGAGTTCAATGCACGCATAGCCCAAACTGAAGTGATGCCAGCCAGCAGTGCCAGTCAGAAAATCAAGAAACTCAAACGTATGGCAGCGTCAGACAACAATAAAGAATACTTGGATCAAGTGTACTATGCTATTGGCAACACCTATCTGGCGCAACAAGACACGCTGCAAGCCATCGAAGCTTACGAGAAAGGTTGCACGCAGTCTGTGCGAAATGGCATCGAGAAGGGCGTGCTCCTGCTGACATTAGGCAACGTATATTGGCAAAAGGAACAATTTGCCGATGCGCAACGTTGCTACGGACAGGCCATCGGCCTGTTGGACAAGGACCGCAAGGACTATGAGCAACTTTCTGAGCGCTCGAAAGTGCTCGACGAGTTGGTGCCTTTCACCTCAGCCATCGAACTACAAGACTCACTGCAACGTTTGTCGTACATGTCCGAGGAGCAGCGCAACGCAATCATCGATCGACTGATAGCCGAACTCATCCAGAAGGAGAAGGAAGAGAAACGGGCACAGGAAGAAGCGGAAGCAGAGGATTACATACAACGAGCATCAGCGCAAGGGGGTGGAGAAATGCTCCCCCAGCCTTCCCGTCCCATCACAACAACAACGACAACCAACCAAGGTGCTTGGTATTTCTACAACCCGCAGGCCGTCAGTCAAGGTAAACAGCAGTTCCAAAGACTATGGGGTAAGCGCGACAACCAGGACAACTGGCAACGCGCCAACTTAACAGTAGTGGCCAATCACGAGCTCTCAGAAGCCACAAAAGACCCTGAAATTCCAGAAGGTTCTGAAGCCCCAGGAGCCTCAGAGACCCCAGAAGGCTCTGGCACGCAGACTCCCATTGCCAACGACAGCACTGCCAACGACCCACACCAGCGGGCATACTATTTGGCACAAATTCCTTTCACCGAAGAACAAAGGGCTGCCAGTGACGTCATCATCAAAGACGGCCTGTTGCATGCTGGCATCATTTTCAAAGACAAGTTGGACAACCTGACGCTCAGCAAGAAACACCTCTTGCGCCTTACCACTCAATATGCTGACTACGAACACAACGACGAGGCATTATACCACCTCTACTTACTCTATTCACGACAGGGACTACATGAGGAGGCTGCCAACTGTGTGACACTGTTACAACAACAGTTCCCAGAGAGTCAATGGACAACGTTGCTCTCAGACCCCCACTTCGCTGAGAACCAGCGTTTTGGCGTGCACATAGAAGACTCTCTATACGCTGCTACATACGAGGCTTTCAAGGCTAATCGCCACGACGAGGTAAGTACAAACACCAATCTGTCAGCGGAACGTTTCCCCTTGGGGCAACACCGTCCGAAGTTCCTGTTCATCGAAGGACTAAGCCTGCTTAATGAGGGCGATGCCAATGGTTGTGAGCAACATATGAAGGAGGTTGTCGAGCAATATCCGCAGAGTGAGGTCACAGAACTGGCAGGTATGATTCTACGTGGCATACAACAAGGACGCCAGTTGCACGGCGGTAAGTTCGACATCGGCGATATTTGGTCACGACGCAGTATCGCCAAGAGTGCTGCTGACTCTGCGCACATTGACACACTGAGCATCGAGCGTGACATCAAGCATGTGTTCCTGTTGGCGTATCAACCTGACTCCGTCAACCAGAACCAGTTGCTCTATGAGATGGCGAAGCATAACTTCTCAAACTATCTGGTTCGTAACTTTGAGATCGTCACCGACCAAGATGCCAACGGACTATGCAGGATGATTATCAGTGGATTCCTGAACTACGACGAGGCGCGCCAGTATGCACGTCAGCTACATGCAGCAACAGGACCGCTGGCAGAACTGATGAGTCACTGCCGGAGCCTCATTGTGAGCGAACAAAACCTTCCGTTATTGGGCACATCGTTCAGCTATGCAGACTATGAATTGTTCTACGAAAAACGACTGGCTCCCATCAAGATTTCCAAACAGCCGTTGCTGGAAGAGCCGGAAACCATCATCCAAGAACAGGAAACCGATGAGGAAGAACAACAGAACGATGACCCGCTGTTCAACGAGCCACAGCAGCAGAATAGTGGTTATATAGAATTCGATGATGATTTTTGGAGATAAGAAATATGACAAACGGACTATTACTTTGGGCTGACGACGAGATTGAGCTGCTAAGAGCTCATCTGATCTTTCTGGAAAAGAAAGGCTATGAGGTGGTAACTGTCACCAATGGCACAGATGCCATCGAAGAATGCAAGAAACGTACATTCGACCTAGTTCTGCTTGACGAGATGATGCCTGGACTGTCTGGCCTTGAAACCTTGCAGCGCATCAAGGAGTTTGCTCCGCAACTGCCTGTCGTAATGGTGACCAAGAGCGAGGAGGAAGACATCATGAACCAAGCCATTGGCCGACAGATTGCCGACTACCTCATCAAACCTGTCAACCCCAACCAAATACTGCTGTCACTGAAAAAGAACATCCACCGCAAAGAGATTGTGACAGAGGCTGTACAAACAGGCTATCAACAACAATTCCAGCAATTGTCCATGCAAATTATGGACTGTCAGACGTGGCAAGACTGGACTGACATCTACAAACGACTGGTACACTGGGAACTGGAACTCAGTGCTACTGACTCGCAGATGACGGAAATGCTTAATATGCAGAAAGGAGAAGCCAACAGAGGATTCGCCAAATACATCAAGAAGCACTACATGGACTGGATGACGACCGACGACCATCCCATGCTGTCGCCTGAGCTCTTCAAAACCAAGGTATTCCCACTGCTAAACGAAGGACAGAAGGTATTCCTTGTCGTTCTTGACAATTTCCGTTACGACCAGTGGAAGATGCTGGAACGGGAGATTAGTGACATTTTCGAGATTGACGAGGATGTTTATTGCAGCATCCTACCTACTGCCACACAGTATGCGCGCAACGCCATCTTCTCAGGATTGATGCCCGAACAAATCCACAAGATGTTCCCCGAGTTGTGGGTAGACGAAGACGAGGATGAGGGCAAGAACCTGAATGAAGAGCCGCTAATTCGCACACAACTCGAGCGATATCGCAGAAAGAATACGTTCTCATACCATAAGATTAACACATCGGCAGAGGCCGACAAATTACTGGCCCAGTTAAACGACTTGCAGAAAAACGATTTGAACGTGGCGGTGTTCAACTTCATTGACATGCTGTCACATGCACGTACAGAGTCAAAGATGGTACGTGAACTGGCCAACAACGAGTCTGCATACCGTAGCATTACGCTGTCGTGGTTCCGCCACTCCACCATTTCCGATATCTTCCGCCAACTGGCACAGAGCGACTACCGCGTCATTATCACGACAGACCATGGTTCCATACGCGCAACAAATCCTGTCAAGATTATCGGTGACCGCAACACAAACACCAACTTGCGCTATAAGTTGGGCAAGAACCTGGCATATGAGTCGAAGGATCTCTTCACCATCAAAGAACCGCACAAGGCACAATTGCCAACCCCTAACCTGTCGACCAGTTACGTGTTTGCTACCGGAGACGACTTCCTAGCCTATCCCAACAACTACAACTACTATGTCTCCTACTATCGCAACACGTTCCAGCACGGAGGCATATCCATGGAGGAAATGATTATCCCCATTATCACGATGAGAAGTAAAAAAACAAGATAACAATGGAAATAAGAATAGACCATTTAGACAACATCCATGTTGCCGCACAGGAATTCATCGCACATATCGGCGATTCAAAGGTCTTTGCCTTCTACGGTAAGATGGGGGCAGGAAAGACCACTTTTGTCAAGGCCATCTGCGAGGAGCTGGGCGTAGAGGACGTCATTACCAGCCCTACCTTCGCTATTATCAATGAGTATACCACCGGCCAAGAGCAAACAGCCATCTACCATTTCGATTTCTACCGCATCAAGAAGTTAGAGGAGGTTTATGACATGGGCTATGAAGATTATTTCTATAGCGGTGCCCTCTGTTTTATCGAATGGCCCGAGCTGATAGAAGAAATATTGCCCGATGATGCTGTTCGCGTCAACATCACCGAGCAACCAGACGGTAGCAGGCTCGTCACCTTTTAGAGGGTCTGCTCCTGATAGTCCAAATCAGCCTGGACAACGAAGAATACCTCGTCGGCTTGATAGTCGCCAAGCCCTTCTTTTTTGGCTTTCTTGCAAATGGCATCGGCCACTTGCTCCAAGTCGATTTCTATCTCATCATCATCCAAATCAAGCACTCCGCTCTCATAGTAATATTCGACGATAAGATCCATCAGACGAAGGATCTCTTCTTTTGTAAAGCGCTCCTTCAAGTCTGAAGGCAATTGGCTTAGGATGAAATCCGCCTCGCGGGCATCTTCCTCAGCGTCCATTCGCAATTCTTCGTCAAGAGTAGCCATAGTTTAGAGTAATGACTGAAACTTCTCTTCTATCTTAGCCTTGGGCTGAGCACCTACCAGTTTGTCAACCACCTGTCCGTTCTTGAAGAAAAGGATGGTGGGAATGTTACGAATACCAAACTCTACAGCCAGGTCTTCGTTCTCCTCGACGTCACACTTACCTACGACTATCTTACCGTCGTATTGCTCTGCCAACTCTGCAATAACAGGGCCTACCATACGGCAAGGGCCACACCAAGTTGCCCAGAAATCAACTACTAATGGCTGACTGCCATTCTTCAAGCTCTCAAAATTCTCGTTTGTGATTGTTACTTCCATAATTCTTAATTTACAATTATACAATTTACGATTTACAACTTATTGTCTATTTAGCTATTTACAAATTCCGTGCCAACTCCCTGCTGCTAATTAATCTTATAGTCCAATGCTTCGGTCTGTTCGATATACTGAATGAGCGAGCTCCTCACGTCGACAGACTTTGAGGCACTGCGAAGCAAGACGTGTTTCTTGCCTGTTGAGTCATGCAACTGGAAGAAGAGTTTGGTAGTACCTGGACTCTCGTTTATCAACTCACCCAGCTCCATTACCACAGCATCGTTCAGCAGGTCGGTGGTCAGCGAGATGGTGATACGGTCGATAGCCTTGTCTTTGACCGTCTGCAGATACTCAATATTCTGGACCTTCAGACTCATGATATCACTATATTGGAAGCGCGGCTGTACCTTGGCAGTAATATAGACTGACGCCCCTTCGGTGAACATACCACTCCAGCGTCCCCAGTCTTCACCAAACAGTGCCAGTTCACCACTTCCCTTGAAGTCTTCCAAAGTGACAAAGCCACAAGGATTGCCACGTTTATCAAAGCGGGTACGGACAGCCGTAACGATACCCCCGATAATCACATCCTCACGGTCCTTCAAACTGTCGACATCTGCCAACTCCTCACATCGGGTATTACACAAGTTGTCAAGAACGATTTTATACTCATCCAACGGGTGAGCCGACAGGTAGATTCCTACCAGTTCACGCTCTTTGTTCAGTCGTTCTATATCGCTCCATCTCACCTCCGACTTCAGCAAAGGAGGTGTTTGTATCTCCAGATCATCAAAGCCACCAAAGAGAGAGGTTTGTGCCTGTTGCTTCTCCGTCTGATAAGTCTGTCCGTAACGCATAATAGTGTCTATGAAGGTCTCTCCCTTGGTATTTTGCGCAAAGAAGTCTTCACGACGGATGCCGAAACTGTCGAAGCCACCACTCAGTGCCAGCGACTCGAAAGCCTTGCGGTTGATGGAACTGAAATTGATGCGCTGTACAAAATCAAAGATGTCCTTGTATGGTCCATTGGCCTCACGCTCGTCGATGATAGCCTGCGCCACACCGTCACCCATGCCCTTGATAGCAGCCAGTCCGAAGCGTATCTCACCTTTTTTATTAACACCAAACTTCTGGTACGATTCATTGACATCAGGACCCAACGTAGCAATACCCATGGCCTTGCACTCGTCCATCAGTTTGGTGATTTCCGTAATCTGGTCACGACGTCGCGACATAATGGCAGCCATGAACTCTGCAGGATAGTTGGCCTTGAGGTAAGCAGTCTGGAAAGCTACCCACGAGTAGCAGGCGGCATGTGACTTGTTGAAAGCGTAGGAAGCGAAAGCCTCCCAGTCACTCCATATCTTCTCCAGCACCTTGGGGTCATGACCGTTCTTCTTGCCTCCCTCTATGAACTTAGGCTTCATGGCGTCGACGATATCCTTTTTCTTCTTACCCATCGCCTTACGCAGGGCGTCACTCTCACCACGGGTGAAATCAGCCAGCAGACGACTGAGCAACATCACTTGCTCCTGATAGACGGTGATACCATAGGTATCCTTCAGATACTTCTCCATAACAGGGATATCGTAGGTGATAGGCTCTTCACCATGCTTACGACGAATGAACTGCGGGATATAACCCATAGGTCCCGGACGGTATAGGGCGTTCATGGCGATGAGGTCCTCAAAAACAGTGGGCTGCAGCTCACGCAGGTATTTCTGCATACCTGCCGATTCAAACTGGAATGTACCAATGGTGCGTCCTTGCTGGTAGAGTTCATAGGTCTTAGGGTCGTCGATGGGAATGTTGTCAAGGTCGACATCAATGCCACGCGTCTGTTTGATGACGGCACAGCACTCCTTCATCTCCGACAACGTCTTCAGTCCCAAGAAGTCCATCTTGATAAGACCTGTCGACTCAATGACGTGACCATCATACTGTGTACAGTTGGTTTTTACATCCTTGAAGTCGGGGTCATCAGCAGTAGAGACAGGCACCCAGTCAGAAATCGGGTCACGGCAGATGATAAAGCCACAGGCATGGATACCAGTACCACGTACCGTACCCTCCAGCATCTTGGCATACTTGATGGTGTTGCGCAATGCCTGATCGGTAGAAGCCTCAGCCTCCTGCAACTCCTTTACAGCCTTGATGGCATTAGGCAGATTCATCTTCGGTGTCTTGCCATCAACATCAGGCAAGCGATCGGGAATAGCCTTACAGAGAGCATTGGTAACATTCAACGGCACCTTTTCCACACGGGCCACATCCTTAATGGAGTTCTTTGTGGCCATCGTGGCATAGGTAATGATATGTGCACAGTTCTCATGTCCGTACTTGTCCTCTACCCATTTCAACACGCGTCCACGTCCGTCGTCGTCGAAGTCGGTGTCGATATCAGGCAATGAAATACGGTCTGGATTCAGGAAACGCTCAAACAGCAAGTCGTATTTCAACGGGTCTATCTTCGTAATACCCAGGCAATAGGCCACTACGGAGCCTGCGGCAGATCCACGACCAGGACCCACCATCACACCTAACTCGTCGCGGGCAGAGTTGATGAAGTCCTGCACGATGAGGAAGTAACCCGGGAAACCCATCGTCTTCATAATATGCAGTTCGAAACGTACTCGGTCGTCGACCTCCTTAGGCAGAGGACTCCCATAACGACGGACAGCTCCCTCGTAGGCGAGCTTAGCCAGATAGTCGGCCTCAAACTTGATACGATACAGTTTGTCGTAACCTCCTAGTTTTTTGATTTTCTTCTCGCCTTCCCCCTGTGGCAACTGGTTCTCGCCATTCTCGTCAGAGGTAAACTCCTTGAACAAGTCTTCCTCTGTGAACTTCTCGCGCCACTTTTCCTCAGTACCGAAATCCTCGGGAATCGGGAAGAAGGGCATGATTGGGTCATGGTCTATGCTATATATCTCTATCTTGTCAAGTATCTCCAACGTGTTCGACAGTGCCTCCGGCACATCACTGAACACCTCGTTCATCTCTTCACGCGTCTTGAACCATTCCTGTTTCGAGTAGAGCATACGTGTAGGATCGTCCAAGTCCTTACCTGTCGCCAAGCAGAGCAGGTGATCGTGAGCCTCAGCATTCTCCTGGTCTACGAAATGGGCATCATTGGTACAAACCAGTTTAATGCCATACTCATGAGCCAGCTCTATCAGCACTTTGTTAGCCTTCTCCTGTAGGGGGAATGTCTCACGGTTGGCACGGATAGTGGGATCCTTTACCTCATGGCGCTGCAGTTCCAAGTAATAATCATCACCGAACACACGATGATACCATTCAATGGCCTCGCGGGCTCCTTCTATGTCGCCGTTCAGAATTTTCTTGGGCACCTCTCCAGCGATACATGCCGAACAGACGATGAGTCCCTCATGGTATTTCTCCAAGTCTTCACGGTCCGTACGTGGACGCATATAGAAACCATCCACCCACGAGCGGCTCACCAGTTTGATGAGGTTCTTATATCCTTGATAGTTCTTGGCCAACACGATTAGGTGGTAACCACCTTGGTGTTTCTTGTCATCCTTGAGTGACTTCGAACCATAGCGTGACACATACATCTCGCAGCCGAAGATAGGAACAAACGGCGGCAGTCCTTCCTTCTTGCGTCCTTTATTGACACCACCCACATAGTCATGAAATTCCTTGATACCAAACATGTCACCATGATCGGTAATTGCCATGCCGCGCATGCCGTTGGCAACAGCTTTGTCTACCAGCCGTTTGATACTCGACTGACCATCCAGGATGGAGTAATAAGTATGTACATGTAAGTGAATAAAATCTTCCATTTTGTCTATTTTGAGGTTCAAAGATAAGGTTAAAACCCGAAATAACCAAAAAAATTCATAATTATTAAGGGCTAAATGTAAATTATTCACTTTTAACTTTTCTCTTCTCACTTTTTTTCGTACCTTTGCATCAACAATAAAACTACTGACACCATCTCATGGGAGAAAGAATAAAGAAACTCAAGAAAATCAGAATACACCGCGAAGGCACTAGCGAACTGTGGTATGCCGCCATCGCAATAATAGCTGTCAACCTGTTCTTTTGGTTCGTACTTAATGCCATCCATCCGTTGGCAAGGCATTTTGTGATGCCCATCACCTTAGGCATCGGTGCATTCATCTGGCTGTCTATGCTCAACTTCTACCGCTGTCCTATCCGCTATTTCAATGGCGATACAGAAAAGTTAGTGGTAGCGCCTGCTGACGGTAAGATTGTCGTCATAGAGGACGTCGAGGAACATGAGTATTTCCACGACAAGCGACTCATGATCAGCATCTTCATGAGCCCGCTGAATGTACATGCCAACTGGTTCCCCGTTGACGGCAAAGTGAAATTTGTTCAGCATTTCAACGGCAACTACCACAAGGCATGGCTTCCGAAAGCCAGCGAGGAGAACGAACATGCAGACATCATGATAGAGACCCCTGACGGTCAGGAAATACTGGTACGCCAGATTGCGGGAGCTATGGCGCGACGTATTGTCACCTATGCCAAGCCTAATGAGGAGTGTTATATCGACGAACACCTGGGATTCATCAAACTGGGTTCACGCGTTGATGTCTACCTGCCACTGACCGCCAAGGCCTGTGTCACCATGGGACAACCCACAACAGGTGACCAAACCGTTATCGCAAAACTGGCATAATGTTCAACCTTCAATGTTCAATGTTTAATGTTTAAGAAGCATATTCCCAATAGCATTACGTGCCTGAATCTGATTTCAGGATGTATAGCCACCTACTGGGCTTTCCAAGGCGATGCCCAGCTGGCACTGCTCTTCATTGTCATCGGTGCTGTTTTCGACTTCTTCGATGGCATGGTGGCTCGTTTGCTGCATGTATCCTCTCCTATTGGCAAGGAACTTGACTCACTGGCTGACGACATCACCTTCGGCTTTGCACCCTCGGCCATCGTGTTCAACTTTCTCGTACCGCTCACCACTCACCTCTCACCGATTATCCCTTATTTGGCCTTCATCATGGCTGCTTTCTCAGCACTGCGTCTGGCCAAATTCAACCTGGATGAGCGACAAGCCTTGGGATTCATCGGACTTCCCACACCTGCCAACGCCCTGTTTTGGGGGTCATTACTAGTAGGATTGGGGGAAGAGATTGCCACCCTACCCTATGCAGGCTATCTGATCCTGGCTGGTGTTCTCATCAGTAGCTATCTGCTGGTATCCGAGATTCCCATGTTTGCTCTGAAATTCAAGTCATGGGGATGGCAAGGCAACGAAGTAAAGTATATCTTCTTGCTGACCTGCATTCCTCTGTTACTGCTGCTGGAGGTCAGCGGACTGGCAGCCATCATCGCATGGTATGTCATTCTGTCAGTAGTCAGTACCCAGCTCGCTAAATAACAGCAAACCCAAATAACTAAAAACATCACAATGATTAAAAGTATTCTTGGCTTCCTACTATTCATCTTTTGCCTCGGTGTCCTCATCGTGATGCTGACAGGAAGTTATATCCTCAAGAGATTCAAGGACTTACGTAAGGCAGCCGAGAATGCTGCCGAGCAACAAGCCTTCCGCTATCGTGAAGAGACAGGACGCCAGCGTCAGCAATACAGCACACGCAACACTCGACAGGCGCAAGGCGCACAGACAGAGCAGCCGCGTCAGACCACGATGGCTACCGGTGAGACCATCATAGACAATCGCCGCCAAGACCGTGAAAACAAGAAGATTTTCGACGATTCTGACGGCGAATATGTAGAGTTCGAGGAAGCGTAATTAATTACGTACTAGCGTACCTATTTCCTCACCATCCATTACTTTCTTTAAGTTACCAACCACATCCATGTTAAAGACATAGATGGGCAGATTATTGTCCTGACACATACAGATGGCGGTTAGGTCCATCACTTTCAGTCCGCGAGCCAGCACTTCCTTGTAAGTAATGACATCGAACTTCGTGGCTGTAGGGTCCTTCTCAGGATCTGCCGTATAGATACCATCCACACGGGTTCCCTTCAACATCACGTCTGCCTCTATCTCAATGCCTCGCAGACTTGAACCGGTGTCTGTCGTAAAGTAAGGCGAGCCCGTTCCTGCCGAGAAAATGCACACATAACCAGCCTCCATCGCCTCGATAGCCTTCCACTTGGTATAGAACTCACCGATAGGCTCCATACGGATAGCCGTCAGCACCTTGTTTTTCACACCGATGGCACCCAAAGCAGACGACAAGGCCAGCGAGTTGATAACCGTAGCACACATGCCCATCTGGTCGCCCTTCACACGGTCGAAACCTTTCTGCGATCCACTCAGTCCGCGGAAAATATTACCACCACCAATGACGATGCCTATCTGGACACCCATCTCGCTCACTTCCTTAATCTGACGTGCATAGTCACTCAAGCGTTCTGGATCAATGCCGTAGCCTTGCTTACCCATCAGACTCTCGCCCGATAACTTCAATAGAATTCTTTTAAATCTTGCCATAGTTTTCTTTTAATATTTAGACATTTCGATGTTTCGAGGATTCGAAGCCTCATCTCAGATGAACGTCACTTCCTTGAATGCATAACGGCGCATTTTACTTTCTTCGTCACATAATACCAGATGCCCGTCGTCCTCCACCGTTACCAGCTCAGCCATAAAGGCACCGTCGCGGTCTGCATAGGGATAGAATCCCTTGTGGCGGTACAGCATTGACAGATATTGATTCCTGACGTCCTTTACCATATAATCGTCAAAGGCCCGCAAAATCTGATTCAGCAGTTGATCACGATCGGTCTCATGCTCACAAATCTGCCATAGTGACACTGGATTGGGAGCATCACTGTGGAACACACGCTGATTGACGTTCAGTCCCACACCAATGATACTGTCCCTGATGACGTTGCCTTGAATGCGGTTCTCTATCAGAATGCCACATATCTTACCATCTCGCCAATAGATATCATTGGGCCATTTAATGCTCAGGTCGCCGATGTATTGTCCCAAGGCCTCACAGATAGCCAGCGAGACAACCATTGATAGATGGAATTGCTTTGTGACAGGCACCTGCTGCGGATGTATCAGCATGGAAAAGAGCAGATTCTTCCCCCGCTCGCTCTCCCAGTGGTTCGTGCCGCAACCCTTTCCTGCCGTCTGATAGTCAGCTACAACAACTACGCTGTCACTATCTCCCTTGCTGTACACATTATCAGTCGACCATTCTTTCAGCCAGCGGTTGGTAGAGTCCGTCTCGTCAATATGTATGATTTCCCATTCCATGTTGCAAAATTACCAAAATTATTTCGTAATTTTGGCAGAAAAAGCAATCTTTCTTTATTTAAAGGCAGTTCGGGGTATTGAGGAAAATCAGGGTTACGGATAAGAGACGGTTCTCAATTCCACGTTCTGCATCAAATTGCTTTCAAAGAACTCCGACTCAGAGCCACCAGCCGTTTCTATGACCCTTTATCGGTTGCAAAGGTACGAAGAATTTTTGAAACCACTAAACTATTCGCAATCTTTTATCATGGGATTTAACTTTATCTAATTTTATCTAACAACAATTTACTCCAACTTACAATTTGATAGGAAATCGAAAGTATTTAAGGCGTATTTGTGTCAATTTGTCACAAAAT
>Ga0256404_1008671_pt1 | contig 15110 bp, 20 predicted proteins | sample RumenRJG_01DNA_FD_185990 | JGI IMG/M metagenome (GOLD analysis project Ga0256404, IMG submission 185990) | Bovine rumen microbial communities from Lethbridge, Alberta, Canada - RJG_01 | ecosystem: Host-associated > Mammals > Digestive system > Stomach > Rumen | place: Canada: Alberta | collected...
CCGTAAGATGTTGTTTTTTATAAAATATTAAAAACGGGGAAGTAAAATGAAAGACGTTCAAAATACTCAAGATACAAGAAATGTTGATATACAAAGGGTTGGGATTAAAGATATTGATTTACCTTTAACAATTCAGCGTAAAAATAATACAGATCAGATAGTTTCCGCTAAAGTAAAAGCTGCTGTTTCTTTACCGAGAAATTATAAAGGTACTCACATGAGCAGATTTGTTGAGGTTTTGAACGAATGGGAGCATAAAAACCTTTTAGGTGTTGATATAAAAGGTTGTCTTGAAAAAATTATAAAAAAACTCCACGCTCAAAGCGGCATACTTGAATTTAAATTTAAATATTTTATAAATAAAAAAGCTCCTGTTACAAAGCTTTCTGCCCCAATGTGTTATGAATGTTCATTCAGAGGTAAAATTGAAGATGATAATTACAAATTTATACTCGGAGTTAAAGTTCCTGTAACTACACTTTGCCCTTGTTCGAAAGAAATTTCCGATTACGGTGCGCATAATCAAAGAGCAATAATTTCTGTTAAAATATCTTATCCTGAAACAGAGCATATTTGGATAGAAGATTTGATTGAATTGATTGAATCCTGCGCATCCTGTCCTTTGTATTCGATATTAAAGCGCCAAGACGAAAAATACGTAACAGAACATGCTTGGGAAAATCCGAGATTTGTCGAAGATGTTTTAAGAGAAGTTGTTATAAAACTTCGTAAAGAACCGAAGATAACCGAATTTGAAGTGGATTGCGAAGCTTTTGAAAGTATTCACAATCATTCTGCCTGGGCATATCAAAAAGAAGTTAAATAATAAGGAGTTTTTATGATAAATACAACAAGATTTACATATTTGATAAATACAAATAATCAATCGTTAAATAACAATGATTATATGAATATTGGATATATGGCAGGCAGATATGGTATCAATCTGAATAATAATCCGTACGAAACGAATCCTATTTTGAATACTCAATCAGGAATATTGGTCAATATAAATTCCTGCACTTCAAGTTTATTTGAAAATAATCTTAAAAATGCAGGAATCAAATTTGATAGAATTGCATAATATTGCTATTCGCAATTATGTAGACAAAAACTACCAATTTTCGCGTGTTGAAACTTGCTTACCGTCGATATCGTATAATTTGTCTTTATACCAAACTCCGACAAATTCTTGTTCTCCGTTGAACATATATTGAATATCAGGGGATACAAAATATATTGCACTTTTTAATACACCTTTTCTGTTATATTGCATTGAATAGTACGGATAATTCGGATAATTATCCGATGTTATATCAACATAATATAATTTCCCGTAAGGAGTGTAATATAATGAATTGTGAATATCATTTTTATATTGGATTGCATAAATAACCAGTGTATCTTTTTTGTAATAAAACGGATTGTATTTTGCATCTTCGTCTTCAGTTACTCCGTTGTTTGTTAACATATAATGATGTTTGAAGTTTTTATCTTTTTTATATTTGGAAAGTTTAGAATTGAATTCGGATTTTGTTAAGTGAATTTTTGAATCATCATTGAAAATTAAAGTTCCGAAATCATTTAAAACATTTATTCTTTGTTCTTTGGTTAAATCAAGCCAATCAAATTTTACATCAGGTACTTCAACAGTTTTTGTCTCTGTTGTTTCAGACTTGTTTACGGGTTCGACAATTTGTATATCTTCAAAAGCGAATACTCCGTTTGCTGATAACAGTATAAAACATAATGAAATAAGAATTTTTTTCATAAATTTTCTCCTATAATTTATTATTTAATATTTTATTTGCTGTTCTTAATTTTACGGAAAATAAATTTTCTCCTTCTTCAAATAAGTTATGTTCGCATACGGCATAGTTTTCAGGGGATATAAATCCGTCAATTTCAAAACCGGCAAATTTGTTTGCTTGATTTTGTTTGGATTTCATTGTCAAGGCATAAATATATGCTGCCATATCATTTTTATCTATCAGATTATCATTTCCTGCAATTGAGCAAGATGAAATCTTATCAAAAGCGTGTCTTATTTGAATTTTTACTTTGGTCAAGTATTCAGGTTTATTTTCTGCTTGATACCTTCCAAAGCGGTATTTTAAAAGATAAGCTTCATATTGTGCGTAATCAATTTTGCCTGTAAGGTTGCGAGTTTGTCTTGCAATAAAAAGTAAATATGATTCGGCAAGTTCTCTAACCGAAGATAACAAGCCTTCATCCAGTTTTTTTATTTCATCAGGGGTTTTATCCGGTTTTTGTGCAAGTGTTCGCCATGATTTAGATGTAATATCAAAGGGTTCTGATTTTGGGTTTGTAATTCCTGTTTGTCCGACCATATCATTTAATATAATCGCAAACGCTTCTCCTAATTCCGCATTACCGTTTGATAATTCGGAAAGAATAGATGTTCTGTTTGAAGGATTACCCCCAAAATTTTGCATAAGCTTATCCTATATCCCAACGTCCGCAAGTTCCGCCCCAGCGGGCAATGATGTTACCTTTGACGTCTTTTATTTTTTCCACATGTTGTACTTCATCTACGCCTTCAACAATAGTTATGACTTCACAATTGTTTGAACAACCGTTACAAGCGCATGTAATGGATGAAAAATGCATATCAGCAACATTCCAACCTTTAAATTTGGTTTGGCTTTGAGTATATTGATGATTTTCCATAGCAAGCATAGCTGCACCTATTGCTCCCATTGTTTGATGATGTTCCGGAACAACAACCTGAGCATTAAGAGCTTCTTCAAAAGCCTTTACCATACCGGTATTGCTTGCAACACCGCCTTGGAAAGAGAATACAGGCAGTAATTCTTTGCCCAGTGCCAAATTACTTAAATAATTTCTTACAAGAGCCTGACATAAACCATATAACAAATCTTCAACAGGATATCCCAGTTGTTGCTTATGGATTAAATCACTTTCCGCGAAAACTCCGCAACGACCTGCAATTCTTGCAGGATTAGTAGACTTTAATGCTGTAGGTCCGAATTCTTCTATCGGAACATTAAGTCTTTGTGCTTGATGGTCTAAAAAGCTTCCAGTACCGGCTGCACAGACAGTGTTCATCGCAAAATCCGTAACAATCCCGTCACGCATAATTATAATTTTACTGTCTTGTCCGCCGATTTCAAGTATTGTTTGAACCCCAGGCACAATGATGCTTGCAGCTACTGCGTGGGCTGTAATTTCATTTTTTACAACATCCGCACCAACCAGTGAACCTGCCAGAGCACGTCCTGAACCGGTTGTGCCGACGCCTGCCACTTCATAATCTGTAAGTTTTTGATTATATAATTTTTGTAGTCCTGTTTGCACCGCGTTAACAGGTGTACCTGCAGTTTTTAACATTACACTGTCAACATATTTGCCTGTTTGATCAACAAGCGCTAGTTTGGTTGTTACAGAACCGACATCTATCCCTAAATATACTGTTAAACTCATTTGTATTATTGTCCTTTACTATAACAGTATAATAATAGCACGAAAATGCAATATTTTTTATAAGTTTAAAAAATATTACATTATAGTATCGATTTAAAGATATTTATTTAAAACATGATATCGTTTTTATTATATTCACTCAAATATTTTGCACTTTCAGATTTGGTAATGTTTTCAGAGAATTCGCTTAATTTATGTTTAATATTTTCTATTTTGCAATTGTTAATCGCATAGTGCAGTGTGTATTCTAAATTGTTATAGGTCCATTGATTTGAAGCTGTATCCATGTTTCCTCCTATTATATATATTCCCGTTTTTATCGAAAAATAACATATATTAAGAATTTTTTACAATTGATTTCTTTAAAATTGCTTTGGGCAGCAAATTTCAACTTGTAAATATTTTTTAACATAATAAAACCGCGAGCTTAATATGCTCGCGGTAAAATAATATTTATTGTGTTTGTATCTAAATTCTGTTTTTCCAAACTCCGCCTTTTCTGTCAACTAAAGCATCATAGCAAGACCAAATTCTAAAGATACCTGTCAAACCCAAGACGGCATGTGTAACATTCTTTTCATATCCGTTATCATTGACAGCTTGTCCGATTCCCGGCCAAATTAGTAATGATAAAGCTGCAGCACCGACAGAACGTCCGCTTATGTTTCCGTTTGTTCCATGAGTCCCCGCAAATGCCGGAATTCCTGAAGCTAACACTGATAGTGTTAATAGCGAAATAATAGTTTTTTTCATACATACCCCCTTTTTTATGTATAAGTTTAACATAAACTTTTTGCTTGTTTCCATAATTTATCATATTCTTCAAAAGAATATTCATTCAGCGGCTTTGTTGCAAGTTCTTCCATCTTTCGGAATCTTTTTTCAAATTTTTTATTAGCTTTTAGTAAAGCTTGCTCAGCATCAATCTTATTCCAGCGAGCCAAATTAACCGCGGCAAATAATATATCACCAAATTCTTCTTCCATGTGTTCTTTATCTTGCTCTGTTTTGGCTTGTTTAAATTCTTCAATTTCCGAATAAAAACAATCATATAAAGATGCTTCATTCGGCCACTCAAACCCGACTTTAACAGCGCGTTTAGAAATTTTTTGTGCAGACATTAAAGCGGCTTGCGAACGTGATATCCCATCCATAACGGATTTTCTTTCGGTTTTTTCTTCAGCTTTTAATATGTCCCAATTCTTTTTAACTTCTTGTGCATTTTTAACTTTTACTTCTCCAAAAACATGCGGATGACGATGAATAAGTTTGTCTTTTAATTCTTTGGCGACATCTTCAATATTAAAATCTCCATGCTCTGATGCAATTTGAGAATGTAATAGTACCTGTAGTAAGACATCTCCAAGCTCTTCTTTTAAATGCGCCATATCATTTTCATCAATGGCATCAACGGCTTCATAGGCTTCTTCAAGCATATTAGGGCGCAGAGTTTGGTGAGTTTGTTCTCTGTCCCAGGGGCAGCCGTCAGGTGCCCTGAGTTTTGCTATTACAGATATTAATTCTTCTAAATTTTTATAATTCATATTGATATTTTAACACAAATCATACAAAAGGTTGATTTATATATTTCGTACTATGCTAGACTTAATGTGTGGATATAGTCAAAGAAAGAGGTAAAATATGTCAACAGTAGATAGAGTAAGTCAATGGAGCCATCGTATTTTTAATACTACGGCTAATGAACACAATGTACGCAGAGAATCAGTTTCAAATCCGTTTGCAAAATCAAATTTCCAAAAAAATATCTTAACGGAAGATGTTTTTGAATCAACAAAGAAAAAAGATGTAAGTTTCACAGGATTAAATAACGGTATAACTCAAGGTACAAAAAGAATTTACTCTACCTTTGTCGGTTCTATAAATGATTTTGGGAAAAGATTTTATGAAGGAATAGAATCTATAAAAGAATTTTGTCGCGGTGTAAAAGACAGTGTTGTTTCAACGTTGAATAAAATTCAAGAAATAGGTAATACTGAAATTCATATCGGAGAAGGTATCAAACATGGTTATGAAAGTGTAAAAAATGTATTATCTTATGATGTAGGTTCATTATTTAATACTCGCGGTAAAAATGTAGCCAGAATGGCAAAAATGGATCCTCATACTGAAGTTAAACCAATGTTAATAGACAGTATTGAAGCTTTGGCTTCCGATATGGCTAAAATAAGCGAAGCAGCATAATCAAAAGGAGAATATATAAATGACAGCAACAGTAGATATTAAAACAAATAAAAATTATATAAGAGTAAGTGATATTATTGACTCTTTGACTATAAATCCTAGTTCTGATGCAGTAGCTGTGTTGGAAGAAATCGGTACAAATTCTTCAATTGATGAAGTTAGAGAAATGACAGCAAGAGCTCTTGTAAAAAGAAATGAAGTCGCTTCATTATCAGTTGTTATTTCTAACAAAGGAAAAGGTATTAACGATATGTCAACAGTAGTTGCTATGAGCACTATCAATTCTTTGTTATCATTGGAAGATAAAGAAACGGCAATGACAGTTTTAGAAAATACAATATCAGGTGAAGGTATTCCTGAAGATGTAGTTGAAAATGCACGTTCTGTGAAAGCACTAATGGCTTTAAGTTAGTATAAATATATATTTTAATTAAAAAATGAACCGCAGGTAAAAGCGGTTCTTTTTTTGTATATTTTTAGTATAATTGTTGCAGATAAGGAGTAAAAATTTATGGGTCAAGTTATAAATAGAGAGCAAATTGCTTCTTTTGTGCAAAAGCTGCATCAAAGCGGAAAAACTGTAGTAGCAACGAACGGTTGTTTTGATATTTTACATGTCGGTCATGTCAGGTATCTTCAGGAAACTAAAAGTTATGCTGATTACAGTATTGTTTTATTAAATTCCGACAAATCGGTAAAAAGTATCAAAGGCCCAACCAGACCTATTAATAATGAAAATGATCGGGCAGAAATTTTATGTGCTTTGTCTTGTGTAGATTATGTTGTATTATTTGATGAGGATTCTCCGCGAAATCTTTTAGATGAGATAAAACCTGATGTTTATACTAAAGGTGCGGATTATACTATGGAAACTTTACCCGAAGCTGATATCATGCGTAAAAACGGCACTCGTGTTGAGTTTATAAAATTTGTTGAAGGTAAATCTACGACTTCTACTATTGAAAAAATGAAACAGAATTAATTACTCGGTTAATAGAAATTTACAAATATGGTTGTAAAAACAGATATTGTGCTATAATAAGCTAACAAGCAAAAATAATAGGGATATATATAATAAGGAGAAGGATTTATGAAATCATTTACGGTTGATGAAATTACTCAAATTACCGGCGGTATGCTAACAAAAGTTTCAAGCCCGGAAATTACTCAAATAGCGCCTCCGCTATTATCTGACGAACACACTTTAGCTTTGGCATTAGGCGAAGAAGAAATTGCAAATCTTGCAAAATCAGGAGCAAAAGCAGCTTTAGTTCCGCTTGGTGTTCAGATTGACGGACTTACTACAATCGAAGTTGAAAGACCGAGATTAGCAATGATGAAATTGTTGAATTTATTTTATGTACCGCCTGTTGTAAATAAAGACATACATCCGTCAGCAGTTGTTGATTCAACAGCTAAAATAGGTGCAAATGTCAGCATAGGACCAAATGTAGTAATTTCACCAAATGCCGTAATAGGTGATAATACAAAAATTCTTGCAAATACATATATAGGTAGCAACGCAAAAATCGGAAACAACTGTTTCTTCCATCCGGGAGTAAATATAGGTGACAGAGTTGTTGTAGGTAATGATGTAATACTTCATCATGGCGTTTCTTTAGGTGCAGACGGATTCAGTTTTGTAACAGAAAATCCGAATAATATTGAAAATGCAAGACAAGATGGCGAAATTAAAAAAGATAATTCTGACCAAGTAATATTTAAAATTCCTTCAATCGGTTCAGTTGTGATTGGTAACAATGTTGAGATAGGTGCAAATACAGCAATAGACAGAGGTACTATTGAAAATACCGTAATCGGAGATAACACAAAGATTGATGACCTTGTTATGATTGGGCATAATTGTCGTATAGGTAAAGGGTGTTTAATAGTTTCTCAAGTAGGTATCGCAGGCAGTTGCGTTATTGGTGACAGAGTCGTAATTGCAGGTCAGGCAGGCTTGGCGGATCATATCGAAATAGGTTCTGATACGATTATTACCGCAAAAGCAGGTGTTACGAAATCATTCCCTGAAAAATCAATTATTGTTGGTATTCCTGCTGTTCCGAGAAAAGACTTTATTAAACAATTGAAGACAATGAAGGATGCGCAAGAAATATTTGCAAAATTCCGTAAATTCGAACCGTTATTAAAAGAATTTGAGGAAAATAGTGCTAAGTAGTTGAAAGGTTTATAGTTGAATGGTTGAAAAGTTATTACATAATTTTGGTTTTGAAAAACTTGATGTATGGAATTCATCAATAGAATTATCAAAACTGGTTTATGATGTGACAAATAGCTTTCCGACGGATGAAAAGTATGGGCTTGTTTCTCAAATACGACGGGCTGTCGTATCAATATCTTCGAATATTGCGGAAGGTTCATCTAAAGCATCTCTAAAAGATCAAGCACGATTTTCCGAAATTGCTTATGGTAGCTTGATGGAAGTTTTAAATCAAATAATAATTGCTAAAAATTTCGGGTACATCTCACAAGAGTTATACTTAACTGTAAGAAATGAAATTGAGAAAGTTTCAAGACAGTTGAATGCATATAAGAATTCCCAGATAAGGAGAAGTGACAATGATATTTAAAAAACGAAGCAACCATTCAACTTCTCAACCATTCAACCATTCGACTCAATCTGTTATTACGCTTAAAAACGAAGTAAAAATATCCGGCAACGGTTTGATGAAGAATAAACCTTGCGAAGTCACTTTAATTCCTTCAAAACTCGGACAAATAAGATATTTTGTAAAAGGGGATGAACCGTTTGTTGCTAATGTTGATAATGTTTTGGCAACAGATCATTGCGTTGTTTTAGGCAATAAAAAATCCAAAGCAATGTTAACAGAACATTTGACAGCGGCTCTTGCTTTTTGCGGGATAGATTCTGTTGATATTTGTATGACGGAAGAAGAAGTTCCTATTCTTGACGGGAGTTCAAAAGTATGGGTGGAAGAATTTAAAAAAGCAGGGATTGATAAACCGTTATTTTGTAAAGAACCTGAATATACCGTAAAAGAGCCTGTATATTATCTAAATGGTAAAACGAGCCTTGTAATATTGCCTGATAGGGAATTATTTATGTCTTATGCCGTAAATTATGACCATCCGAAAGAAACAAGAAGGTTTGTAAATTATAACCCTAAAAATCAACAAGAAATTATTGAGGCAAGAACGTTCGGTTTTTATAGGGATTTAAGAAAATTTCAGATGCTGGGTTTTGCTCAAGGTGCGAGTATTGACAATACATTGGGCTTTATGGATGATGGCGGTTATTCTTCAGAATTGCGTTCTGATTGTGAGCCTGTCAAGCACAAAATGCTTGATATGGTTGGGGACTTATACTTAACAGGTATAAATCCGTTGAATTTAAAATGTCAAATACTTGCAAAAGAAGCAGGTCACGCAGTACATGTAAAAGTTGCAAAAATGTTAAGAGAAAAAATAGTAGAATGTTAAAATTTTAAACTTGATAAAGGAGAGAAAAATGACAGAAGAAATGACACAAGAAGCATTTAGCATGGATATAATGCAAATTATGGACATGTTACCCCACAGATACCCGTTTTTATTGGTAGACAGAATTACTGAGTGTGTTCCGGGAAAATATTGTAAAGGTTATAAAAATTTGACCATGAATGAAGAATTTTTCCAAGGGCATTTTCCTAATAATCCTGTAATGCCCGGAGTTTTGCAACTTGAAGCAATGGCTCAATGCTCTGCTCCGATTTTATTAAAATTACCTCAATTCCAAGGTAAATTAGCTCTATATGCAGGTGTTGAAAATGCAAGATTTAAAAATATTGTAAGACCTGGCGACAGATTTGAAATGTCAATTGAATTGACTAAATTGAAAGGTCCTATATGTAAAGCTCACGGTGTAGGGTCAGTGGACGGAAAAGTTTGTGTAGAAGCCGATATGACTTTTGCTTTGACTTAATAAAGTAGTAATTAAAAAATTAAAAGCCTTGTCTGATAAAAAGACAAGGCTTTTGTATTGTTTTTTGGAATTAAAAATCTGCATCTTTATTGTCAATGTGATAAAGGTGTTTATATTGTTCAAATGCTGATTGTTCCGCTTCTTCTTGTGTATAATCCAATTCTTTCATTAAACTTTGAGCGTGTTCATAGACATCTTCATCTGTTTTAGCAGGATTGATTCTGGTCATTTCTGTTTCGCCTATAACAACTTTGTGAACATTTGCTTTTGGTCTTTCTATTTCTCCTGTTACCATTTTTCTGAAATTTTCAATTACGCTGTCTGCCAAATTCCAAAATTTGTTTCCTTTGCCGGAATAGCCTATTTGTTGTCTAATTATTTTATTGTCTTTATCTCGGAAAAATCTTCCGCTGTATGGATCCATAAAACGAACTTCAATATCATCACCTTTAGATGGTAAAAAATAAATATCAACATCTTTTTCTGCTATCGGTGAATAGTTTTCACTGTACTTTATAGCTCTAAATAATTTGTTGCTAACGACGCGTTGATAATTATTCATTTTTGATATATTGACTTGAATACTGCCAAATGATGGTGATGTATTGTTTGTAACTTGCATATATTATTCTCCTTTCTGTTTTTTGTTTTTAAAATTAGCGAAAAAAAATTTTGCTATAAATTTCTGATATATTACGAATTGTAACAAGATAAGTCGAATGTGAAATATATAATATGATATATACTTTATATATATGAGAGCACTAAATAAATACGAGAGATATTAAGAACGCAAAAAGAAGAGAGATTTTACATCCGTTTAAATACAAGAGAGAAAATTTAATTCCTATTCCTAATTCCTAGAAAAATTTTACCCCGCATAAGCGGGGATTTTTTTATTCATATAAACTTACTCAAATATGTTGTAATTTGTGCTTAAAAGGTGTATAATGGTTAAGTTATACGAGTTTATCAGAAGAAGAAGGATTTAGTAGTATGAAATTACACATGCAAATACTTATAGCTTTAGGATTGGCACTAAAACGTAACTGGCATATATTTTTCGGTATTATTGCCGGAGTTTTGGTCGGGGTATTTTTGCATGCGCACCCTAATATATTAGTAAGTAATATATTAACCTTTGTCGGACAATTATTTATACGATTAATTCAAATGGTAGTTATACCATTGGTGGTTTCAGCGATAATAATTGGGATAACGAGTGTTGGGGACAATAAACAGCTTGGCAAATTTGGCGCAAAAATGATTTTATATTACGGAATATTGACGACTTTTGCTGTCACAATCGGTACGTCATTGGCGTTAATTTTCAAACCCGGTGCCGGAGCAAGTCATTATATAGCTTCAAATATTGCAACAGATGTTCAATCATCTGTTGCGGTTGCAATGCAGCAGCAACAGGGTAATATTTTGAATATGTTTTTGGACTTTATTCCGAAAAATCCGATGGAAGCTTTTGCAACAGGCAATATGGTGCCGATAATTATTTTTGTAATAATGTTTGCTTTAGCATTGGCAAAAGTAGGTGATGTAAACAGACCAATCGTTTCATTTTTTGAATCGGTTTTTGCAGCAACAATGAAGGTTACAGATTGGATAATGTTGTTTGCTGCTCCCGGTGTTTTTGCTCTAACTGCAAGCGCTATAGCAAGTTTTGGTATAGATATATTTGAACCGATTGCTAAATATTTATTGGTGCTATTTGCAGGTTTCGGTATTCAAATGTTTATGGTATATCCTATTTTCTTGAGATGTTTTTCAAAGGTATCTGCGCCAATGTTATTTTCTGCAATAGCAGAAGCAACGATGGTTGCTTTTGGTACGGCAAGTTCAGCTGCAACTTTACCTTTGACAATAGCATGTTGTGAAAAACGCGGAATTTCTCATAAAATTTCAAGTTTTGTTTTACCTTTGGGTGCAACTTTGAATTTTGACGGAACTGCATTATTGCAAACGGTTGCAGTAATATTTCTTGCACAAGCATATCAGGTTCCTTTGAGTATCGGGCTTGTGGTTACGGTTGCGTTGTTGGCAATAGTTGCATCAAGCACCTGTGCAGGTATACCGGGTGGCGGATTAATTACAATCGCGTTGATACTTAACGGTATGGGCTTGAGTCCTGAACAGTTAGTTGCAGGTTTTGCATTCTTATTTACTATTGAAAGAATAACAGATATGTTCAGAACTACATTGAATGTTACGTCTGATGCGGTTGTGGCAGCTGCCATTGCTGATAACGAAAATGAAATTAATTATGATTTGTTAAATAATCCGCAAGCGTATGAGGAAATTGCATAATGGGTTTTTATTTTAAAAAGAGTATTAATCTTGGACCTATAAGAATAAATTTTTCAAAATCAGGTATAGGAATATCTTTTGGGGTAAAAGGCTGTAGAATATCTATGGGGCCTAAAGGTACAAAACTTAATGCGGGCGCAAAAGGCTTATATTATTCCAAAACATTAAGTTCAGCAAAAGGTAAAACTTCAGGAAAAGCTAAAACCTCAAGGGCAGTAAAATCATCCAAAAAAGAACAATAATGTCAAAAACAAAGATTTCACAACAAAATATAGATAGCATGTTCAAATTCATATTTGAATACAGCGGATTTGAAGTTCAGGGATTTGATGATGAGGGCAGGATTTTAGGCTTTCCTCATCCCGAAAATCGTGTATTTGCCGTTCCTACAAGGCGCAATTGCGGAAAGATAACAGGCGGTTTAATGCCTAAAAATATGAATACTTATTATCCGCCTGCTGAACTTTTTTATTGTGCAAAAATAATTTTAGGAGATAAACAGTATAAAAGGTTAAAAAAATCTTTTGAAAATTCGACCTTTCAGGAGATTTTAAATATATTAAAACTTGAACTGTGGGGCAAATATTGTACTTGTCATGAAGACGGCAAATTCATTATTGAATGTGAATATGACAAGTATAATGTATTAAAAATTTTTGTGGACAGAGAAGATGCGGAAGATTTTGCGAGTTGGTACGATATAAATCCTGACGGAAGTGCAAAATTTACTAACCTATCCGGAAATATAGAAAAATACCCGCCTGAAACTTTTGAAAATGTTTATGATTTAGCATTACGCATTATGGACAAAAGAGGATTTTTAAACAAATTTTTCAATAAACTTACTCATAAAGGAAATTATGATTTTTCTTATTTAGATTGCTTAAAAATTTATGATGAATTTTTAAAGTACAACTAATATATAAGTTTTTAAAAATCAAAAAAAAATCTCACCTATCAGGTGAGATTTTTCATATTTTATTTCTTTGAATATAATTTCAATTTAAAGTTAATAAGTAAAATTCGTTTATTTTTTCTATACGGAACAATCTCAACAGATTGAATATCAAGGAAATGTTCATGTTTATAGAGCTCTTTTAAGAAGTTATCGTAGTTGATATAGTTTCCAACCATTTCCATATTCAAGCGTGCCACATTATAACTTGCACCCGCACCTTTTACAAAATTGTCATCTTTTGGGTCATAGTCATATTTTATAGAACGAACCTTTATTTTGTTTGCTCTTATGAGTTCAAGAATTTCGGTAAATTCTCCTGCGATAACGGCCTCAGTGTCCATTCCTGTTGCTGTAGGTTTGTAGAATTGTTTATTTCCGTTATCAGCATTGGCTTCAGCAGCCATTTTTGCTTCTTCAGCTTCTTGTTTTCTATATTCTTCAAGCCTGTTTTGTTTTTCGCTAAGTTCTTGTTTTTTTGCTTCAATGGTTGATTTTGATGTAGCCATCGCATTAAAATTATTTACAATTTTAGGTACAAGTAAAACCAACAATATTATATTTAGAAATAATATTGCGATTGGTACACTAAATTTTTTTAATTTTTCGTTATCCATAATTCTCTCTTTCTTAATTTGTTATTATTTGAATTAGTTTGTCGGTTCATTTGATGCATCGTCTTGCGTTTCTGCTGAACCGTCATCTCCTGCATCACCCGAATTTTCTTCTTGGGCTTCGCCGGTTTCATTATTTAATGCGTTCATAAATGTTGCCAATTGAGCATCACTCATATTAGTAATTTCAAATACATAAGGTGCAGTATCAACTGTTGAAACATTATTGTTAATTACTGTATCCAATGAACCTGCTTTTAAATCAAGTTTGTTCAATCTCAATTTTGCTTCAACAAGTGAATCTTTCAAATTCTGGAAGAATACATAAACATCTTCAACCGAATTTGCACAACCTTGAATATCTACATACCCATCATCCCCTGTCATAAAGTATGTCAGGTATAGGTTTCTAGGAATTGATTCGCCCAATGCCGCATAAGACATTATTTTTAATCTGTTATTTTTTAGAACTTTTTCAGTTTCTTTTATAGGATTAAAATCATTTGCTCCGTCTTTTTCATAAGCACCGAGTTGGGAGGTAATTTCTGCAATTTGATTGTCAAGTTCTTGTATTTGATTATTAGAACTTTTACTCATGCCACCTGCAAGGAAAAATAAAATCAATACAGGTATTGCAGTTATTGCAAATAATAATATTGCATATTGTAAGGCTTTTTTAGGAGTAAGTTTTATAAATTTACCTTTGCTCCATTCGATTTCTATTGCATCTTCATCACCGTCATCTGTTATGAAGTTTGCGCCCCATGGTAGTGTGCCTACTCCTGCATATAACCCAAGAACATGTAATGAAACTTTTAATTGTTCTTCTTCAGGTAGTGTATAACAGATTTCAGAAACAGGTTCTTTTCTGTGTTTGTTTTCCTCTATAACAATAATTTCTCCGCTGAATTGCAATTTTTTTGTAAGTTTTGCTGCAGAAACAGAATCTATTTCGGAAATAACTACCAATGCATTTGCAGGAGCACTCAATAAAGCAATTTGTGCAGAGTCTGCAATTGCCGGATAAACATCATCCCCTTCATAAGAGCTTAATATAAGCGGTTCGGAGAATGTTTCCATGATTTTAGCATTTTTCATAGCATATATTTGGAAACCGTTATTATTAATAATCATTAAATTCCAAGAATATTCATTTGCTTCAACCTGTGTAGTTGTTCTGTTAGTTGCATACAAGGCTCTTAAGTATGAAAATACTGTGCAATCTATACTTGATAATGTTGCCCCCATTGATTTAAGAGTATCTCTTATCGCATCAATAGCTTCAGCTTGTATTGCCGTATAGAATACTTTTTTAAATTCCGAAGATTCCGATTCTCCTTCAAACCAATACGGGACAGGTTCTTTTTTCTTAAATATGAAGTTTTGTTCTAATTCTCCAATAATGATATTTTTTATTGCTTCATCATCATGCATCAGCTGAATATCATCTTTGTGACCAAACCATACAACAGGTAATCCGAGATGAACATTTGCTTTGCTTGGAGAAATCCCGCATCTGCTAAAAAGCTCCTGAATTTTTGTTCCAAATTCGTCATAGCTTTCAATTTCTCTTGCAACATCATTATATGCAAGATCTACTTGCGCGTAT
>Ga0256404_1008672_pt1 | contig 15106 bp, 14 predicted proteins | sample RumenRJG_01DNA_FD_185990 | JGI IMG/M metagenome (GOLD analysis project Ga0256404, IMG submission 185990) | Bovine rumen microbial communities from Lethbridge, Alberta, Canada - RJG_01 | ecosystem: Host-associated > Mammals > Digestive system > Stomach > Rumen | place: Canada: Alberta | collected...
AATTTGAGCAATTGACGAAAATATTGAAAGTAACATTTCTCCACCAAGTTCTAAAGTATTAATATGTTCTTCTTCAAATATAACTCCTATTCCTTGGCTTTTTAATCTTCGAACATACGCCAAACTATCTACAGTGTTCCTAGCAAATCTTGAAATATTTTTAGTCAAAATCAAATTTATTTTACCTTCATTACAATCCTTAATCATCTGTTGAAATCCTTTTCTTTTTTTAGTACTTCTACCAGATATTCCATAGTCATAATAAATATCAACAAATTTCCAATTAGCATTTTTTTCAATTTTTTGTTTATAATAAATATATTGTGACTCAAAACTTGTTACTTGTGCATCACTTTTAGTACTCACTCTTACATATGCTGCAACTTTTAATTTTTCAGTATAAATATTTCTAATCTTTGTTTTCTTTATTTTAATAATTTTCATATTAATACATCCTTTCCAACAAGACTTCTATATAAGTGTGATTCAATTTAAGTGCTACTCTTTTTTCATTTACATTTTCATAAAATAAAAAATCTTTCTTAAATCTAATTTTTAATATTTCTTGAAATTCTTTATCTTTATAGTCATGTGTAATTATGTATTTAATAATGTCATTGTCTTTTAATATTATTCTCATATAATATGGATTATCATCTTTCCCAATATAAACTGCTTTTATTAATTTGTTTGCAAATAATTCTTTAGTTTTCAAATTTTCTTTAATATATTTTTGTTTAAATTTTATCTTTTTTATTTCTTCATATGCTTTTGTAATCATCTCATCAATTAACTCTTCCTTATAATAGTGTAAATTTTTACAAAAAGCTCTTGAATGAGCATTTGAGCTACATTTATATGAAATATTAGGAACAGGCAATCCATTCTTTTTAGCTGTTCTTCTTAAAACATATCCACAATACCCACATCTTATTTTGCCTTTATATAAATAATTATTTTCATTACACTTTATTTTCCAATATTTTTCTCTATTTGATTTTATGATTAGTTGTACTTTATCAAAAGTATCTTTATCTATAATTGGTTCATGATGATTTTTTATAAGATATTTATTAGCTTGTCCTTCATTTTTCTTAATAGTTTGGTCTATCGGGTTTACTGAATAATATTTTCCAATAATTAAATTTCCTAGATAAACTTCATTCAATAACATTTCTCTTAATGTAGAACTTCCCCATCGGTCTTTATTTTGTTTTGTTTTTATGTTTTTTTCTGTTAGAAAATCTATTAATTTTGGAAAAGATTTTAATTTTATATATTCATTGTAAATTAATTTAACAACTTCTGCTTCTTTCTTATTTATAATAAAATTGCCTGTTTCTTTATCAAAAGTATATCCATAAGGAGCAAATCTTGCAGTTATCTTGCCTTCTTTGAAATTTTGATATTTACCATACTTTATTGAATAAGAAAGATTTTCAATCTCTTGTTGTGCTATGGAACTTAAAATAGTTATTACTAATTCACTCTCCATAGACATTGTATTAATGTTTTCTTCTTCAAAAAGAATTCCAACATTATTATCTTTAAACAATCGAATATATTTAAGTGCATCCATTGTATTCCTAGCAAATCTTGAAATACTTTTAGTTAATACAAAATCAATATCATGATTAACAACACTTAAAACGAGTCTTTGAAATCCTAGTCTATTTTTGGTACTTGATCCAGATATTCCTTCATCTGAATAAACTCCTTTAAATATCCAGTTTGGATTACTTTTGATTTTATTCTCATAATACTTTTTTTGAGATTCAACACTCACACCTCCATTTCTTTCTATAGAACTAACTCTTGCATAAGCACATACCCTTAAATTCTTCTTATTTAATAGTTCTACTTGCTTTTGTTTGTTTTTTTCAATTTTTAATACTTCCATCTTATTAGCCTCCTTCAGATAGAAGTATATAAAACTTTATTTTGATTTACCAATGTACAATTTTGATATATGAGCTTTAACTTTTTTTACTTGCTCTTCATTTAATAATCCTTTGTTAAACAAATAATTTAGATAATATTTTTGCTCAATATACTGAATAAAATTTTTATTTATCTTTTCTCTATTATCTAATAAAATATTTCTAATCATAATAACCTCCAATATAAAAACTAATTTTACTTTTTTATTGCATCTTTTGATTTTCTTTCATAGTAACTTTCTTCCCACCTGTCACATTTGCTTGCTACTTTACAACAAGCAAATAAAGCTATCAAAATAAAAAGCACTATTATAACTAATAGTGCTAATAAAAATATTTTTACATTCATTTTTACTTTAATAATTAATGGATTTTAATTATTTATACTCCTTCCATAAAATTATTTTTTATAATTATTTTCTAACAGCAAAGCCAAGAACTGTTGCAAACTTTATAATACAACTTTTATTAAGATGAATTAAATGCTTATGTGAAATATTTTCTTTTTCCTCATAATATGCTTCCGTCATACCTTCTTCAAATCTAGATACAAAATAAGCTTGTTCTTCAGCAGATAATGTACTAAAGACAAGCTTAATTTTATCAAAAAATTCGAAATATTTATTTTCAAGTTCTATTTTTCTAGCCACATAAATCTCAGTCTTTGATTCTGGGTAATTAGTCGGGCTAGTTCTTTCTGACCATGATGAAGTTATCTTTGGCAAGTTTAAAGAAGCGCATTCTAATTTGATTGCGTTATATTCAGCGATAAATTTCATAAAATTATCTTTTGTAGAATGATAGTCATAGATATTTATGACTTGATAATCAAGAGTTTTCATCTTTTCCTCCTAAAAAAATAAATTTATGTATATACAAAAAAAGAAGAAATTAAAGTCATTACTTCAATCTCTTCTTAATAAGACACTTCTAAAGTGAAAAAAATACATTTAGATTTTTTATAATATTTAGTTAAAACTAAAAAAAATAATAAAATCTGCATGTCCCCTCCAATTGTTTTGTATTTTATTACATAAAGTCCCATTTGTCAAGTGTTTTTGTACATTTTAGTCTTTTATTACTTGATTTTAGTGACTTTTTATCAAGTTTACATTTTTAATGATATGTTTGACTAAATTAAAAAATTGATATACATTTTTCACAAATGCCTATAATTAAAGCATTGCAAGTTTTGTATATCAATTTTTCATTATTTTTGACTATACACATTTTAGCATGTTTATTTTGTCTATACAATACCCTTTTTTGTTTCAAAAAAGTTTCCAATAAGTTACCTATTTAAACTTTTTTATACTAGTTTCAAATATTTTCTAATTTTATTATCTTTCTTTCATAATTTTTGAAGACACTCCATATAATATATTTTTTCATTATTTATTCATTAGTTCTCTATCACATATTTTCAACGCACTAGCTATCACTTTGTCCATATCATAGTATTTATATTGACCTAATCTTCCACCAAATATAACATTTTTATCTTGGCTTGCAAGTTCTGCATATTTCTCATACAAAGAATTATTTTTTTCATTATTAATTGGATAATATGGTTCTTTTGTTTTGTCCCATTTATCTGAGTATTCCCTTGAAATTATTGTATGTCCATAGCTTGGAGAATTTTCTGTTTCTTCGCTTCCAAGCTGTTTTCCTACTTCAAAATGTTTGTGTTCTATTATTCTTGTATATGGTACTTCTCTTTCAGTATAGTTTACAACTGCATTTCCTTGGTAATTATCTACATCTATCTCTTCTGTTTCAAATCTTACACTTCTATATTCAAGTTGTCCAAATTTGTAATCATAATATTTATCTATTGGACCTGTAAATACAATTTTATCAGCTATATTTTCTAATTCTTCTTTATGTTCAAAGAAATCATAATTTAATTTTATATCTATTCCATCAAGCATTTTTTCTATTATTTGTGTATATCCACCTATTGGAATTCCTTGATATTTGTCATTAAAGTAGTTGTTATCATAAATCATTCTTACTGGTAATCTTTTAATTATAAATGTTGGTAATTCTGTGCAAGGCATACCCCATTGTTTTTCTGTGTATCCTTTTATTAGTTTTTCATATACTGTTGTTCCTACTAAAGATATTGCTTGTTCTTCAAGGTTAGATGGCTCTCTACCATTTAATTTTGCAAGTCCTTCTTTTCTTTCTTCATCAAGTTTCTTTTCGATATCTTGTGGTGTTATTAAGTTGAACATACGAGAAAATGTATTTAAGTTGAATGGTAAATTGTATAATTCATCTTTGTATCTTGCAACAGGTGAATTTGTGTATCTATTAAATTCTGCAAATTGTTGGATATAATCCCAAACTTCTTTATTACTTGTATGGAATATGTGGGCTCCATATTTATGTACATTTATACCATCAATATTTTCTGTATAAATATTTCCTCCTATATGTGAACGCTTGTCTATTACCAAGCATTTTTTTCCTTTCTTATTTGCTTCATATGCAAATATTGATCCAAATAATCCTGTTCCTACTATTAAATAATCGTACATAACTATTCTCCTTATATTTTTTTAATTTTATATATATTATTTTTTTATCCTATTCCAAACTTCCATAACCATATTATCTTTTAACACCAACAAAACAATACCATATACTAGTCCACCAACAAGTACTTGTGTTATTAAAGATGCAAAATTACTATTAATATATCTTCCTATAATTAAACAAATAATAAACATTAACAAACTTGCAATAAAATAATTAAATGCGGTTTTTATTATATCTTTCCAATAAAAATCTTTTCTTGTAAAGAAAATTTGTACAGATGTAACTGTCAATTCTGCTATTACAGTTCCTATTGAAGCACCAATAGCTCCATATTTCCAAATCAAGCAAGAATTTAAAATAAGATTTACAATAGCTCCGTAAACAACAGAAGTTGTATATTCCTTTTGCCTTTTAGTTGGCAGTAAGTATTGCGTTCCTGTAACATTACTTAATCCTATTAATAAAATTATTGGACTTATAACGCTCATTAATATTGTAACTTTATCATATCCTGGTCCAAAAAATACTGGCACAAATACCTTAGATACAGCAATAATTCCAAACATAAACGGAAATGCTATCAAAAAAACCATATTAAAAGATTTTTTCATATATGTATTTATTTCTTCTTTTTTTCCACTAGCAAATGTACTTGCTATTCTTGGTAACATGACTGTTCCTAATGATGTAACAATAGTTAAAAGCATTTTTATAATTTTTTGTCCTTGATCATAATATCCTACTTCAGATTTATCTGTTATAATTGTACCTACCATTGTTCTGTCAAGTAATGTGTATACTTGTACAGCAATTTGTGGTATAAATAAACTTATTGTAGGCTTTAAATGTCTGAAAATATTTAGTTTATTAACTGGTATCTTCTTTATATATCTAGGTACATATAGCCATAATGATAAATTGCCAATTAATATAGATAATACATATATTATAAAATATATAGGTAAATCATTTTTTGTCTTAACAAAAGCAAATATGCATATAACACTAATTAATTTTACAATTGTATTTCTTGTTACAGTTTTTTTAAATTCTTCCATTCCTTGGAAAAACCAGCTTATGTCTAAACAATTTCCTATTATCTCAAGCATTAATATTTTATAATATATTTGATATTCCTTTCCTGTTGCAAATGTAAAATAAAATATTAATAATGAAATTGCCATTGTTATTGTTCTTAAAATTAATATTTCCCAAAATACCCTACTTCTCTTATATCTACTTTTTTGCTTATACGCTATTTCTCTTTGTCCATATAATGCAATACCCAAAGATCCAAAAAGAATAAAATAAGCTGATATCGAAATTGTATAACTATATATTCCTATATTTTCAACGCCTAATACTCTTGAAATGTAAGGTGTTGTTATTAGAGGCACTATTAATACTAAAATTTGATATATTAAATTATATATATAATTTTTAGTTAGTGATTTTTTCATTATTTGTCTCCTTACTTTTCCCTCTGATTCTTAATTTATTAAAAACTTTCACTTCTATCAAAATTGGTATTACTATGCCAATTATTGCATATATTAAATTAATAGCTCCATTACTAGAATTATCATATTTATACCATATATTATTTTGAAAATCAACTTGATTAAAATGATTTAATATATGTATTTTTTCATTTAATATTGATATAATCAAATTTAATAAAAACTCACAAAACAAATGATGCATCATAATCGGTAATGTGTTTTTTCCAATACATTCAATAATCTTATTGTTTTCAAAATGCCTAGCTATAATATCAGATATTCTTAACCAAAAAACAATTCCATTTATTGAAGCTATGAAATATATTATATAATTATTTCCTATAAAAAAAGTATTTAAATTGTAGTCAATTCTGCCAAATTTTTGAAGTAATATAGCTTGCACAATTATAGTTATTGTAAATATAAAATAATTGTTTAATTTATCATATTTTTCATATTTTTTATATAAAATTCCTAATAAATAAAATGGTAGTAAAAATGCTACTCGAATTAAAAGTTTCCAATATTCGCTTTGTAATAATCCTTTTTGATATAATTTCAAAACAATAATAGCGAAAAAAACTGTGATTATCGCTGTTGAAATTCTCTCTTTTATTTTTATTTTGTTCAATAATTTATTAATAAAGAAATAAATTAATTGTATAAAATATAATGATATCATAAACCAAGCTGGAGCATTAAATCCAAATTGATTTGAACTTCCAATAAAAGGAGCAACAAAAATATTATACAAATTAAAATCATTTCCATAATTAACTATATTCACATACTTTAAAATATTTACAATTATTCCATATATGCAATTCCATATTATATACACACCAATAAGCTTTTTTGTCTTTTTTGCTATAAATTCCTTAACTTCATTATCTTTAAAGAAATATCCTGAAACAAATACAAAAAGTGCCATATGAAATTGATAAAACAAAAATACATTGTTAAAAAAAGCATTAATTGGCTGATTATGTCCCATCACAACAAATATAATCCCAAGTGCTTCCAGTACAAGAAATTTATAATTCCATGTTTTTTCTTTATTTTCCATCTTCTTTTTCCTTTGTTTTTATATTTTCAAAATTACAATTGTAAATATATGCATACATCATTGATAAAAGCATCAAAATTAATGGTGTAGACAAATATATTAAAAATATCATTGTTATTACAAAAATAATATTTAAACATAATATATTTGTTTGTTTTCTTTTTATTGATTTATAAAACACTAACACTATCGGTACAAAATATAACAATGAAAAATAGATTCCACCTTCAGCCATCAATACTGCTATCGAATTACTTAATCCGTCATTATAATTTCTAAAATCACTCATATATTTTTTTATTGCTTCTTCATTATTATATCCATTTCCAAGAAATACATTGTCTTTAAAAGCTCTCATTGATGCTTTGTAATCGTCAAATCTTATATCTAAAGATGAAGAATTTGATCTAGCATTTAGCAATACAACTACTCCACAAATAGCAATAATTAATGCTATTACATTAATTATTATTTTTTTCTTTGATTTAATAATTTGTTTATAATTAAATACTAAATAAAGAAAATAAATAATAAAAATATTAATAAATGCTGTTAATGTAAAAGTTGAACATAATCCTATAACTAATAAGATTATATTTCTTTTTTTCTTATCTAACATGAACACTTCTAAGGCTAAAGCAATTGTTAAATGTAACGCAAACATAGGTGCTTCAGTAAATATTGAAGAATTTCTATTTAGAACAACATTAAGAATATTTATATCTTGTGTATTAAAATGTAAAAAACAATATGAGTCTAAACTTTTTACATTCCCCCACTCTATTAGGACTTGATTAGTAGGCTTTATTATATTTAATATTGATCCAAATATAAAGAAAAATAATGAAATTATAGTTATTATAACTATTTCATTTACATATATTCTAGCTATATTTTTAATTTCTTCTATAAAGTTGTGACTAAAAGATATATTAATAAACATTAATGGTAATATCACACCATAATTTATAAAGAATGGACGATCATTACATTTTGTCAATATAGCATATATTAGTATATATACTATATAAACAATTAAACATATTATTTTTTTCTTTTGACCTTTTATCTCAATTTCATTATTTATTAATTTCAAAAAAGTTAATATAGCCAAAGCCACAACTAAAAGTATGTTTATATGTAGGTCTCTTTCTTTAAGAAATGTAAATACTGATTGTGTTTTTAAAATTATCAAAAAAATTGCTAAGATTTCAAATATTTTAATTAAATTAAATATAATTTTATTTTTTTTATTTTCCATTATTAATTTACCTTTCTTTTTACAAAATTATCTTATAAATATTTTTCTATATACTTTATCTAAAAATATATTAATCTTAATTACTAATTTATCTATATTTTTTAATATAAAACTATTGTCTTTACAGTCATCATCATTAATTTTCTCCAATAATTTAAAATCATTACCTTCATTTTTTATAATTTCAATTTCTGAAAAACCATTATAACATTTTTCATCTAATATTCTTATACAAATTGTTTTTACATCTTGTCCAACTTCTACAATATTAACAAATCTATCTTTCAATATAAAATCTTGACTAATTCCATCAATTGTTATTGCTATTTTTTTTATACAATTACTATTTTTTCTTCCATTATATATTTTTATTAAATCTATGTGTGTATTTCTTTGAAAATTAATACTAATTTCTTTTTTATTATCATTGTTCTCTGGAATCCATATTCCTTCATTATATTGTATGTCTTTTTTATTGCCATCTAATACATTCGATGTATCACATAAAACAAAATCATTTAAATAATTCTTATCTCCTGAAGAAACATTTAGTTCAGCTTCATTTAAAAGATTTTTTGTATTTCTTTCCCAATAAATATAATTTTTATTTATTATTCTCGTAGCATGAGAAACTAATACTTGACTTTTATGACATTTAATAGCTTTCCATATAATATTCTTACTTAAATTATATGTATAGCAATTTTTATTTATCGGTACTTCTATACTATCTTCCATTTTATAATACGGATTATTAATCAATCTTCTATTTTTATCCAACTTAAACTTTGCATAATTATTTTTACAATCAAAAAAATCTTCTTCACCTAAATATGAATTTTCATAAGCAAATGTTTTTAAAACTTTTGGATAATAATTATTATGTGTTTTTAATATTTCTCCCATAGCTTTTTCAAAACATAATGAAGTCATGATATGATCTGGATGGAAATCCAAGTCATTACATATTATAATATCTGGTAATAAATTTTCAATTACTTCTTTTATATTTTTTATAACATTTTTTTTATTAAACTTACAATGTTCGTTATATTTTTGGTAATTCCAATCCATATATCCATATGAACCATAAGTTTCATTTTTTCCTTTAGTTGACTTCCAATTTGTTTCCATATTATACATATGACTTTTTTGGTCATATGGTTGATCACTATATCCTAGAAAAATTATATTATTTTTATTTACTCCTATTTTTTTTAATGAATTTATTGCTTCTTTATATCTATATTTAGCATCAATTAAGAAATCTCCATTTGTAACATATAATACAAATATTTTTTCTTTGTTCTTATAAGATGCTAATACACCTCCTGCAATATTTATTTCATCATCTTCATGAGGACATATTAATAATATTTTACAATCTTTCACTCTTTTCCCTCTACTCTATTATTTATTAAGTTGATTAGTTAATCTTAAATATAAAGAATTTTGAATTCTTTTATAAAAAGGTTTTTTATCTTTTTTATTATATATTAATTTAGTAGAATTTTTTACATGTCTAGCCCATTCTCTAAATCCTAGTAATCCCTCTTTTACATTTTTTAAATGAGCTGGTTCTACACAAAAGAAATAATGTTTATCTACCTTTTGTTTTATTTCACTTATGTCATTATTTAAAAGAAGATTAATATATAAATAAATATATGGAATGTTATTTCCTGAATAAGCATATAAATTTGCAGAATTTCTAAAATTCATTTCATTAAAATATAATTTATCTCCTTTTTTAAACAATTCAACTTCAAATAAACCTGTATATTTTAAATTTTTAATCATATTTATAATTGGATTTACATCTAATTCAAATTCTTCTAGTGGAAACATTTCAGCATATGATGTATTTCCACGTTTATTTGGATATATATAATCATTTGAATTTATTCCTGGTATAATTACAATATCATTACATGCTATCCCCATCATAGCATATTCCATATCATATTCTATAAATTCTTGAACTAATACCTTGCTATAATCTTTTTTCTTAAATTCCATTAAACCTTCTTTTATCGCACTTTCTCCCTCTAATATTAAAATATCACTTTTTTTGCCATCTGCGCTAACATCTGGTTTAACTATAACTTTTTTAGGAAATTTTTTATCTATATCACTTTTATTATTTAAATCTATAAGCCATGTATTAGGTACATTAACATTAAATTTTTCACATAATTCATGTTGATAGTTTTTGTCCATACATTTTAATATTTCTCCCTGTCGATTATCAATATTTGGTAATATATACTTTTTAGAAAGTTCATTATAATTTGAATCTAAAAATTTTTCCACTGGATCACCTGTTGGAATTAATATTGGTTTTTCTTCTTCATCATTAAAGTTATTCATTAAAAATTTATAAACATCAGTATAACTTTCACTTTCTATTTTAAATGTTTCTTTTATATATTTACTTGATGAACATGGGCTTATATGATCATTTGCAATTAAAACAAAATATGGATTAATTCCTAATTCTCCTAAACTTCTTATTACTCCTAAAGCATTATAATGTTCGCCACCTATAACTATAACTTTATTCTTTATTTTATCATTCATTTTATTTCTTTTAAAATTTTATCCAAAGCTGTTTTGGTAAAATATCCTCCCTTAATTTTTTTTGATAATATTTCAACATTCTTCTTTTTTTCTTCATAATCAGAAAAATCAATTTTATTTATATCATATAAATTATTTATTTTATAACCTATATTATATTTATCAACAATTTTACTTGAAGCCGCTTTTTCCCATACTATTACTGGCAGTCCTGCTGCTAAATAACATGAAAGCTTATGTGGAATATTATACTTATTATATGCCTTTTCTTCTAAATTCTCATCACTTTCATCTAACATTCCTGACCAAACTAGACCTAAATCTCCTTCTATTTTATTTGGTATAACATCAGGTGAAAACGCTCCCTTATATTCTATTTTTTTATTATTTACATATTCTTTTTCAAAATAATTCCCGTAAACAAAAAGTTTAAAATTCATTTTTTCTTCATTTAGGTCATATATAAATTCTGCTTTTCTTTTTTCAAGATTACCTGGATATGTAATTATTGGATTTTGAGAATTAAATTCTCTTTTTTCTTTCTTTTCTTCATTTTCTTCATTAACTAAGTAATCGAATAATTCAATTGATATTGCTGGAACTTTTAATCCCTTTGATATTAAATACTCTTTCATAATTTCATTATGTACTATTACATATTTATACATATTAAGACAATTAATTTCTTCTCTTAATAATTTTTCATTTTGAAACCTAATTCCATCTAAATCATGTATTATTCCTATTTTATTTTTTGCTAATTTTAAAACTTCTGTTTTATTCGAAAATGGAATTTGAATAATTACAAAATCATTTGTTTTTAAAGCATTTCTACTAAAAAATAATTTCTTTATTTTAGAGAAAAAATTTGGTTTAAAATCATTAACTTTATTTGTGTATATTTGGGCATTATAATTTTGTTTAAGAATTTTTTCTATATCTATTTTGGCTTTTGGGCCAGCATTATTTTTATTTGCAACATATTGTGATACTACTCTCATAATTTTATTTCCTTTTTATCTTTCAAATTTACTTTTGTTTGGATACATATTTTCAAACATAAATGTTATTTCTTTTTTTACTTTTTCAAATTCTAAGTTTTCATCAGAATCATTTAAACATATAATTTTATATTTTTTACTTTTAACTTGATTTACAAAATTAGAATTATCATTTTTTAGATTATAATACATACTTTTTGAATTGTTTATTGGAATGAAGTTACCACTAAACATTTGCCAATATTTAAATATCCAATGATTAAAATCATATTTTGTTCTAAATTTATTTTTAGCCATATTTAAAAATTCTTCGCTTTCTTTTTCCCATACAAGATTCCATGTTGATTTAATATATGGCATTGCAGTATGCATATTTTCAATTCCTGTAAAATACTTCCAAGGTTTTAATAATATAGATTTAATCCCCTTTTTTCCATATTTTAAAGTATAAATTTTACCTTTATTATTTGTTTCAACTTGATGTTTTGTGTAATATTTTGACAATAATTCTAAATCATTTAATATTGTATGTTCAATAATAGTATTTTCTTTTTGTACAGAAACTGCATTAAAAATCAATTGGTCTTTTACTTTATTACCTTCAAAAAAATCAGATTTTTCAATCTTATCCACTACAAAAACATCATCATTAAAATAAACAAATTTTTCAGAAAGTCCCTCTATTTTATTCATAAAAAGCTCTATTACATTTGAGTTAAAAGTTGGTAAATACTCTTTTGGAATATAATCACTATGATTAACAAGTATTAATTTTTCATTATTTATATTTAACCATTCGGGTGTTTGTCCGCATGTTATAAAATATATTTTATTAACCCATGGAGCATTTTTTTCTATAGCTCTAAACCAGTATTTTAATAACCCCCAATCTCTATATCTTATAATAGAATTAGAATCATTAATTTTAGAGTTTGAATACTTTTCTTTTTCTTTTTGCCATTTTTGATCATTATTATCTACCCATGTGATAACAAAATCTACTTTGTCATTTTCCATTTTACTTATTCCCCCTATTTTGTCTTTGCCTAATATCACAAATTAAAGCTGTAACCAAATACAACTTGTGCTTTAAAGTAAACAATGTTATTTTTCTTGTTATTGATAAATTATCATAATTACTTTTTTTTATTCCTTTCTTAAATTCATCAATATTACATAATTTTCTTAATAACTTTATCTTTCTTTTTTCTTTATTTTCTGGATGAAAGCAATAATTTACTGCAATAAGTAACATATGAAATGCAATAAAATTATTTAAATTTTGTATATTTTTTTCATCTTCATAATTATTTCCCATATATTCTTGAATAATCTGCATTGACTTTAAATATTTATTTACATAATTTTCATCAAATTTTTTGACAACTGAATTCAAATTCATTCTATAATTATATAATGCTACTTTTACAAAAATTGCTTTTTTTATATTTTTAGAAATCATTAAATTAAATAATGCATCTTCTCCAACAGTCATTCCTTTTTTTAATCTTATGTTTTCTATTATAGTTTTTTTGATTAATTTCATATGACAAAAGCCATATCCTGTTTGTGGGTTTAATGTTTTTTCTATATATTTCTGTCTATTAATAACTTCATCATTTCCGCTAGTATTAATTATTTCACAACTATTTTCTGTTACTCTTTTATATCCACATAAAGCAATATCAGCATCATAATCTTTTATTTTTTTTAATAAAACTTCACAAAAATCTTCTTCAATCCAATCATCAGAATCTACAAATGTAATCCAATTTCCTTTAACATTTTCTAAACCTTTATTTCTTGCTTCACTAACTCCTCTATTTTCTGTATGAATTACTTTTATTCTATCATCTTTTTTTTCATATTCATCGCAAATTTCTGATGTTTTATCAGTAGAGCCATCATCAACTAGAATAATTTCTATATTAGAATATGTTTGTTTTATTATGCTTTCCAAACATTTTGATATATATTTTTCAACATTATAAGCAGGTATTATAATAGAAATTAAATCATCCATAAATTATCTCCTAAAAACTATTTTCATATTTTTTTCCAGTAAACTTAGACCTTAAAAAAGCTGAACCCTTTTTAAGCCAATTAACATTTTCCATATCTATAACTTTTACTTCTTTATAATTAATATTATTTTTATTAATCCAAACATCTAAAAGTAATTCAGAAATCCTTCCAAAAAATCTAGCGTGAAAATTATCATATTGTTTCATATCTATTCTTTTTTCTAACTCAAACAAAATATCAAATAGCCAAGTACAATATTCATTTAAAATTTCTTTTTTCATTATAAACATATTAAACATATGTGCAGATGTTCTCTTATGTAATTTGTCAAATTCTTCCAAATAATCTGGATATTTTTCTTCTATTATTTTTCTTGTCTCATCCAAAGGTTCAATATACATCGTGTGTTCATAATGAGAATACAAATTTTCAATATAATATTTTCTTAATTTAGGTAATATAATATTATTATTTTCAAGTAATTTATCAGCTTCTTCAGTTGTTAAAACATGTTTAAACTTTTCTTCTTCAGTTTTATATTTTTTTTTAGACATAGTAAAATATCTACGATAATGTACTAATCCTACATAATCAACACCCTTAAGATTTTTCCAAGCCCAATATAGACCAGTTAATTCACAAAAGTATGGATTTTTATTAGATATATTCTCACCAGTATTATCATCAATAAAAGTTGTTTTATTTTTATTTGAATCAGCACCTACGTGAATTGGCAAATATATATTATCCTTAGGTACAAAATATTGCTTATGTGTAGCAATTAATATTTTTACATTTTTCATTTATTGCTCCATCCTTGTTTTTAATTTCTATAATTCTTTAACAAGATTATATTAAATTTATATACCTTAAATCAATAATCATAAATATTTTTGGTAATAAATTTTATCTATTAATAATATTCTTTTTTCACTAAAAAAGAGTAATCCATTAACCAACGAATTACTCTCAAAAAGTCTAATATAATCCATATTGTCAAAACATTGTATTAACTTCAACTTACTTCTTCAATTTTTCATTAATAGCATACTACAAATTTCGATTATTGTCAACAATAAATTTTTTTGAATAGTGTAAAATAATTGCGGAATAATATAAAAAGGAAATCCTTTTTGTGATATAATATCACTAACACCATAAAAAGAAAGGATTTCCTATGGATAATA
>Ga0256404_1008674_pt1 | contig 15101 bp, 13 predicted proteins | sample RumenRJG_01DNA_FD_185990 | JGI IMG/M metagenome (GOLD analysis project Ga0256404, IMG submission 185990) | Bovine rumen microbial communities from Lethbridge, Alberta, Canada - RJG_01 | ecosystem: Host-associated > Mammals > Digestive system > Stomach > Rumen | place: Canada: Alberta | collected...
ACAGTTACATGTACCATTACCACATCAATCTGAAGGCAACGCATCCCTACCAGTCCTACTGGTATCAGTGGATTCTTGATATCCGGCCGATCTGGTACTATGGCCGTCTGTCGCGCAACGGTGTGTATCATTCCATTTCCTGCTTCACCAATCCGGCGATCAGCTGGTTCGGCTTCGTGTGTGTCCCGATCGTGTTCTATGATGCGATCCGCAAGCGTACACCAAGTGCCTGGATCATTTCAATCGGCTATCTGACAGCGCTGCTGCCATGGGTGCTGTTTGTGAACCGCTGCGTCTTCTCCTATCATTTCTATCCGACGAGCTTCTTCATGCTGATGGCGATTGTATATGTAATCCGCAGCCAGCTGAAGAAGAGCCGCAGCAGTTATGCATGGGTGCTGCTGTATCTTGCCGTATGCATCGTTCTCTTCTTCCTCTTCCTGCCGGCAACCGCAGGATTCGGAGCTCCGCAGAGCTATATGAAATTCCTTGAATGGCTGCCTTCCTGGTACTTCGGATGAGGCATGAAAAGCGTTTTCTGATCATCGGATCCCTGATTACAGCGGTCATCTTTACGATGCCCTATCTTGCCAAAGATGCTGTGGGCATCGAGATGGACACCTTCTTTCATCTTGCCCGGATTCAGAGTATGAGTGAAAGCATCAGGGAAGGCAACCTTTATCCCCTGATTTTTCCGGACCAGAACGGAGGCTACGGCTATGGCAGTCCGCTGTTCTACTGCAACCTGTTCCTGTGGCCGTTTGCGCTTCTTCATGTACTGGGACTGCCGCTTTCCTATTGCTGGGTGGCACTGATCCTTTGTTCTTCGTGGCTGACCTGCCGGACGATGGCGGGATTTCTGAATCACATCACAAAGAACCCTGTCGCTTCCCTTCTTGCCGCAGCCGTCTACATTCTTGCCAGTTACCGGATGACGGATGTCTATGTACGGGGCGCGCTTGGCGAAGTGCTTGCGATGGCCTTTCTGCCGGTTCTTTTGCAGGGTATTTATGAAATACTCTTTGAAAAGAACGACTCTATCGCCGCTTTTACGATCGGACTTTGCGGCCTGGTGTTTTCCCATAATCTGGCTTTCGCCATGGGCGTTGTCCTGTTTCTATTGATCTGCATCATCTTCCATCGCCGCCTGACGGAACGGTCTGTATCCGCATTTGCAAGGGCAGCTGTCCTCGCCTTTCTTTTGAGTGCATGGTTTACTCTGCCAATGCTCGAACAGCTGAAGGCAGATGACTACTATCTCGACTACTATGCATCATCGATGAACCTTGCGTCTTCTGCACTGACGCTGCCTGAGTTTCTGCAGTATGGACTGAAGTTTGGTGTCGGAGGTTACGGGATGGCTTCGGGACAGCAGATGACGCTGAATCCGGGCTATCTGTTAATGGTCCTGCCGCTGCTTAGTCTGCTGCCCATCGGGAAGAAGGCAGGAACGGATTTTTCGTTTCTGCGTTTTTCTTTGATCGCAGGCTATGCAGGGATGTTACTGCCGCTGGAAATTGTCCCCTGGGACCATATGCAGTTTCTCGGCATCCTTCAGTTCCCATGGCGTCTTGAAATGCTGGCCTGTGCATTGCTTGCCATCCCCTGTGCCATCGGAATTGACCGGATTCTCTCCATCCCTCATGGAAGGACAGCATCATTGATTCTGACACTGCTGATCGCCATCGATGGCAGCGTACGTCTTTCCGGCGTCTATTCCCGTGTCTTTACGATTCATTCCTATACTCGGGACAGCTTTCTGATCGACGGAACGATGATTGATCCGTATTACAGTGCAACCTACATGCGCACACAGCTTGCGGGCGGCGATTATCTGCCGATCTCCTCCGTGGATTTTAGAAGCTATGTTCCCGAAGTCACCCTTGAAAAAACAGCAGAAGGAAAACAGTTTGAAATCACCTCCGCAGATGCCGGAACCTTGACCATTGTGCCCATCACCTGGTACAAGGGCTATCGCGTTTATTATCTTGACGGGGATCAACGCATCGAAGTTCCTGTTTCTGAGATTCAGGGCATGATCGCCGCCAGAACCGACAGGCCCGGTACCTATCTTGTGGTTTATCAGGGCACTCTGCTGCAGAAAGTATCTTTTGGCATCAGCGTTGCAGCATTCATCTATAGCCTCGTTCAAGCGGTAATGAAAAAAAAGAAAAGCCGGCGGATATCCACCGGCGAAGGAACAGCAGGTATTACTGGTTGAGCTGGCAGCTGTAGCCTTCACAGCCCCGCTTCCACAGTCCGTCTTCCGTCATACGGGCCTGCACAGAACGGATCAGAGGATCGCTGCCGGCCGAATCATTGTCGAGAAACACGATCTGCAGACCGTTCTGAGGATTATCCAGTGCATCATCGTTCAGCATAATCTGAAGTGATTCGAAGTCAATCGACCAACCAAGGTAATTCGCCGAAAACGGCTGCGGGGATGACTGCACCACATTGCCGTGATCAACAATTGCAAACAGGCTTGCCGTACGTGAAAAATCCAGCCCCAGCTTAGTAAACAGCCACTCCTCATCTTCCGGAAGGGAGGACAGAGAGCTGGCGTTATAGCGCACCAGTGTAATCACCGGATAGCGCTCCGCATACTCCAGCATCCGGTTCACATCCGGATTGTCTTCCGAAAACAGAACCTTCTCCGTCTTGTCCACAAGACGACTGAGCCGCTCTTCCAGAAGCGAATTGGACTTATGATTCTCTACCAGATCCGCTGTCTGTTCCACGATGGCATTCGTCATAATCTCGGCGCCCCAGGTATTGGAAATATAGCGTGAACCATCGAGATTGATCTGATAGCCTGTGGATTCCGCCAGCGTATTGCAGTCGATGAACGTCAGATGCCTGCGCAGAATATAGTCACTGATCGCACTCAGCCAGTTGGAGTCATTCTCTGTCTGATCATAGGGAGGATTGACAAAAACCGGCGTAATCTGATTCTGCTCGCACAGCCCCTGAATTTCAAGAATAAAACCGGTCTGCGAACTGCTCAGGGTCGGCATCGTTTCAAGCGAATACGTATTGATTTCCTTGGGATCAAAGCTGCCGGGATCACGGAAGATATAACCCATATCCTCACCGTAATCCTGATAGGTCACCGAATGATCGCCGACAACACAGGCACTGGTCTGCTGCAGCATCGGCGTCACATCAATCAGCACCACCGACGGATGCTGGGTGCGCAGCGCCTCCTCCAGTACCAGATACGTTTCCGCCATCGTCTCACAGTCCGCATGCAGAATATAGCTGTAATAGCCCGATGCCGTATAATAGGACGCCGGATTGAACATCGTCTGCATCCGCTGGGAGCCGATCGCCAGAACGTCAAGGCTGTTTTCAGGAAGATCATGAAAGTCCTGACTCGTATACAGCCATTCCGTCTCAGCCTGCTTCGCTCTCAGCAGCCATGCGACAAGCACAGCCGCCGCGGCAAGGCTTGTCAGCAGAATTTTTCCCTTGAATTTATGCTGTTTCGTAGTTGTCACGCCGCTCATTTTACTGTTTCTTTACGAAAAAGGAAAGACACAGGCGTCTTCCCTTTTTCCTGAATTCGTACTGTGAACGGGTTTATCCCATTTTCCCGGGTATCAGGCCCGCAGCTGAGCACCCAGATCCTTCTTCAGACGCTCAACGATCGCCGAATGGACGGCATCGATTTCCGCATCCCGCAGCGTATGATCCGCCTGATATACCACATGGAGAGCGACCGACTTCATGCCTTCCGGAAGATTTGCGCCCTCATAGATATCGAAGATTTCTGCCGAAGCAACCATCTTCTTTCCTTCTTTGCGGATCGAGTTGAGCAGCTCTTCAGCCGTTGTCTTACGATCAACGACAACCGCAATATCACGCTCCACGCCCGGGAACTTCGGCAGCGCAGCGTACCGTACGTGGCCGACTTTGGCATTGTAGATTGCCTCCAGGCTCACCTCCGCGTATACCACCCGCTTCAGATCAAACTGCGCCGCATAGGTCGGATGAACTTCGCCGAAAAGGCCGATGAACTGATGATCCAGCCACAGTTCTGCACTGCGGTATGGATGATAGTGAACCGTATCCTTCCCATTGGGCTTAACGTCAAGACGGGCACCCACAATGCCGAATCCCTGCAACAGATCCAGAAGAATCCCCTTGAGACTGTAGAAATCGCCATTGCGATCCAGATGATGCAGCGGATCATTCAGCACCTTTCCATCCAGAACGATGGCCAGACGCTCATCCCTTCTGCCCTTGGCATGGACCGTGGAAATCTCATAGAAATTATTGTCCGTATTGCCATGCGCCTCGTTGTACTGCACGCACTCCAGAACGGAATTCATCAGTCCCGTACGAATCGTTGTCCGTGCCTCGCTCATCGGCATCGCAAGATCAATTGCTTCACCAAGCGGATTGGAAGTATCCTTTGCATACTTCTTTGATACAAGCGTATAGGTCACGATTTCATTCAGACCGTAAGCCATCGCCACGGAACGTACCTTGCGGCGCGCCCGCTGCGCAGGCGAAAGCTGACCAACCGTCGCCGTCAGCTGCGGCAGCGTATAGCCCAGCGAATCAAAGCCGAGCAGACGGATGACTTCCTCATCCACATCGGCCGGCCCTTCCATGTCAATGCGCCAGCTTGGAATGTGGCAGGTAACCGTATCGCCATCCACTTCCGGCTTGAAATGCAGCCATTTCAGCGTTTCCGCCATCTGATCCATCGTAAAGGATGTCCCGAGCAGGCCGTTGCAATGCGACAGCGTCTCCTTGATGACAAGCGGCCTGTAATCACAATGACCCGCTTCCACCGTTTCCTCAATACCGTCGGCGCCGCCGTATTCTTTCAGCAGCTGAACGGCGCGATCCATCGCACGCTGGCAGGCGGTCATATCGATTTCCTTCGTGAAGCGCGCTGCCGCTTCCGTGATCAGGTTCAGCCGAATCGACGTATGACGAATCGAGGCATGATCGAAATGCGCCGCCTCCAGGAAAAGACCGCTCGTATTTTCATCGATCATCGATTCTTCGCCGCCCATGACGCCGGCGATTCCGGTCGGCTCATCGCCGTTGAGAATCAAGAGATCGCCTTTCTTGATTTCAAACTGTGCACCATCGAGAGCCGTCATCGTCAGCTCACGATCATCGGCCACCGTGATTTCATGAACCGGCAGCTTGGCAAGATCATAGAAATGCATTGGCTGCCCGGTCTCAAGCATCACAAAGTTGGAGATATCAACCAGATTGTTGATGGAATTCATGCCTGCCGCACGCAGACAGTCAGCCATCCATTTCGGGCTCGGTCCAACCTTGACATGGTTGATGACCTTGCCGAGATACCAGGAGCACTTGTCCGTCTTTGTGGCAACCTTGAAATCCGAAGGCGAACCTTCTTTCGCCGCCCCTTTGCACTGCGGCAGCGTTACATTGCGGTGAAGAATGGCGCCGATTTCCACGGCCATGTTCCACATCGCCGAGCAGTCGGCACGGTTCGGCGTCAAAGACACATCGAGAATCACATCATCGAGGCCGAGATACTTCAGAACATCCTTTTCACCTACCGGTGCATCGGCAGGCAGCTCTTCAATGCCGTCGATCTGTTCCTGACGCAGCGTCTTCCTGTCAACGCCAAGCTCAAACAGAGCACACAACATGCCGTTGGATTCGATGCCGTGAAGCGGACGCGCCTCAATCACGCCGCCCGGAAGACGTGCCCCCGGCGTGGCGACGATGACCTTCAATCCCCGGCGGCAGTTGGGTGCGCCGCAGACAATCTGCAGCGTCTGCGTATCCGAAATTCTGACCTGCGTCTTATGGAGATGGGTACCTTCCACATCTTCGCATTCCATGACCTCGCCGATGACAAGACCGTCCGCATCTGCCAGACGTTCAATGCCTTCCACTTCCAGGCCGGCATTGGTCATGCGTTCAGCCAGCTGCTCGGGCGTGACACCGTTGAGATCTACATATTTGGAAATCCAGTTATAACTCAGTTTCATGTCAGTCCACCTCCCGCTCAGTCAAACCGGTTGAAATTCTTCAGGAAACGCTTGTCATCGGTATAGAAGCTGCGGATATCATCGATGCCGTATTTGAGCATGGCAACACGCTCCAGACCTACGCCGAAGGCGAAGCCGGAACATTTTGCAGGATCAAAGCCGTTCATCTCGAGCACATGCGGATGTACCATGCCGGCGCCGAGGATTTCGATCCATCCCGAACCCTTGCAGATGGAGCAGCCCTTGCCACCGCAGAACGGACAGGAAACATCGACTTCCACCGACGGTTCCGTGAACGGGAAGTAGGAAGGACGGAAACGGATCTGGCGACCTTCACCGAACATGCGGTCCGCCATGAACTTGAGCGTTCCCTTGAGATCCGCCAGCGTCACATGTTCGCCAACGACCAGACCTTCACACTGCATGAACTGATGCGAATGGGTCGCGTCATCGTCGTCGCGGCGGTACACCTTGCCCGGGCAGATCAGCTTGATCGGCAGCTGACCGTGCGCCGCTTCGAGCTCACGCATCTGAATGGCTGTCGTATGCGTACGCAGCAGCGTATTGGGATCAATGTAGAAGGTATCCTGCATATCGCGTGCCGGGTGGTCCTTCGGAATGTTGGCAAGCTCAAAGTTGTAATAATCCTGTTCCACTTCCGGACCTTCGGCAACCTTGTAGCCCATGCCGATGAACAGATCCTCAAGCTCCTGCTGGATCATCATCAGCGGATGCATCGTTCCGTACGTGCGCTGATCGCCAGCCAGCGTAATGTCGATCTTCTCTTCTTCCAGGCGTTTATTGAGCTCAAGGACGCTCAATGCCTTCTGACGCTCGTCCAGAGCGCCTGCGATCGCCTGCTTGCACACATTGACCTTCTGGCCATAGGCAGGCTTCTCTTCCTTGGGAAGATCGCGCATCGCATTCATCAGATCCTGGACAAGGCCCTTCTTGCCAAGATATTTGATGCGGATGATCTTGAGATCTTCCAGATTTCCGGCAGCTTCGATTTCCCTGACTGCCTGTGACTGCAATTCTTCTGTCGTCATACCTTCCTCCAATAAAAAACGTTCCCGAATCATATCCAGGAACGTCAGTAACGCGGTACCATCCTGGTTCACGCAGCAGCGCGTGCACCTTGATTTTGATTCTGTAACGGAAATCGCCCGGAGAGGATTAATCCCGCTGGAAGAGTGAAACCATTCCGTTATCCCGGCAGGATTCTTTCACCATCCGAATCCCTCTCTCATCCGTTTTCACGGCGGCATGTCTCTTCGTGATCGCTTTTACGCCACAATTCTAGCAAATCCTGCCAGAGGTGGCTATTTGTTTTTGAACATAACGGCAATTGCCCCGGCTTCCACATTGATATCCGCCCGGGTAACCTTTCCGCCATCTTCGCCATCCAGCGTCCAGGCGACATCCTGATCAAAGACAAAGCGGAAATGCGATCCCTGATACAGATGCACATGCGGATTGCTTGTATCGCCCCGCCGCAGTCCGGCAACAACCTCGTTGAGCTCAAAGATATCGTTCGGCGCATCGATAAGAATCAGTTCAAACTTTCCATCCGTCAGCAGTGCATCCGCAAGCCATGGCGTCTGTACGCCACCGACCGAGCGGGAGTTGCAGATGCCGCCGAAGGCATAGTCCCCTTCAACCGTTCCCTCATCACAGGTCACACTTGCATGAAGACGGGTCGAAAGGCCATTGGGCAAAGTACCAAGCGCATTCAAAACATAGGCACCATAGCCGAACACATTCTTCAGATCCTGACGCGTCGTGTAGCTGACATCCGTAAAGGCGCCAAACGCTGCCACATAGTTGAAGTACTGCTCGTTGAAACGGCCGATGTCGTAGAAAAACGGAGAACCGGAAGTGACGGCATCAATGATGTCCGCGACCGTCGGATCCGCTCCGCCATACAGGCTTTTCGAAAAATCGTTGCAGCTGCCAAGCGGAATGAAGGCATAGGGAACGCGGTGGGAAAGTGCCATCATGCCGTTGATCATATGGTTCAATGTTCCATCCCCACCGATGCACAGCACCGTGTCAAAGCGTCCCTCCGTTTTCCTCAGGATCTCTTCGGCATTGAGATGTGCCTCGGGATTGATCGGATATACCGTCACTTCGCAGTTCCTTGACGCCAATCCGTTCAGCACTTCCGGCAGCAGCGAGGCAGCCTTCCCCGTACCTGCAACGAGGTTAACCATAATGAGCACTTTCTTCATACAACGTTTCCTTTACATCGGAATCATAGCAGAATCAGCCGATCATGCTTTGATACAAACTGTAGATTTCGTTTAAATCCGGGACATCTGCCACAAAGGCATCCCCGAGAAGATCAAAATGGTCGCCATCCAGAATCACCGCCCCGTTCTCCGGAAGAATGATCTGGGGACGTCCCGCATCCTCAAGACGCCGGATGATGGCCCCAAGATGCCAAGCATCTTCTTCATAATGAGTCATGATATCGACGCCATGGAACAGATCAAGACCGGTATGAAACTCGTAGCTTTCTTCCTCCAGCAGCGGAAAAAAGCTGTCGCACAGGATTTCGGCACCGGCCGAGATTCCGATGACAAGACCCTGATAGTTCCTGACAATCTCTTCCAGACCCTGATCAAAGATCGCATTCATGCAGGCATCCGGATCGTCGCCGATCAGGCACAGAGCGTCAAAATCACTGACACCACCGATCAGACCATCATGAAAGTCGAGCATCGTCAGGGCCGAAGAAGGAATGCCATAGGCATGAAACGGGCGCCTGATATCTTCCAGATATTCGTTATCCGAGGAAAAACGGTCGCGGTAGGCCATGGCATCCGAGGCCCATCCCTCATCCTCACTCAGCGGAAGGATGCCGACCTTCATGCCGGGATACAGCAGTTCACCGACCGAATCCTGTGCCCAGCTCTGATCAAAATTTGTTTTATTTGCCAGCAGAAACATGCTATTTCATCTCCAATCCTGCTACAGTGATGCTATGAAAAAACGCTATCGTATGCTTGCGCAGGGACGGGTTCAGGGTGTCGGTTTCCGGGGCACCTGTGCCATGTACGCAAGACAGTTCAATCTGACCGGAAGTGTTGAGAACCTTGAAACCGGTGATGTCGAAATCTATGTGCAGGGAGAAGCGATTGACATCGAACGCTTCAAGGCCGCCATTCAGTCCGAAAACCGCTGGATCCGCATCGACCATCTGATCGAAGAACAGCTGCCCCTCGATCCCGACGAACGAAGGTTCGAATATAAATTCTACTGAACCCGGAAGCGGTACATCACGATGCCGCCGGCAACGGCAACATTCAGCGACTCAAAGCCCTGCATCTCGATGCGGATGCGCTGATCCGCAAGCTTCTGAAGCCTGGGATGAACGCCCTGTCCTTCATTGCCAAGGATGAATGCCATCTGACTGCCTTCCTGAACTTCACCAAAGGGAATCGAAGCGTCCAAAGCCGTTGCATAGACAGTTACGCCGGCATCCTGAAGCCTGGAAACCGCATCTTCAAGATCCGTTCGAACAAAGGGAATCGTAAAAAGAGCCCCCTGCGTCGAGCGGATCGTTTTTTCGTTGTAGACATCGCAGCAGTCAGGCGAAAGATAAATGCCGTCAAAGGAAAACGAAACAGCGGTCCGGATCAGCGTGCCAAGGTTTCCGGGGTCCTGAATCCCGTCCAGCAGCAGAAGACGATGATTGTTCACGATCGCCTGCTCATTCATCCGGCATACAGCCATATGATGAACCGCCGATACATTGCGGCTCAGCTTCTTCATGACCGCCGCGGATACAGATACGGTATGGGGAAAACGAAAATCAGCGTCATCGTCCGTGATGATCGTCTCCACGACACCCGCCTTCATGGCTTCCGTGATCAGATGGTCTCCTTCCACAAGAAAACGGCCGGCTTCGTCGCGGCCCTTTTTTTCATGAAGCCTGTTCCAGCGGATTACGTTCCGGTTGGTCAACGATTCTATGCGTTCCACGGCTCGATTTTAGCACAGCGTGCAATGTGCTATGATGCTGTTCATGCGAATCTATCTTGTGATCGTCAATATCGCTGCCCTGATTCTGTTCGGGGTCGACAAGTCGCGGGCGGTACATCATCGCTGGCGCATTCCGGAAGCCACCCTGTTTCTCAGTGCCCTGATCGGCGGCGGGATCGGTGCCTGGGTGGGCATGTACCTGTTTCACCACAAAACCCGGAAATGGTACTTTGTGGTCGGCATTCCGGCGATCGTCATTGTTGAAGCTGTTCTGTTGAGAAATCTTATCCTTGGCTGACGAAGTAAAAAGCCACCGATCGGCGTCATGCCGGTCGGTGTTTTATCAACAGTTATTTTTTTGATTCTTCGGTTTTTCCAAGCAGTGCGAAGTTCACGAGGGCTTCCGCTGCTTTTTCAATGCCGTGATCGCCCTTGTCCGGAAGACCGAGGCACGTATAGATTTCGCCGACCGGAATGCCCTGATCAAACAGAGCCGAGAAGATGCGGTCAATCAGGACGCGGCACTTCTCCTGTTTCTGCATCGGGCCGAACGGATTGGCAAAGAAGGTTGTTGACAGCCCCTTCTCCTGCGTCGTACCGAGGGCGAAGCGCTTGCCCTGAATGAAGACCGGCTCCGCCTCCTCCTTCGTTGTAAACAGGTGCATGCCCCGCTTGTCCGTATAGTTGTTGGCATACAGGAAGATATCGACCTTCTGGTCCGTCGTCACAACATCATAGCCGCTGGCCGGAAGAACGACACGGGCATTGGACTTTTCAGGATTGAAGAAGATGGAACGGTCCATGTCCTTGTAGGCAGTTCCCTTGTCCAGATCATCGAGACGGACGAAGGCGCCGACTTCCGTGCCCTGGGCACGGATATGACCATCCTTGTCCAGATGCAGCGTTCCCATGTCATCGAAGACCGTCTCCTGATGATCGATCAGATCGTCAGCCATATTGGAAAGAGCTTCGATCGTCTCCGACTTTCCGGCGCCGGAATCGCCCATGAACATGAGTCCGCGCTTGGTTCCGTCCTTGAGATAGATATTGACCATGGCGCCGTGAATCGGCAGCCAGCCGCGCTCGATCATCGCCAGGTTGTGCAGCGTGAGCAGCGCCTTCTTGGTATAGCCGAAGTAATCGATCTCCGGGGCTGCAGACACTTTGCCGACCCAGATCTGATTTACATCATCGTGATAGAAGACGGTATCCTTCGTTCCATCCTCGACGCCGAACAGTTCAATGGCATCCGGCTTTTTGCCCATCGCTTCGGCCGGCGAAGCCAGTTCGAACAGGTTCGCCATGGCAACTGCAGACGAAATATAGTTGCGATGGAAGTAGGCAAACACCAGCAGCTCACCGATCCGTGCCGGATAGCAGATCCACTCTTCCCCCGGATCCGTGAATCCGATCGCCGGATTGACATTGGTTTCCGTGAAGGTATTGGTACGCTTGTTGGACTTTGGATGCAGAATCAACGGCGTACGGATCAAAGCCTGGGTAATGAACGGAATCGACCTGAGTCCTTCATAGCCCTGCGGAATCTGCCAGTCATAGTACTGCAGCAGCAGCGAGGCATTGGTGCCGGCCTGCAGCTGACGGTACACCTTGTTTACAGAGCCGCGGACACGCTCCTCGGCGGTACGGTAAACCTCGAGGACGAGATCGTTCTGGCGGTTGTCCGCCTCAAGGAAATTCTGCAGCTGGTAGCCGCGCTCATTGTGTGTAAACAGAAGCGATACACGCTGCAGCTTGCGCCAGAAGTTGTAGGCCTCTTCGATGGTCTGCAGGAACTCAGCTCTGTTTTCCAGCAGATAATCATGAACTTCGGAAGGATCCACGACCATCAGGAAGCGCATGACCTTGACGATTTCATCTTCCAGCTCCCCTTCAGTTTTCTTTTGGGCATGGAGCCATTTATACAGCTCGTAGTGAGCCTTTTCCAGGTACTGCAGGTAGAGGGTCAGAAACTCCCGGAACATCGGGGAACCGATCAGTTCACTGGTCTTGCGATAGTAGACCATCGAGTAATTCATAATTACCGTATCATCGTGGAAATAGTACGCTTCTTTCATTGCCTTCTCTGCCTTTCTGTCTTGACTGTCCTATTTTATATCGTTTACGCTGCGCTGACGAAGCACTTCAAAGCCGAGCACTGCGGCTGCGGCCGAGGCATTGAGCGCATTGCGGAAATTACTGCCGTAGGGAATATAGATGTTCTGATCCGACTGCTTCAGCACGGCCTGACTCAGTCCGCGCATTTCGCCGCCGATGCATAACAGCACCGGCTTACAGTAATCGGCTTCGGTATATGGTATTGCATTCTTGCGCATCGCGGCATATACCGTTAGACCACATTCTCTGCATTGGCTGACGGCCTCTTCCGGGTCCATCAGCACCACATTGAGCCATGCGGCGGCGCCGGCCGAACTTTTGAGAATTGTCGCTTCGCATTGCGACCAGTCACGCGGACGCAGGATAAGACCATCGCACCCGGCACAGTACAACGCCCGCATCAGATAGCCAAGATTGAACGGATCTTCCACGCCTTCGGCCAGTGCCACAAAGGGAGCCGGCTTCTTTAGACAATCCGGAAGCTGCTGGTAACTGCGGTGATCGGCGCTGGCAGCGATTCCGCCATGGGTCCTGCCGGTCGTCATCCCGTCAATCTCGCGGCGGCTGACCCGCTGAACGGGGATTTGAGCCTCATTGCAGGCACGGATCAGAAACGCCGTATCATGGTCCCGCTTGTCCTTGTCGATATACACTGCTTCGATCGCGTAGTGCTTCGAAAGGACAGCGGCCTTGACGGCAATCATTCCTTCGAGAATCATTCGTCCCTCCTCAGGTAGTCCCCCGGATGTACGGCAAAGGGAATGCGGATGCCGATGGCGGCCATCGGTACCCTGGAATAACCGACGGGGATTCCGTTTTCATCAAAAAGTTCTTCCAGAACGAAGCTTTGATTATCGGCACCGGCCGCCATAATCTCCACCCTGTCACCCGCATCAAAGGGGTTGCGTGTCTCGATCCAGGCGATGTGCTTCTCAGGATCATACGATGTTACTGTGCCCAGAAATGAGTGATTGACGCTGGCGTTGTTCATGGGATGCGTGATGATGCCGGCACCTTCCACGCCCTGATAGAAGCCGGGACAGGTTTCGCGGTTGACGGTCTTGAGAATTTCACCTGTGTGGTAGGCAAGACGTTGACGGGGCAATGGACGGTCGCTGTTCAGAATTTCGTCAATCAGATGCCGATAGGCAGACACGATACCGGCGACGTAATATTCCGTTTTCATGCGGCCTTCAATCTTGAAGGATGCGACTCCGGCAGCGATCAGCTGTTCGATCTCTTCGGCAGCCATCAGATCCTTCGACCCCATGGTCATCAGGGGATGTCCGTCACTGAGACAGGCATTTCCCTCCATCAGACGATAGCTCCAGCGGCACGACTGGGCGCAGCCGCCGCGGTTGGCGTCGCGAAGCGTCATCCGGTTGCTCAGCGTGCAGCGGCCGGAATAGTTGACACACATGCCGCCATGAATGAAGGCTTCCGTCGGGACAGGACACGAAGCCGTAATGACGCGCACATCGTCCAGCGTACATTCCCTGGCCAGCACGACGCGATCCACCCGGGCAGAGTGGACCAGATAGCGTGCGGCGGCGGAATTGGTGACGCTGAGCTGGGTGCTGCAGTGCACCTCAAGACGCGGGGCGACACGTTTGGAAAGAGCCATGATGGAAGGGCTGGCAACAATAATTGCCCTGACGCCGGCATCCTGCAGCTGGATCAGATAGTCTTCGAGGCCTTCGAAATCCTCTTCATGAGGAATTTCATTGACCGTCACATGAATGCTGGCATGATGGTCCCTGGCAAAGGCACACGCTTCGCGGATGTCATCCATCGTAAAGTTGGATGCCCGCGAACGCAGCGAGTAATGCTGACCGCCAAGGTACACCGCATCTGCGCCGAAGCGGATCGCTGTCTTTGCCCGCGCAAGATCGCCAGCCGGCGCCAATAGTTCCACGGAATGTTCACAGTATTGTTTTCTGTCCATAGAACCCCCTGGTATAGTGTGTGGCGGCAAACGCATCCTTCAGCGCCTGCGCTGCCCCGGCTGCGTCAGCGCCCTGAAGAACCGCTTGATAGGCATCCAGAGCGGATACGGTTTCTTCATGTGATAAACGAACACTGTCAATGAAGAAGCGGTCTGCTCCATCGGCAGCAAACTTTACGACATCGCCGAGGCTTTCCTGTACAAAATCGCTGTAGATGAACGTGCCGCAGCCGTTTTCATAAATGCCAAGTTCATAATCCCTCTTCTCTTCTTTCAGTGAGAGGTCATTGTGTCCAGTGATCTGCGGATCCAGCCCCGCTTCTTCGGCATACAGAGACAAAAGCAGGCGGCGGGAGGCGGAAAGAAGAAGATGTCCATGGATGGTTACTTCGCAATCCGGGCACTTTTTCAGGATGTCTTCGACTTCATTGATTGTAAGAACAGGCGAAACAGATACGCCGCCGATGCCCTGTTCCATCCACCAGCGTGCGTCCAGCGCGTTGGTGGCCAGTGTTTCGGGGCGATACAGGAGTCTTGGCTTCAGCTGTTCATCCGCAAGTTCAATAACGGCCGGATCCGAGAAGTAGACATGGCGGATCTCTGTTTCCGTGATGGCGTCAAGCAGCCGTTTCAGTTGTTCCAATTGGTCCTGCGGAAAAAGACGGGTGCATAAAACGGAGCAGTGATCAAGCTTCTGTACCTGGTCCAGATCAAACCCGCAGAGACCGCTGAATGCGCAGCCGTTAAGGGCATAGACAACTTCATCGGCACCGTGTTCCAGCAGCGTCTGATGAAAATCAATATCTTCATTTGTAACTGCAAATGTGATTTCTTTCATTTCACTGAAAATTATATCACAGAAGACTGTGTCATCGTTGACCATGGCAAAGAACTATGCTATTTTCAAGAGAAGGATCTGCGGCGTTAAGTGCTCTCAGGCATTAGAGGAGTCTGAGGGACGAAAGGCAAGGTCGTTGTCTGCGGTCGCTGATTCTGCCCCTGAACGTGCATGCAGGCGTCTTTCCATTCACGCAGCGGGTGAATCGAGAAAGGAGCTTTTTTCT
>Ga0256404_1008675_pt1 | contig 15100 bp, 13 predicted proteins | sample RumenRJG_01DNA_FD_185990 | JGI IMG/M metagenome (GOLD analysis project Ga0256404, IMG submission 185990) | Bovine rumen microbial communities from Lethbridge, Alberta, Canada - RJG_01 | ecosystem: Host-associated > Mammals > Digestive system > Stomach > Rumen | place: Canada: Alberta | collected...
GTCTTGAGCCTGGCCTGGTGGGCAAGTTTGGATGTGTTCATGAGATTACCTCCGAAAATAAAAGATTTGGGGCGATTATCTCATGGATGTGATATGATTAACAGGTACTCATGATTGAGGGCTTACTATGTGCTTATGCCTGATGAAGTGCATTCGTATGAATATCCGCAAAATTCTATTTGGAGGGGAGAAGGAAAGGGGCTTGAAATATTTGGAAAATATTGGCCTGAGGTAAATAACAGACTTCCACATTTATATGATGAGGTAAAAAAAGAGGTAATAAAAAAAGAAACAAATCTTTCTGTCTTATTTGGAAGTGTAGATGGCCTTATCTGTATCGGGTTTACTGATGAGAAAAACTTTTCTGAAATTGAAAATATGATTACTCATTGGAAGGATTTTTCCGATGTTCCGATTGAAAAAGTAAAAATGGTTATGAAAAAGGATTTTGATGGACTTTGTAATTCTTTTTTTCATGATTATTACGCATGTTTGGAAAAAGAGGATGTTTTCTCGGCCTATCTCGAATATATAGGGAATCAGTGGTGGATAAATCAGACTGAAATAGCGAAAACAGAGCAGTATTTGAAAATAAAAAAGGAAATGGATTTATATAGTACTGTATTGAAGTAAACTTTTCTTCAGTCTTATTTTGCTGGCAGGATAAATGCAATTGTGATTTCTTGTGAAATCCTTAATTTTGGTCTGATGATTTTGAAGTATTGTTAATGCCATTTGAGACATGAAACACAATACCATCCTTATTATATTTTTCAGCAAGTTCAATTAATATTCAGGATATCTGCCAAGCAGATAGCACTTTTCTATATTCTTCTTATGTCATGTATGCCTCGATATTATGATAATATAATTACAATATTATTTTACTTTTCAAAAAGTACATTATTAATTATTGTTTCTACATTATTTCTCATTCCAATAAGTTCTGCCTTGTTTAAGAGATTATTAATAAACTCTTTTTGCGATTCTGGGTATTCATTGAACAGGTTCCTGTACTTATTTAAGATTATAAGCATTGCCTGAAAATATTTTCCATTATCCACTGAGACGCTGTCATTACTTAATGTGCAGTAGAGTAGAGGTTTGGGAACGAATGACGCATAATAGTTTTGAGCGAGTCTTATAGCAAAGTCGTAATCTTGTAAAGATGGAAGCTTGGTATCAAAGCCGCCAATTTTATTGATGCATTCACGTTTGAACACTAGTGTAGGTCCTCCTACAATATTTCCTTTTAATAATCTGGGTAGAATATTGTCATTTTTATCAGCTGGATCTGCGTCAGGAATTAATATTGGGGCATTTAAATATTTTATCTGGCAGAATGCAAAATCGCTGTTTGTGCTTTTTAGAAGTTCTATCTCATTATGCAGTTTTTCCTTATCCCATATGTCGTCAGAATCTTCAAATGCAATAAATTCACCAGTGCATTCTATTAGTCCTCTGTTTATTGCGGCTGGGTACCCGGCATTATCCTGGTAGAAATATTTTATATTTTGATGGGATTTCATATATTGTGAAACTAAGTCACTTGTATTATCTTTTGACCCGTCGTCTATGATAATTAATTCAAAATCCTGACATGTCTGATTTAAGACAGATTCAATGGATTTTTCAAGTGTATCAGCTCTATTATATGTTGGCAGAACAATAGATACCATATTATCCTCACAAAAATAAAATAATGTCAAAATAATAAATACATTGTATAATAGAGTATAATTCAGTTTTGTAAATAATGAAAGAGAAAATTATGGATGAAACGGAACAAGATATAGCTGATAAAATCAAAGAGCTGCAAAATTCAATAGTTGCACAAAATAACACTATTAATTCCTTAGTAAAGATAATAGAGCAGCTTTCGACAGTGATAGCTGATAATAAAAAACTTTCTGAAGAAAACAAGATTGCAATTGATAATCTTCCATATGAAATCATGTCACCTGCTTTTAGAGATAGTGTTTTCTTTCCTAGTATTCTTTCAAAAGATGATACGGTTGGATTGATAAAGGAGGGATTTTCTGTTTCGAGGTTTGGAGATGGAGAATTTTCGATAATATTTGGAAAATCTAGATGGAAATTTCAGCCATATTATGAAGATTTGCAAACGCGGCTGTCAGATATACTGTTATCAAAAGCAGAATGCTTTATTCCTTGTATAAACCCTAATTTTTTTGGACCAGTGTTTAATTTGCCAGATGAAAATGATCGTCTTTCTGTGAGATGCTTTTTAGAAGAATCAGGTTTATTGCAGAAAAGTAAAGATATTTTTTCAAAGGACATCTCTTATGGTGATGCGCTTTGTTTTAATATAGAATCTTTTCATGAAAAAGCATGTCTTGAAGAAATATTTAGCGGTCGCGACATTACAATAGTCGAAGGTGAAAAGACGAGACTTGGTGTAGGAAATGACTTTCTTTCAAAGGCAAAATCTGTTCGAAGAATTCTTTGTCCTTCTATTGATGCATGGTCAAAGTATAGTGAGATTTTAGATGCGGCTCTGATTGAAGATAAAGAGAGATTATTCATTATTTCACTTGGTCCCACAGCTTCTGTGCTTTCCTATGATTTATATAAAGCAGGATATCAGGCTCTTGATGTTGGTCATGCCGATATTGTGTATGAGCGCTTTTTAGGAAATCCGAATGGGAACCTCGAGTTCAAAGATTATGTGAATGGCGGAGAAGGCATAGACGGTGTTGTAGAATGCAGGGATGAAAAATATTTATCTGAGATAATTAATATTATTTAGAGTTTTTCTTAGTTGAAAATAAGGATTAAATACATGAATATAGGGATAATCGGCAGAGCAAAATATTGCAAGGTGATAGCTGAAATTATTGAAAAAATTTATAATCCTGAAGCTGAAAAATATGGATATGAAAGATTACAAACTATTTTTATTTCAGATAGTGCTCTGGAAGACGGAATAGTTTATGAGGGGCTGTTAAATGTTTCCCTGAATAATTTAATCCAGAATTATTTCGATGGAAAGATTGATGCGCTTGTGATTTCAAGAGAGAGTCTGAATTTTGGTCTTGTGATTTTGAAATTCAAGAAAATAGGTGTGAATCTGGACGATGTTTATATTGCAGGAAGACTAAATGAAGAGACTTTAAGTTCTACTAAACCGCTTGATTTTCTAATGCCATATTTTGATTCTGATTTTCTTCCATACCTAGAATTTCATATTGCTGATCAGTGCAATCTAAACTGCGCTGCCTGCCAGCATTTTTCTGGGTTGGTCAGGAATCCGCATTTTCCTGATTTTGAAAAATTTTCACAGGATTTGTATGAATTGCATAATTATATTAAGGATATTGGGAGAATTCGAATATTAGGCGGCGAGCCACTCATGAATCCAGAGATTGAGAAGTATGTGGCATTAGCTCATGCAATTTATCCATATTCTGAGCTCTATGTTGTTACAAATGGGATATTGCTTGAAAGCATGCCGGATAGTTTTTTTGAGACGATGCGTGAAAATAATGCTAGGCTTGCACTTTCTCTGTATCCGCCTTTTTTTGAAAAATTAGATGAATGGAAAAATTATTCTTCAAAGCATGGCGTGATTTTGGAATGTGAAGGCGAGATACATGAATTCAGCAAGGTTCAGAGTCTATATCCTGTAAGTGATGAAAACAAAAAGTTTTTCGACTGTATTCAGGCAAATTGCAATAATCTATATGAAGGCCATATTGCGGCATGTTTTCTTCCTTTTACAATTCATTATTTTAATGAATATTTTGACAAGAACATTCCGGCGACGGGGGCTATTGATTTGTACGATGACGGGCTAACAACTAGAACATTAAAAGAGGGATTGCTAAAGCCATTTGATACATGCAGATATTGTGCAGAGTATAAAAATATACCTTGGCGACAAATTTCAAATCCTAGTATATTGGATGATTGGATAGTATAATAACAAAAAGCGCAAGGAGAAGAATTATGCAGACATTTAATTCAGTACAAATTCAGTATTTGAGAAAAGCGGATCTTTTTGGTGTCATTGCTACAAGCGGGTTTGAAAATCGAACTGTGAAGACAGCACGTTTAGTAAATGAAGCCTTTGAAAGAGTACACACTATGCTTCCTGGCGATATTGATGCTGAGATTTACTGCCATGATTTTTATGATGGAAGTGAAAGAGTGCTAGCATATTGCAAAAAGGATTCCGATGAAAATATCATTACAGTTCCGGATTTTATTTTTATTAACTGGAGAGAAACGGGGCTTTATGATTATGATGATACAGTGATAGATATAGCATCGGCTGGGCAGGCGGAACCTATTTATGATAAGCTTTTCTGGATAGGTGCACTTTCACATCCTACCAGGAAGACACTTATGGAAATTTCAGAAAAAGATCCTAGGATAGAAGCAATTTCCATGGATTGGAAGAGACAGCTCGGAAAGGAAGTTACTGTAAAAGATGCGACTACATATGTATCGCTTAAAGATCATACAAAATATAAGTATCTCATTGATATTCAGGGCAACGGATATAGCGGCAGGGTGAAGATGCTGTTATTCTCTGGGAGACCATTGTTCCTTGTCGAGAGACCACTCAAAGAATGGTATTATGATGGACTAAAGGCCTATGAACATTATATTCCTGTGAAGGAAGATTTGTCAGATCTTGAGAGCCAGCTCGACTGGGCAGAATCACATGAAAAAGAGGCAAAGATGATTGCATTAAACGCTCAGAAATTTGCAATTGAAAATCTCATGCATGAAAATGCGGTTCAGAGGATGGCGAATGTACTGCTGAAACTTTCGTATGAGTCAGTGGGGCAGGAGCTAGAGATTTGATTAAATAAGTTCGTGTACCGTATACATCAGAGCTTCAGTTGCAGACGAAAGCTTATCGAGCCACTCTGTATTTATCTTTATGTAGAAAAGAAATTCTGGATTATTATTTATGAATTTAAGCTTTTCTTCTTTGCTTAGAGAAGAGAAGGTCTGTGAAAGCTGCATTAGGCCTGATGAAGCTTTATAGCCGTTTTCACATTTCTTTTCATTATGATGAGAATCGAGTTCATTTAGGACGGATAGGACGATACCATCTTTATTATATTTTTCTGCAAGTTCATTTAAATGCTCTTCAGAAACGCCTTTTGAAAGATAGACATAATCATTTACATATTTTATGAATAGAAGCTCGTGATTATATATGTCCTTCTCAAATTCTGTTAATATTTCTTCGAAGGAATCGAAATCTTCTTCTTTTATTGAAAATATATTATTCATATTATTACCTGAAAAATTACTTATTATTTCTGATGCATTATATCAGTTCTCCCAGAAAAAGTCTTTTTGTTTTTAGCATATTGGTGATATACTGTAATTAATGTTTTGATTTTTTAGAGAAATCTGATTTTGTTTAGGAGTACATCATGGGAAAATTACCTATTGGAATCCAGTCTTTCGTGAGTTTGAGGGAAGATGGATACATGTATGTTGATAAAACAGAATATATTGAAAAATTATTAAATGGTGGAAAGGTATATTTTTTGAGCCGCCCAAGGCGCTTTGGAAAGAGTCTTTTTCTTTCTACTTTGAAGGCTTATTTTGAAGGGAAGAAGGAGCTGTTTTCCGGACTTAAGATAGCTGAAATTGAAAAGGAAAAGGCAGATCCCTGGGAAGAATATCCAGTCATTCATATGAGCTTTGCGACAGGTAACTATACTGATGAAGGAGAACTCGAGGCAAAAGTAAATAATATTCTTGTAGATATTGCAAAGGATCATGGCGTTGAGGATATAAGAGAAAACACTAATGGTGATAGGCTTCTTGACCTTCTGAAAAATATTAAGAAAAAAACCGGCAAGGGTGTAGTGGTTTTAATTGATGAATACGACAAGCCTTTACTTGATAATCTTAATTTTAATGAGAAACAGGAGGATGAGAACAGGAGAATATTAAAAGGATTTTTCGGAGCGCTTAAGGATGCAGATGAATATCTGAAATTCGTATTTATTACAGGAGTTACAAAGTTCAGCAAAGTATCTCTTTTTTCTGATTTGAATCAGCTTGATGATATTTCACTTGAAGAAAAATATTCTGGTATTTGTGGTATCACTGAAGAAGAGCTGGAGCATGTCTTTTCAGCCGAGATTCTGGCTCTGGCAGAAAGAAGAAATCTTTCAAAAGAAGAGTGTATCTCAAAGCTACGGCGGAAATATGATGGGTATCATTTCAGTGAGGGAGAGCTTTCTGTATATAATCCATTCAGTCTTTTGAATTGCTTTGCAAAACTTGATTTTGGAAACTATTGGTTTGCTACAGGGACTCCTACTTTTCTGGTTCAGAGTCTCATGAAATATGGAATCAGCCTTCAGGATTTTACGACCGGAATAAATGCTACTGCGGATGACATGTCGGATTATCGTGTTGGTAGTGAGTCGGTAATTCCGCTTTTTTATCAGGCGGGCTACCTTTCAATATCCGGCTATGACAGTGAATTCAGGGAATATACACTTTCTTTTCCAAATGCAGAGGTAGAGTATGGGTTTATGCATGCGCTCCTGCCTTCTATAAATGCCAGCTATATAGGAAAGACTGGGAAATTCAATGCAAGCACTATTACACGATATATATTGAGCGGCGATGTCGATTCATTCTGCGGGATGCTGAAGGCACTTCTTGCAAGCATTCCTTATTATGAGGGACAGGACCCGTCAAATGAACAGCAGTGGAGAAATATCGTATTTGCTGTATTTACGATATTAGGACAATATGTGCATGCAGAAGTACATTCTTCAAATGGCAGAAGTGACTGCATAGTAGAGACGGACTCACTTATTTATATTTTTGAATTCAAATATAATAAAACAGCAGATGAGGCCTTAAGGCAGATAAATGAAAAGGGCTATGCTGCAGCATTTACTGCAAGTGATAAAAAAATAATAAAAGTCGGAGCAAATTTCTCGAGTGATGCCGGGACTCTGGATGAGTGGAAGGTTGAAGAATCGTCAGAGTAAATAAATGGAAATTTGGGGTAAATACATTTGAAAACTTAGTAAGAGGTACTTTTTATGCGTAAGCTTCCAATAGGAATACAGTCTTTTGAGATAATAAGAAAAGATGAATATATTTATGTCGACAAAACAGAATATATCTGGAATCTCATTAATAAGGGAAGAGCATATTTTTTAAGTCGTCCCAGGAGATTTGGAAAGAGCCTTCTTTTATCAACTATTGAAGCCTATTTTAAAGGAAAGAAGGATCTTTTTGCCGGTCTTTATATAGAAGGACATGAGAGCTCTGAAAAGTGTCCATGGAAAGAATATCCGATTCTGCACTTTGATTTCACAGGAGGAGACTATAATGCTGAAAAGGGACTTACTAATGTTCTTTCAAATATTCTTAATCTTGTAGAAGACAGATATTTTATTGAAAGAGATGAAAAACTCGATCTTCCGATTCGTTTTAGTAATCTGATTGAGAAGCTGAGAGAAAAAACTGGAGAATCAGTCGTTGTACTTGTCGATGAATACGATAAGCCATTGCTAGACACCATGACTGATAATCCGGATATGGAAATGAAAAATCGCAGAACCTTAAAGAATTTCTTTGCAGTCTTAAAAAAGCAGGACAAAAATATCAGATTTGTTTTTATTACTGGTGTGACAAAATTCAGCAAGGTCTCTATTTTTTCAGATTTGAATCAGCTTGAGGACATTTCTCTTGATGAATCTGCAAGTGCACTTTGCGGACTTACGAAAGAGGAACTTGAAAATGATTTTGCTCCAGAGATAAATGAAATAGCAGGTGAAAATGGCATTAGCTTTACAGCCTGCGTGGAAGAGCTAAAAAAGAATTATGATGGCTATCATTTCGGCGAAGATCTAATTGATGTATATAATCCATTCAGTATACTTAATGCGTTAAAAAAGAAAAGCTTTGACCGTTTCTGGTTTGAGACGGGCACACCGACTTTTCTCGTTAAACTTCTTGTGAAATCCGGGATGCCGGTTCAAAATTTTTCGGATGGTATTATCATTTCTAAAGATCAGTTAATGACACCTGGAGAGGAAGCGACGGATAATCTGATACAGTTCTTCTATCAGTCAGGCTATCTTACGATTTTAAAATTTGATAAGAAATTCAGGGAATTCACACTGGCTTTTCCAAATGAGGAAGTCAAATATGGTTTTTATGAGGCTTTGATTCCGACGGTTAATGCTTCATATACTGCGAAGATGGGGACAGGGCAGTTTAGTGCCAGTAGGATGATACACTTTCTTGAGAATGCAGATGTCGACGATTTTATGACGATGCTTCAGGAGCTGCTTGCAAGCATTCCTTACTATGAGGGCAAAGCACCAGAAAATGAGCAGCAGTGGCGAAATATTTTATTTGCGGTTTTTTCTATTTTAGGGCAATTTGTAAGCGCTGAGATTCATTCTGCGATGGGAAGAAGCGACTCGGTATTAGAGAATCAAAAGTATATCTATATTTTTGAGTTTAAGCAGGATAAGACTGCCGAAGAGGCACTTAAGCAAATAGATGATAAAGGATATGCAAAGCCATATTTGGCTAGTGAAAAGACCGTCAAAAAGATAGGTGCAAATTTTTCCACAGAACAAGGAACAATTGATAAGTGGGTGATCGAGGGAGTAGAATAATCGGTGCAATATGGGGAGCCTTTATGAGAATAATAATATTTGAAGGCGCAATTGAGCCACTTGATTTCCAGCTTGAAGAGATAAGACGGGTGCTTGTCACGAAGTACGCTGCAGAGGTACTCGTGATTAATTCCAAGAATCTTCTTCAGGGGCTGGGGCAGCTTGAGAATTTCACAAAGCAAAAGGTTGACTGTCTTTTTACGATGAACAATCTCGGAATCAATCTGTCACTATCCGGAAACAGCAATCTTTGGGAATTATTCCAGATTCCGATTATCAATCTTATAGTGGACCATCCGATGAATTATGATGAGGTGCTTTTAAATGCGCCGTCAAATATGGTACTTGGTGTTGTGGACAGGAATCATATTGATTATGTGAAGAGGTTCTATCCGAATATCAGGGAGGTATTTTTCTTTCCACTGGGCGGGGTGCCGACGGATTCAATAGCAACGGAGAATGTTGATGATAATTGCACGGATGCTGTATTAAATCGTGATATCGATATTTTCTATCCCGGTGGTATTTCAAAACCTTTCCTTGGAAATATGGTTCCGGATGATCTGGAAAAATACCAGAAGTATTTTGACATTGAGAAGTTTCAACATGAAATCTTTGACAGATTAACCGAGGAGCCGGCTGTTACTTTTGAAAAAGCGGTTGAAGATAAACTGGTTTCTCTGTCCATTATTCCTGATACACTAGTGAATAAATCTGCATCAAACGCAGGAAATTCAGAGGGTAATATATTAGGAATAGATGCTTCAAAAACAAATATTGAAAGCGATATTTTCCTTCGTCAGACCATTTCCGATTTCCGCTTTCTTGAAGGTCTTGCCTGCTCATATTTTCGTGAGAATATTATTCATGAAATTATTTCTGCAGGGCTTAAGGTTACTGTCTGTGGCAATGGCTGGAATGCCCTGCCGATTTCGCAGGAAAAGAATTTCGAGTATCTTGGTTTAGTTCCAATGAATGAAGTCTTGAATCTGATGTTGCGTTCAAAAATCGTGCTGAATACTTTGACATGGTTTAAGGCTGGTTTCCACGACAGGATTCCGAATGCGATGCTGAGACACGCCGCCTCGATTACTGATGAGTCTTCGTATATAAATGAGCGTTTTCCAGAAAATGGGAAAGAGATGCTGTATTTCTCACTAAGTGAAATTTCTACATTGCCCGATATTATTAATGAGTTATTAAGTAATGATGATAAGCGAAATTCTATGGCTGAAAGAGGCTATGAGAAGGCAATGAGGGAAGATACCTGGGAAGCAAGGGTGGAACAGTATCTGTTGCCTGAAATTGAGAAACTAGGAGACACATATTGAAAACATCAATATACATAATGGCACATAAAAAATTCGATGTCCCTCAAATGGAAGGCTATATTCCGCTTCAGGTCGGGACGGCGTTGCATGACGACCTGGGGTACCTAAGGGATGATGGCGGAGAAAATATTTCGTCTAAGAATCTTAATTATTCCGAGCTTACCGGCATGTATTATGTCTGGAAGAATGACAGGGATTCTGACATCGCAGGGCTTGTTCACTATAGGAGATATTTCATTGACAATGATGGAAAGTCGATTCTATCTGTACAGCATATCGAAGAATTTTTGAAAGACTATGACATGATCGTGCCGGACCGTTCTATCCTTGACAGGTCGGTAAAGGAGCAGTATGAGAAGATTCACCATCCCGATGATCTTGTAGCAGTACGTGCTGCTATAGAGAAAGTCCGTCCTGAATTTCTTGAAGCCTATGATGAGGCGATGGCACTTCATTATGCTTATGTCTGCAATATGTTCATTGCACCGAAGAAAATTTTCGATGCTTACTGCGATTTTTTGTTTCCTGTGCTTTTTGAAGCTGAGAAGCACATCGATATTTCTTCATATGACAATTATCAGAAGAGAATCTATGGATTTATCAGTGAGAGACTTCTCAATGTCTTTATTCTTCACGAGCATTTAAATGCTTATGAGGATAATGTGGCAGTTACTGGGGAGAAGGCTGAGATTCCAGAAATTTATGATGACCTGAATTCTCTTTTTGAGGCTGGAAAATTTGATGAGGCAGAGGAGAGAATCAAATATTATTTTGATCAGCATCCGGATATGTTTTCTGAAGAAAAACTTGAAAAGCTGACCCGTCAGATTCATTTCAGATATACTGCATCGAAGGCTGAAGAATGTGAGAAAGCAGGCGACATTAACGGTGCTATTGAGTGGGCAAAGGCAGCACTGAAATTTTCAGATGAAGAATAATCATTTTTGTTTTTCATGACTTGGTGTTATACTAACTCTTAATATTTTTTTGAAGCTTTGATATTATTTTTTGGAGATTTGACTATGGGGACATATTTAAATCCTGGTTCAGAAAAACTTGATATAGATCGGGCTGGTGAAATTTATATTGATAAGTCAGAACTAATGCTTACGCTTAATAAGATTTTTGGGTCTCCACAAAGAAACGTCTGCATTTCCCGTCCAAGGCGTTTTGGAAAGTCCATGGCTGCGAATATGATTTCCGCATATTATGACAAAACAGTGGATGGTAATAAAGCGTTTGCTGGACTTAAAATATTGGAACCTCAGAATGATAATACTTTGATGAATTCCTGTGATGTTATCAAGCTTAATATGCAGGAATTTTTATCAAGGACTGATTCGATAGAGGGACTATTAACACGTCTAAAAAAGATTGTCCTTCGGGATCTCTTTAGAGAATTTCCAGATGTGGATTATTTTGACAGGGAGGATCTGATTGAGTGTCTAAATGATATTTATTCAATCCATAAGCAGAAATTTGTTATTATCATTGATGAATGGGACTGCATTTTCAGAGAATATCCTAATGACTCTGATGCACAGACGAAATACCTTGATTTCTTACGGGATTTTTTGAAGGACAAGGATTATGTTGGCCTTGCTTATATGACGGGCATTCTTCCTATCAAAAAATACGGAACGCATTCAGCTCTTAATATGTTTTATGAGTATTCTATGGAGGATCCTGAAAGCTTTTCAAGTTTCGTAGGCTTCACTGAAGAAGAAGTAATAAATCTATGTGCGAAATATTCTATGGATTTAGAAGAGTGCAAGGCCTGGTACAATGGGTATTATTTTCATGAATGCGGAGCTGTTTATAATCCCAATTCTATTGTACGGTCCATGTTGTCGGGAAAGTTTTCAGATTACTGGAATCAGACCGAGACCTATGAGGCACTTCGGGTTTATATTGACATGAATTTTGATGGACTGAAGGACAGTATATTAAAACTCATGGCAGGCGGAAGGCAGAAGATAAATACAGGCACATTCCAGAATGATATGACAAGTTTTGTTACGGCAGATGATGTCATGACTTTGTTAGTTCATCTTGGATACCTTGGTTATGATTTTGAGACAAAAGAGGTTTTTATTCCAAATAAAGAGATCATGCAGGAGTTTGTTACTGCAACGACTGCAAAAGATTCATGGGATGAAGTCGTAAATTCTGTGAAGAAATCGGACGAACTTTTAAATGCCACTTGGAATCAAGAGGAGACAATGGTCGCTTCTTATATTGAAGACGCACATTTGGAGACGAGTCACTTACAGTACAATGATGAGAATGCGCTTTCATATACCATTTCTTTAGCTTATTATGCTGCTAGAAATTATTATACGGTCGTGAGAGAACTGCCTACAGGGAAAGGCTTTGCTGACCTTGCCTTTATTCCTAGAAAAAAATATATGGATAAGCCTGCAATGCTTATTGAGTTGAAGTGGAATCAGGATGCCTCTTCTGCCATAAATCAAATTCTTGATAAAAATTATCCTGAAAGTTTGAAGGATTATCGTGGAAATCTTCTTCTTGTCGGAATTAATTATGATAAGAAGACAAGGAAGCATGAATGTGAGATAACAAAGTATTCTGATGTGAAATCATAATTTTGTTTTATGAAGATATTTTTTTATAGATATGGAAGCATCATGGAGCCGGACATCATTGATACATTTCATGAATTTGGCTTTACTGTGCTGGAATATACAAAAGAAGTAACGGATAAAAATTACCTGCCGGGGAAGGCGGTGCGGGAGGTCAGTGCATTCCTGCAGGAGAATCCATGCGATATTGCATTCTCCATCAATTTCTTCCCGTTTCTTTCTGATGTCTGCAATATCTTTCATTTTAGGTACGTTTCCTGGACTGTCGATTCGCCTGTGATGGAGCTATATTCAAAGCAGATTAAGAATGAGTGGAACAGGACTTTTATTTTTGATAAAGCCGATTTTGATGATGTGAGCCCATTTAATCCGGGTCATATTTTTCATCTGCCGCTCGGGGCAAATACATCTAAGAAAGAGCAGCTTTTTGCTAGTTCCTCTAATTCGAACTCTGCAGCACCATCTAATAATCTATCCATTTTTCATAATTCGAAATCAAAAGATGAGAAATTTTCTCACGACGTCGCCTTTGTCGGCAGTCTGTATTCTGAAAAGTGCCCGTATGACAAATTGTCATCAAAAGCGCCGGCATCACTTCGAGGATATCTCGATGGCATCATGGCAGCGCAGGAGAGGGTATATGGATATTATTTTATCGATGAACTGCTGACGGATGAGGTGGTAGCCGAATTTAAGAAGTACCATCCTTCGTTCTATCATGATCCTTCTGCAAGCGAATTTTTGACGGACAGGCAAACGCTGTCACAGCTATACATTGCAAACAAAATTACGGCAAATGAAAGACTGCATACTTTCAAAGCTCTGTCGGAGCACTTTGATACTTCGATTTATACGGCAAGCGATACTTCGGCTCTGCCTAAGATTCATAATCGTGGCCTTGCGAAAACCCTGACTGAGATGCCGCTTATTTTTCATTTTTCGAAGATCAATATTAATACGACATCGAAAGCAATCAGGACAGGCCTTCCTCTTCGAATTTTTGACATTATGTCAGCCGGAGGATTTTGCCTTTCAAATTATCAGGCAGAAATCCCAGAATTATTTTCTGTCGGTGAAGAAATTGTTTTGTATTCAAGTTATGAGGAATTGATTGACTTGACTTCGTATTATCTTTCTCATGATGAAGAGCGGCGTGATATTGCGGCAGCGGGGTTTGAGAGAGTGAAGAAAGATTATTCTCTTCAGAAACAGATTGAGAAGATGATGCTGATGGCCTATGGGCAGGAGGCGTGAACATGGACAAAAATAAAGAAGAATTATTAAAAAAGCACACCTTGATGGACTGTGAGAATGAAATAATATATTGTAAACAGATATTAGATGGAAGTGCTAATGAAGCCGAAAAGAAGCGTGTTAGAGATAGAATAGAAGAAGTCAAGCAGATGAAAAATCAAATATTATTGAGATAATTTGGCATGACAGTATAATCAATAACGCGCTAGAATTTCTGTGAAAATATTTTTTATAGAGTAATTTTCCTTCGCCTTCCTGTATCCATTCTCCGCGATTTCCCTTCTTTCATTTTCATGTGAAAGATAATAATCTATTTTCTCTATAAGGCTTTCTCCACTGTCGAAGTAGTCATAGTCTTCGCCTGAGGTGAAGGCGTTGTCCAGATCCAGCTGGTAGTTTGACAGTAGAAATCCGCCGCTTGCTAAAATGTCCATCGCGCGGAGCGGGATGCCATTTATGATGCTGCGAAGAGAAATATTAAGATTGATTTTGCTTCCCCTGAAGGCATGAATCATATCTGTATCATAGCCGATGATGCCCATATTTTTGAAGCCTTTTATTTTTGCATCCTGTGACAAGGTGTAGAGTTTCAAATCTTTTTTAGGGAATGAAGTTCCAATCTTCGTAAGATAATTAATCCGCTCTATGCTTGTGAGTTTTCTTGCAATGACATAGTTTGCGTAGGTGTAGGCAAGCGAGTCGATGCCGTCCTTTGATTCAGGAATCGGGAGGACTTTTTCAAAACGGTCTATGATTTCTTTTGAAAGAGAATCTTCTAAGATAGATGCGCCGTAGATTTTCGACTGCGCACGCATGATTCCCTTCACATAGCCTTCAAGGTAGCAGTCTTTTGAGAAATCAATCCTGTCGTAGAAATTGTGCGCTTCATTATAGAGCCCGCCTATAAAGGAGACATCGGATGTGGTGAAATTTTTGTCGTGCGGCTTGTCTTTAAGCCTTTCCGTTTTCCTCGTATTTGCAGGCAGCACATGATAATGCACATTCGTGATGCCGCCCTTCTGAAAGAATTCAGCGAGCGATGAATCAAAGACATAGACGGTGTTCGTCGGGTACATGAGCGTGAAGGAAAAGAGCTTCACATATGGACTGTCGTAGAGAAAGCTCACATAGGGCATGTTCATTTCTTTGCACCCCTCAGCAAGCGACGGGTAGAAGTTATAGGAGAAGGCAAGATCAATAGCATTTTTTTCGCAGAAAGATAGAAGAGCTTCGTGAAAATCCTTCGAAGTCCTTTCCTCAT
>Ga0256404_1008676_pt1 | contig 15098 bp, 9 predicted proteins | sample RumenRJG_01DNA_FD_185990 | JGI IMG/M metagenome (GOLD analysis project Ga0256404, IMG submission 185990) | Bovine rumen microbial communities from Lethbridge, Alberta, Canada - RJG_01 | ecosystem: Host-associated > Mammals > Digestive system > Stomach > Rumen | place: Canada: Alberta | collected...
CAGCCATATCTGAATGAGTTCTGTTTCCGTTACAACCGCAGGTTCAAGCCAGCACAGCTCTTCACAAGGCTTTCAAGGGCTGTCGCTACATCTCGTGCTTTGCTGAACTAAGCCGATACCCATAATATTCTATAAGATCCCCAATGTCATCTGTACAGGCCTTTTAGCTGGAAGTGCGTTCCTCTTCTTCAGGCGGCGTTTTTCAGCTTTCTTTGCGGTGACTCTGTCTCTTCTTCTCAGTTTGAATGACGAGTTTGTAAAGTGGGTTAATGTCACAGCGCCAGACCTTTGGCTGTTGCAAACCGGACTTACAGCGTTTCTCCTTTTGGAGTGTTATATGGATATACTTACCAGAGAGGATTCGCTTGAAAAGGGCAGAAAGAATCGATGCATAAAGCCTTTGATAATCGCCTTTTTGTTCGGGGCCGCTCTTTGGTATGCTCATGAACTAAGGCTAAATGGCAGCACCATTGCCCTTACATGTGTTATGGGCCAGTTGGTTTGCCTTTTCAGGAATCCAGCGGCAAGGGGCAGAAAGAAAGCCATATGGCATTTCCTGCCTTATATTGTTTTCTCCTTGTTAACATGGATCACAGAACGTATTCTCGCACCGGCTACCGGGAACATCAGTGACTTTTCAAGAGCGTCCCTTGCGGCATTTTTTCGACATTGTTTGAAACAGCTGGTTGCAATTTATTATTTCTTTACAGACCTTTTTGGAATGGTATCGAACATCCATGTAATTCGTGTGATAGTATGCATTCTGATGATACTCTGTGCAATTGGCTTTTTGACTGCCTTCAAACGAGATCTGCATCTGGTGCTGTTTGCGATCGGCAGTTTCTTCATTACGGCATTATTGCCATATGGACAGGGCATTCGGTATATTTTTAATATTTTGCCCATACTTGTTCTATGTATCGGTTATGGTTTGAATACGCTGACTGCATTGCCAGTAAACAAACATGGCACATGTATCAATACAATTAAGGCAGCCTTCATTGTGCTACTTGTCATCTCTTCTGCAGCAAAACAGTTTACTTTAGTTCGGATTAATCTTCAAAACTGGAGAGAACCGGAAACACCTGTCTATTCTGAAGATGCGGTGGAGACATATCGGTTTATACAGAATCACATTCCTGAAGATGGGATCATTGAATTCTCATATCCACGGTCTTTGTACCTGAATACACAGAGATTGTCTTTTAGACAGGATGTCAACGGACATACAGGTGGCGAAGCAGATTATCGTCTCTATATAAAGAGCAGTCCTGCTGAAAATCCGATTGCCGGGAATGAAGGAAATATATCCGCTCTGTTTGAAAATGATGAATTTATGCTGGCAAAATTATCATAGAATTTGCTTATTATACAATTTTTTAGATAATGTAGCGTGTTTCCGAAAGAAAATAGAGAAGGCTGATTAAATAAATGAAAAGGAAAGCAGTAAAGTTATCCGAATACTTGCTTCTTGTCATTCTGGCATTGATCTTTTTATATATTTCATTCCGCAATCTCGGTGCTGCTGAGGTTGCAAATTCAGACGAAGCAAGGCATGGCGTCAGTGCATATGAAATGTTGCAGACTGGAAACTGGATTGAAAACACATTTAATTATGAAAAAGATCTATGGAACTTGAAACCGCCTGTCAGCTTTTGGGCGGAAGCAGCATCAATGAGGATTTTCGGGTACAGTATCTGGGCGTTCAGATTCCCTTCTGTTATCGCCTTTATGACAATATTCTTCATGGTCTGCTTTTTCCTTTTGAAAAAATACAATATGTTAACTTGTGCCTTTTTTATGATGCTTTTCATAGCCTTTGACGACTTCTTTTTTGCTCATTTTGGAAGGGCAGGAGATGCTGACGCAATTTATGGACTGTTCTATATTCTTTCATTGTTGTGTCTTTATGAGTATGGTACTGTAGATGGAAAAGTGAACAGGCTGTATCTCAGTGGCTTTTTTGCGGCAATGGCATTTCTGACCAAGAGCTTTCATGCGATGGTGCTGTATTTGATAGTTGTCATTTATGTACTGGCACTCAGCAAAAAGAAACAATTGAAATGGAAGAACGTCCTTGCAGCAATAGTCTGTGCACTCCTTCCGATAGCACTTTGGGGAGCCTGGAGATATTCCTTTGACGGAATGACATTTCTGGGAAGCATGTTTTCGACCGATGTTACCGAAAGAGTCAGCGGATCCAAGAAAAACCCTCTCGAATATGCCAGATGGCTTGGCACAATCGTTTTTTATTGGATGCCCAGAATATATGTGGCGGTTTTAGGTTCAAGTTTGTTTGTTCTCCTGAGGGAAAGGATACTTCCAGACAGAGAAAAAAATGCGATACTTTTTTGGGGACTGTCTTTAGGCACTCCACTCGTAGTATACACTTGTTCATTTGCAAAAGCGAACTGGTACTTTCTCCCGTTTATGATTACATTGTGTATGAGCGCTAGTATTGCCTTAGGAAGGGCGATTCCTGTCGTTCTATCAGGGTTAACAGGTAAGCAAAGGCATAGGCTTGTTATCAGAAAGTTCTTTTACGGTTTAATTCTTCTGCTCTGGATTTCTGTTTTTGGATACTCTTCATTAAATATTGGAAGAAATATCAAAAAAGCCGACGAGTTGCAGCTTAGTGATGTTCAAACCGCATTGAGAGATTTGCCCGGAGACGGGAGAAATACTGAATATGGTGGCCTTTGTGCGTATATCTACAAACCGGATGTAAGTGAAGGTCTGCCGGAACAATGGGAGCAGGCAGATCTCTTTGTAGCAGAATTGTATAATGATTATCATTGCAAAGAAGGGGGAATTTCCGCGTTCCTCGAAACAGAGGGGGCAGTTCTGTATATCCCCAAAGACATGCAGAGGCGGGATCCCCGGCTTTCAGAGTGCATCCTGGTGGCTGAAAACGAAGAGTATGTGGTGTTATTCCATGGTGCGCCTTCATCGGCTCTCCTCTCATGACAGTACAGGGTTCTGATGCATGATCCACAAAGGTATATTACAATATGAAGACGATAAACAGACTGTATAATAGTGTGATCCTGATCTTTGCGATCCCGATCTTAACTGTTCTTGTGTTTTTTAACGCGATAAACACATGTTATGTTGAGTCGGGAAGCGAACATACCATGTATCTTCCTGACAGCATCATTGGCAATTTGGCTGCAGTTATTATACTGTTGGCCATTATGCTCTTGGCACGAAATAACCGGTTTTTCCACTCTCTCGTTGAGAGGATTAACAGCGACGAGAAGTTTTACCTGAGGATCAGAAATTTAATTCTTTCTGCGATTTTTTTGTTTTGCTTCCTTTGGGTAGTTTCTTCACAGTTTATCCCATCAGGAGATCAAATCGCAGTACAAAATTCTGCTTTTTTATTTGAAATAGGACAGTATGACCTCTTCTCTCCCGGTGCATATATAGAGAGATACCAAAACCAGTTAGGCCTGATGCTTTTCAGCTGGGCATTGGGAAAAGTTTTTGGATTTCATAATTATCTCGTGTTTCAGCTTCTGAATTGTATAGCGGTCACCGTTGTTTTTTTTGAGTTGACCAGGATCTGTCGTTTGTTCCATTGGAGCAGGATGACGGCTGTTGGCATATTGATTGTGGGCGCAGTCTTCTTTCCACTCATAATACTTTGCTCTTTTGTATATGGAAACTGGCTCGGACTGATGTTTGCGATCATCGCTGTCAGAACAGAGGTAGAATTCCTGCATAAGTTTCGATTCTGGAAAGCATTGTCGGCAGTGATTTCGATCAGCCTTGCAATCTTGTTAAAGTCGAACTATCTTATATTCTTCATTGGGATGGTCATAGTTGCCGTTGCAGATTGTGTTATACAGAAAAAGCCGCAAGGATGCTTCTTTGTACTATTATTACTGGCAGGATATTGTTTGCAATCGATTATGCCGAAAGCTTTTGTCAGGGTTACCACCGGAATTGAACTGAATCAGGGCGAGCCAATATACAATTGGATCGCTATGGGATTGTCTGAAGGAGAACGTGGGCCGGGTTGGTATAATGGCTTGAATCATATCCTGTACGAGCGGAGCAACTTTGATACATCAGAATGTGCAGAGATGGCAAAGTATGAAATCAACCATTCTATTCAGGCGTTTCATACAGATCATCAATTCGCGGTCAGCTTTTTTGAAAGAAAAGTTGCATCGATGTGGAGCAGCCCGACATTTTTGTCTTATTTTATCTTCAAAAACAGAGAATGCGTTCATGAGCAGAGCGGCTTGGTGCAGGCTTTTTTATCTATGGGCTCCGAGATCAAATGCACTGCATATTTGAACAGCTTTTGTTTTCTCATCTATGTGGGAGCGTTATTCTGTATTCTGTTATACCCCTCCAGCAGCGAATCTCATGAAGAACTGCTGTTCTTTATGATTGTCACAGGAGGCTTTTTGTTTCATCTTGGCTGGGAAGTGAAAGCGCTATATGCATTACCTTATTTCCTGATCCTGATTCCCTGCTCGATAAAGGGGTATAGTTTAGTCGTTAATGGAATAGAACAGTTCATTGGGGGAAAAGTAAATTCAGCAGAAAGAAGAGCTCTTTTTAAAGCTCGTCGTCTGAATGCTGCGGCCTTCTGTTTCACATGTTTGGCTCTTCTCCTGATTGGAGTGAGATATGGCTTTCATTGGCTGCAGACGGATCATGAAATGTTCGAGACATATGTTCAAAATGAGACCAGACCGCATCCTTTTACAGGAGAATATAGACTGCTCAGTAAAACCGGAGGCAGTTTGACGCTTACCGATAAAGGTGAACTGGTGCTTTCACTTCGAGGACAAGGGACGAGTTTTTCTATGAGAGGATACAACGATGGGCAGATCATTCGTACAAGTGATTATAAGTATCTGACCCCTGTAAGCGAATACGGAAGCACAGATCGTGATGATGAAATAATAATGAGCAGCGATACAAGGCCGTTCCATAATTGGAGAATCCAGTATATGGATGACGAGTTCTTCAGAATACGCTACAAAAATCTTGCGTTAGCTGTTGATGAGAACTCTGGTGAGATCAGACTCTGCAGGGCGGAAAGGAACAAAGACAACCAACTCTGGAGGGCGATCAGAACGGAGTAGACTTCGTGAAGCGATAGATACAGTGATTATTTCATAACGGGAGAGAACAATATATGGGACAGATTCAAGTCCAATACAATGTCAATGACATTGAAGGACTTTGCGTGATCACGCCTGCGATCCACGGGGACAGCCGGGGATACTTCATGGAGACTTATAATGAGAGCGACATGAAGGAGGCGGGCCTGTACTATAATTTTGTCCAGGACAATCAAAGCTCAAGCAGCAAGGGGGTCCTTCGCGGGCTGCATTATCAGAAGCAATTCCCGCAGGCTAAACTGGTGCGTGTCATCCATGGCACGGTGTTCGACGTGGCGGTGGATCTCCGGGAAGGCTCACCGACCTATGGGAAATACCACGGTGAGATCCTTTCGGCGGAGAACCGTGTTCAGTTCCTGATCCCGCGAGGCTTTGCCCATGGCTTTTTAGTTCTCTCGGATCTCGCGGAATTCTTTTACAAGTGTGATGATTTCTATCATCCGAACGATGAGGGCGGGATTGCCTGGAATGACCCGGCTATTGGGATTGACTGGCCGGAACTGGTCGGAGTGTACCATGGAACGGCATCGGCGGAAGGGTATCATTTCCCGGACGGAACACCACTGAAACTGTCGGAGAAGGATCAAAAACTGGGGAGACTATACGCACGCTGAGATGCACGCCGCATATAACGGAAGGCAAGACAGGAGGGAGAGAGTTTGAAAACATGGAGACAGACACTCAGGAGAGTGGAGTTGCTTCTCTTTCTGCTCTTGCTTATTCTGCCGCTTGGAATGCAGACCGTTGGGAATCTCTCCCACAAGTCCTATCTTTTGGCTCTTCTGACTTCCTGCATCCTTTTTGCGATGATATGGTTCCTCCGTGGGATGTGGAAAGGACTCCGCGACAGGATTAATAGCGGCAATGCGGTAATGCATGGTGTAATCCTGAGCATTCTCTGCCTGCTGGTGAACGGGGGCTTTACATTTTTCTTTCGGCCGGTCCAGGCTGCGGATTACCGAACATTTTTCCAGGTTGCGAAAGATCTTTCTCAGGGGTTCCACCCGGGGATGAAAGACTATGTTGCGATGTTCCCGCATATCCTGGGTTATGCTTCTTTTCTCAGCCTGTTTCTGAAATTATTCGGACAAAGCCTTGCGGTGGCGGTCGGCGTGAATGTTGTGCTGACGACCTTATCCGGGATCATCCTCTTTTATCTGGTGTACCGGCAAACGGACCTTTTCTCAGCGGTGCTGGCGTATTTGCTCTGGGTTCTTTGCCCGTCAAAGATGTTTTATAACACGATGTCTCTGTCCGAACCGTACTATACATTCCTCATTCTCATGTTTTTCCTTCTGCTTCGACAGTCGGAAGCGCTTACAATGAAGGGAGGAAGAGCGCGTTTCGCCTGGATTGTGATTCTCGCTGTTGTCTGCGGCATGATTCTGACATTCGTTCAGGCTGCGCGTCCGATTGCAGCCATCCCGATCATCGCGCTTGCACTTTGGTGCGTGTTTCTCACGGACGGGGAAACGCTCCGGAAACACCGAAAAGAATGGCTGCTGCTTGGTGCTGTTCTCATCCTATCTTACAGAGTGGGGACCGGCCTTTGGCGATCCTACGCCACGGAGCAGCTGGAACAGGCTCCGCCTTCCGTTCCGGGATACAACATCTATGTGGGGTTTAACCTGGAGACAGGGGGCTCGTATTCCGATACGGACATGGATCTCCTGCAGAGCAGATATTTCGGCGAGTATGAAAGAAACGCGGAAGTTGCACAGCAGCGCATGCTGCAGGATGCAAAGCTTCGGATTGACGAAGCCAAACCGGTGATGCTTCGCTTGATGCTTACCAAACTCAGGACGCTGCTCGGGCACGACGAGGGCGGGGTGTTTTACGCCATGGAGAGCCTCAGCAGCGGACTATACAGCGCCTGCTGTATTCTAAGCAATATTTGGTACTATCTGATCGTCCTTTTTGCCGCATTCGGCTGCATGGCGATAGGGAAGAGGAACGAGAGCGGGAGTGCCTTGGTATGGATCCTCTTTGCGATCGGCCTGATTCTGGCACAGCTGCTGGTGGAAGTTGCCGCCCGATATCATTATGCGCTGATTCCGATCCTGCTGATGATCGCGGGGTATGCGTTTGACCAATCTGCGAAACAGACAAACGAGATCAAATAAGGAGCCGAGCACAGCATGCAGAAGGAACATCTGAACAGAAAATACCTGCCGTTTGTGATCGGCACGCTGATCTGGGGAATCACGGTGCTCTGGATCAATTACCATGGAGCGCAGTGGTTTAATTTTGATATGTTTGCGGATGCAGCTGTTGCGAAACGGATGGCGGAACAGCATAGCTTTTTCCCGAAAGACTGGCTATTCGGGAATCAGTATTACATCATCGCCACACCGACGGTTGCTGCGCTGTTCTACAATATCTTCCACAACAGCGTTCTGTCTCTGGCCAGCGCATCTTCTTTCATGTTCCTGCTGATTTTGTTGTGCTTCAGGTGGAGCTTCTGCCCGATCCTCTCGAAAACGGCACTCTGGATCGGGATGTTCTGCATGGCCGGCACAACGATCCTGGGAGACAGCATCAGTTCTTCCACCTATGGGTTCCAGATCCTTTATACCATGGCAAGCTACTATGCCTGCTATCTTCTGGTTCTTCTTCTGCACCTTGGAATCTGGATCAGAATGGAAAACAAGATGCCGGTTTCTCCGCTCTTTATGATCCCGGCTCTTGCGGCGAGCTTCGCGCTGGGAATTCAGAGCCAGAGAGAGATGCTGACCCTCTGCATCCCGTTCGTGCTGATGACGGTTCTTCTCTGGCTGAGAGGCAGAAACGACACCGGCGAAAAAAAGTCGCTCGTCTTTGCATTGTCTTCCCTTGGGGCGAATCTGGCCGGCCTGTTGTGCAACGGATACATCCGGCAGCACCAGGGAAGCCGGTACCTGTCCAATGTCAGCGGCATCGACGATGCTTCGCATGGTTCGATGGGAACGCGAATTGCCGAGAGCGCAAAAGCGTTTCTGGATCTTATCGGACTCCGCTACATCCACTATGGATGGAAGTGGAAACTGCTTGCGGTTCTTGGCCTATTCCTGCTTGTGATCAGCCTGACAGCCTTGGCGCTGTGCCTGAAGAAGAAAGATCGAACAGGATCCCGCACCCTTCTGTTCTGCTGGCTCAGTCTGTTCGGCGTCTTTGCGGCCGGCGTACTGGTGGTACAGGTCCGGGCAATCTATTACTTTGTCTGGTATCTGCTGGTTCCGCTCAGCGCCTCATACCTGTTTGAGCATCTGGCAGGAAAAAAGCGAGCCCTTCTCTGTGCGTCGGTGCTGCTTTGCGGGGCGATGAATTATTTCTATAATGTTTATCCGGATGCAGCCAAGTATCAGACACAGAAGCAGTTCTATTCGGAAATCGTTTCCTGGCTGGAGGAACATGAAATCAGAACCATCTACGGAGATTATCAGACGCCGACTATTGCCGCCTGTTCCGGAGACCGGATCGAATTCTGCTCGGTTTTTCCGAATACGGCGGCAAACGACGATGAGCAGATCAGTCTGCTGGTTCCGTATGGGTCACCGGTGGCAACCGAGCGATACCGGGATATTCACCCGGAGCAATCCGTGCTGATTCTCTCCGATTCCCCCTATGATGAAATGTCCGGTTTCCGCTATCTGGAAAACTATATGGAGGAAGCGTATCAAAGCAGATTTCATGCCTGCTTTACCCGGGAAGCCTGCTTCGAGTCACCGCAGGTGACATATTATATCTATTCTTTCTCAGATCCGGAGATTATCGCCTGAGGGCAGATCACGGATAAGACCTGAACCGGCGGAATGCCGATCTGAATTCCGAAGGAGGAAAACCCCGGCCTATGCTCTTCTCCAGTATTGAGTTTCTTCTTCTTTTTCTTCCGATTACTTACGGAATCAATTTCCTGCTGCCAAAGAAGCTTCGCAATTACTGGCTTCTGATTGCGAGCCTCTTCTTCTATGCCTGGGGCGAGCCGAGATTTGTTTTCGTGATGATGGCCTCGATCTGCTTTAATTATCTGCTTGCGCGTTGGATTGAGCATTACAGAGAAAACAAAAAAGCGGCAAAAGCAATTCTGATCCTGGACGTAGTCTTGAACCTGGGGATTCTGGTGATTTTCAAGTATCTGAATTTCATCACGGTGACCGTCCACTCCTGGCTCCCGGCCAGCAGAGCGTGGTTCCCGGAGACTTCGATCGCGCTGCCCATCGGCATCTCATTCTTTACGTTTCAGGCGCTCAGCTATGTTGTGGACGTATACCGGGGGATTGACGCACAGAAGAACCCGGCCTATCTCGGACTCTATATCGCGCTGTTTCCACAGCTGATCGCCGGCCCGATCGTCCGTTATACCACGGTCATGGACCAGATCAATGAGCGTCATATTACGGCGGATGACTTCAAGAAGGGAATCATGCGCTTTCTTCTCGGCTTCAACAAAAAGATTCTTCTGGCCAATGTGCTTTCCGAAGTGGCGGATATGGCCTTTGCCTCAGGGGACAACACCGTCTGCATGGCGTGGATGGGAGCGCTCTGCTACGGACTCCAGCTGTATTTTGATTTTGATGGTTACTCGGATATGGCGATCGGTCTGGGACGCATGCTTGGTTTCCACTTCCTGGAGAACTTTAACTTCCCCTATATCTCGAACAACCTGACCGAATTCTGGCGCAGATGGCACATTTCTCTCACCACGTGGTTCCGGGACTATGTGTATTTCCCTCTGGGCGGTTCAAGAGTGAAACCGGGGAGAGTGGTTCTGAACCTGTTTATCGTCTGGTTCCTCACCGGGCTCTGGCACGGAGCGAACTGGACCTACATTCTCTGGGGCATTCTCTACGGAGCGGTGACGATCGCAGAGAGAATGTGGCGGATCCCGAAACGGCTCGCCGAAGGACCGAGGGCAATCCTCGTGCTCTATGCCGTCCTGATCCGGGTATTTCACTTTATAGAGTGGGTAATTTTCCGCTCTGTAAGCCTGCCGGCGGCAGGAAGCTATCTGAAAACCATGTTCGGGTTTTCGGGGCATGCATTTGCCGATGCCTGGTTCCTGTATTGGCTGAGGGAATACGCGGTGTTTCTCGTGATTGGCATTCTCTGCTGCACACCCATATTCAGGGTCATCGGAGAAAAACTCAAGCTGGGAAGAATGAACCAGGGAGAATGGGAGAGCGAAGCGGGCTGTATCATTCAGTTCCTTCTGTTCCTGATTTCTTTCAGCTGCCTGGTGATGCAGGCGAACAATCCGTTTATTTATTTCAACTTCTAAGAGACAGAGGTAGCATTCAGGGAAAATGATGAAAGAAAGCACACCGAAAAATCGAATCAGATCCGTGGTTGCGATCTGCTTCTGCGCGTTCGTCCTGCTCATGGCGGCGGTGAATGTCAAGCTGTCTGCGCGGTCCGCTCTGTCGTTTCTGATGGGAGAGGAATCCTTCAAAGAGATGACACAGGAAATCGCCGAGAACTATGTGTCGTCAAAGCTTTGGCTGAGAAGCGATTTCATCAATGTAAACGGGCTGTTTGCACGTGTGACAGGGCGCCGGGCGTATAATGAGACCATGCTGATGAACAACGGCATGCTGAACTATGGGAGCAAAACCTTTTCCGAACCGCCGGATGAAACGCTGGAAATCAATCTGTCCGACTCCGTACAGCAGCTCTCTGAATACCTGCAGACAAAGAAGATTCCGATGCTGTTTGTTCTGGCGCCGGTGAAAGAGGATCTGGAGGGAGACCTCCTGCCGGAACCGTTCCACAATTATCAGAATGACACCGGAGACCATCTGCTTTCTCTGCTTTCAGAAAAGGGCGTGGAGACACTGGATCTGAGGCCCTTTGTGTCCCAAAACGGGGAGCTGAGCGGAAAGTATTTCTATCGAACCGACCATCACTGGAACGGCGACGGAGCCCTGCAGGGCTTTGGAATCCTGATGGATGAGCTGAAAGAACGGTATGACCCGGAGCTTGACATCGCTTATGCAGAGCTGGATTACTGGAACCGCCTGACCCTGGAGAATGCCTTCCTGGGAACGCACGGAAAACGTGTCGGGAAACTGTATGACGGGCTGGACGATGTGATCTGGTATGAACCGAATTTTGAAACGGACATGTCGCTGAGCATTCCGGATTACAGCCGTTTTTACAGAGGCGATTTTGTGGCGGTAAACATTCGGGACGAATACAGGCAAAAACAAGATCTCTTTGCGGTGACTCCATACGTGATCTACATCGGCGGGGATTATCCGAGCGTACAGCATCGAAATCTCAACGCGCCGAATCAGAAAAAAGTCCTGCTTCTGAAGGACAGCTTCGGACTGGCGATCCAGGCCTTCCTGTCGACGGAGTTTTCGGCCGTGGATGTGATTGATCCGAGATACTTTACCGATGCGGGAATCGCCGAATACTGTGCATGGACCAGGCCGGATCTCGTGATCATGATGATGAGCCCTTCGGCTGTTTCCAATCGTTATTACAACCGGGTAGGCATTTCGGAAGAGAAGCGGGAAGCGCTGCAGAATCAGAGCTGGAAAACTCTGCTGGATCGTGCTGAAATCAAGGCAGATGGAAACAATCTGATCGATCAGATTAGCGCGATTCCGGTTCAGCTGCAGACGGGGAAGACCTACCGGGTCAGCTTTGAAGCGGTTAGTCCGGAAAACCGGATGCCCGATGCAATCAGTCTGGTGCTCTATAACAAAGCTATCGAAAGCCCGAGCCAGCAGTGGATTTTTGACACGGCGTATTACGGATGCAAGGAACCGTGGCAGTGGACCTTTACCGTTCAGCCCAATGAGGAGGGAGACGATTATGAACTGTATCTCTGTTCCGGGTTGTTTGGGAGTGAAGGTAATATGGCGGTCACGGTAAAAGGCCTTTGCGTAACGGAACTGTCCTGAACCCGGCCGGGGGAATCTGATGAATGAAAACGCTTCGGCCTGTCGAATCTGACATGCCGAAGCGTGTATGGAAGGGGGAAAAACAGCTTGAAGGTGATCAACGGTCTTCGGTCGATGCTCTCCGAAGAGGCAAAAAGGCGCCGGTACTACCTCGTTTATACCATCGCGTTTTGCTTCACGGCCTGCTGCTGCTTTTCCTGGTTTCTCCTTTCCAATCGGTCTCTGATCTGGCAAATGGACGGCTGGAGCCAGTACTTTAAGGCACTGGCTTATTATTCTGCCTATCTTCGGGAGATTGTGCGGCAGATGCTGACGAAGCATCTGCTGGTGATTCCGGACTGGGACTTCTATATCGGAGAGGGAGGAGATATCCTTAACTCCCTGCATTATTATGTGATCGGGGATCCGATCGCGCTGCTGTCTGCTTTTATCCCGATCAGGTATATGCACTGGTTCTTCTCATTTTCAAGTATCCTGAGGCTTTATCTTTCCGGAATTGCTTTTTCCGTGCTGTGCTTTGAAACCGGAAGAAAAAATAAAATGGCGATTCTGGCAGGGGCGCTGGCCTACAGTCTTTGCTACTGGGGAGTCTTAAATGCGGCCAGACATCCGTATTTTCTGAATCCCATGATTTACTTCCCGCTCTTGATTCTGGGGATCGAAAAGATCATTCGTAACGAGCGGCCCTATCTCTTTGTTGCGATGGCTGCCGTTTCTGCTGCGAGCAATTTCTACTTCTTCTACATGATCGCCCTTCTCGCGGTGGTCTATGCGCTCATTCGCCTTGCGATCCTGTTCGGAAGAAATTACGGGCAGGCCTTGCGGAAACTGCTGACCATGGGAGGGCTTGCCCTGCTGGGGGTATGCATCGCTGCCGTGATCCTGCTGCCGGTGATGTCCATGTTCCTCAGTGATTCAAGACTGGGGGTGGCGCAGCCGTTTCGCCTGTTTTATCCCCTGGCTTATTACAGCCAGCTTCCGGCTGCGGTCATTGAATACCGGGATCCTTACTGGCTCTGCCTGGGAATGAGCGCCCCGACCGTGCTTTGCGCATTTTTGCTGTTCGTAAAGAAGCAGCGGGAGCCGCTTCTGAAAGTGCTGCTGGCTGTCTGCTGTCTGATTATGCTTTTTCCCATCGGCGGCAGAATCCTGAACGGAATGTCGTATATGACCAACCGCTGGTGCTGGGCCTTTGTGCTCCTACTCATCTATATCATGGTGAAGGAGTGGGATGTGCTCTTCCGGCTCGAAAGGCAGGAATGGAGAATCCTGCTGGTGCTGAGTATCCTCTATTCTCTGCTTATCATCTTCTGCAAAGAGTCCAGAAGCCTGAATGCGTATACGGTTCTCCCGCTATTCTTTATTACGCTCTTGATTGTTCGCCGGACTGAGGGACAGAAAAGCATATGGAATCGGGAAGCAATGCTGATCCTTCTGGCGGCAGCGAACCTTTTCCTGGGGGCGTTCTGGAAGTTTTCGCCCCGCGGCAGTGATTATGCCGCGGAATGCATCCCCAACAGTCTGATTGAGAACGGATGGAAGGATAACGAATCCATCGTTGTAAAACGCATCGCGGATGAGTACTACCCAAGATACTCGGGTACACTCACACAAAATGTCAATATGATCAACCGGATCTCCAATACCGGGTATTATTTTTCCATCTCTATTCCGAGTGTCAATGAGTATCGGAACGATCTGAGCATGAGGGAGAATCTGTTTCAGCAGTACAGCGGTTACGATGATCGGACAACCGCGGTCGGTCTTGCAGCCGTCGACTATTATGTGAGGGCGGCCGGCGACGACAGTTTCCTGCCATATGGCTATGAGTATGTTGGAACAGACAGCGGGTTCAGAACCGAATATGACATCTATAGAAATCTGAATGCGCTGCCGTTGGGGTATTGTTATGACGCCCGCATTACAGATGAAATGTGGGCCGGGATGGACCCTGTACAGAGACAGGAGATTCAGCTGAAGGCGGCACTCATCGACGAGGCGGCAGAGGGCATTCCGCTTTATACCGGTGAAGCGGAGGAATACACGATCGGCTATACGGTCGAGTGCACCGGCAGCGGGATTACACCGACGGATGCCGGTTACACGACGACAGAAAACAATACGGAGCTTGTGCTGCACCTTGACCGCGAAGTCAGCGATGCGGAGCTGTATATCGGCCTGGAGGGGATCGGTTTTATTCCGACAAAGCAGTATGATCTGTATTTTGGAGACGACCGGGTTGATCCTCTGAATCTTTACAACAAAACAGACTGGGATGATCTTGGCGTTGACACGCAAAAGAGAATTCGGGAAAGCAGCCGCTACTGGGATCCGATTAAGAACGCAACTTTCACAATTGAGTCTTCAGACGGCGCCAGAAAAACGATCGGGTATAAACCGCCGGATGCCAGGCACTCATCCGGCAGACAGGATTTCATTGCAAATCTCGGCATTCCCGAAGAACCGGTGACATCGCTTAGCATTACCTTCCCGCTGCGCGGCATCTATTCCTTCAGCGGCATTCACGTCTATGCAGTCCCGATGGAAGGATATGAAGAGAGAATCAACGCGCTTCGGAAGGATACCCTTCAAGATATCAGGCTGGATGCGGATACCATTTCAGGAGAGATCGTGATTCAGGAGAACAAAATCCTCTGTGTCGCGACGCCTTACAGCCGGGGCTGGAGTGTTGAAGTGGACGGAGAAGAAAGGCCGCTTCTGTGTGTCAATAAGCACTATCTCGGCGTGGAGCTTCCCTCCGGCGAGCATAAGGTTGTCTTCCGTTACAGCACCCCGTTGAAAGAGGCCGGATTCTTAATTACTCTGGCCGCAATCGCAGGTTCCGCGGCGCTGATGATACCGTATGAAAGAAAACGAAGAAAAACAGAATAAGCAGATATAAAACGGGATCAGGACTATCATCAATAGCCCTGATCCCGTTTTTGTATGACGGGCATGACCCGAGCCTTGGGTGAAAGTCCCAAGGGGCGTAGTTGCCAACGAACCCGATAGCGACTCCCAAGGTTTAAGCGGTGACGCTTAGGCGAGAAGAAGGGATAGCGAAATC
>Ga0256404_1008677_pt1 | contig 15098 bp, 14 predicted proteins | sample RumenRJG_01DNA_FD_185990 | JGI IMG/M metagenome (GOLD analysis project Ga0256404, IMG submission 185990) | Bovine rumen microbial communities from Lethbridge, Alberta, Canada - RJG_01 | ecosystem: Host-associated > Mammals > Digestive system > Stomach > Rumen | place: Canada: Alberta | collected...
ATGCGGATAATGGATTCCTCAAAGACTTCCTGATCGCTCAGTTTTCTCTGCCTGATTTGTTCGTCAAACCAGCCCATTTACCACACCTCCTCAGTCATTTGAGATCAGCTCCGTATAATACCCGCCCCTGGCATAGAGCTCTTCATGGGTTCCTCTTTCCACTACCTTGCCCTTGTCCAGGACGATGATTTCATCGCAGTCTCTGATCGTGGAAAGCCTGTGTGCGATGACGATGCAGGTGATTCCGCGGTCCTTGACCGCTTTCACCAGCTCATATTCGGTTTTGGCGTCCAGCGCGGAGGTTGCCTCATCCATGATGATGATGGACGGATCCTGCGCAAGCACGCGCGCGATCTCAATGCGCTGGCGCTGGCCGCCGGAGAGATCCTTGCCGCCTTCGGTGAGTTTTCCGTAAAAACCGCCCTCACGCGCCATGATGTCGTCATAGATCTGTGCATCTCTCGCGGCCAGGATCATTTCGAAGTCCTCGATGGACTCGTCCCACATTTTGATGTTGTTTGCGATGGTGTCCTCAAACAGCACAATGTCCTGGTCAACCACCGCCACCGAGCCGGTAAAGACACTGCGGTCGATCTCAGAGATCGGTTTTCCGTCAAAAAGGATTTCCCCGCTCCAGGGTTGATACAGGCCGGAGATCAGTTTGGACAGGGTCGATTTTCCACAGCCGGAGCTGCCGACAAACGCCACGCGGCTCCCCGGCTTCATGCTCATGGAAAAGTCCTGGATGAGCGGCTGTCCCAGTCTGGAATAGCCGAAGCTCACATGCTTCAGCTCCACATTGCCCGACAGTTTGGAATAATCCGCGTTCTCATCCAGCGGATGATCCGAGAAGTTCGGGTCCTCGGGATACTGCATGACATCCTCCACGCGCTCCATCTGAGTCCGCATTTCCTGAATCGTCTGTCCTGCCGAAATCAGGGTCATGGCCGGCGACATGAAGGAGCTCAGAAACTGCTGGAAGGTCATGATCATACCGAGTGTGAAATTCCCGTACATGGTGAGCCATACACCAAGGATCAGAACCGATACGTCCGCCAGGGCCGAAAGCAGCGTCGGGATCATGCCGAAGTACTGGTTGATTCTGGCGTACTTCACCGTCTGTGTATTGACGGAAGCCTGATATCCTGCCCATTTCTGGAAATACCCGTTTTCCGCGCCGCTGGCCTTGATGGTCTCCACCATCTGAATGCCGGATACCGTCGCGGAAGCCAGCTTGCCCGCATCACGCATCTGGACGCGGGTTACATTGACGCGCTTTGCCGAGATGATCCTCGACACCAGCAGGTTCAGGATGATGGTCAGGATTCCCAGGATGCTGAGCATCACACTGTATCGCACCATGACGACCAGATAGAAGACCATCATGATCGTGTTCAGCGCGAGCGGTGTAAGAGTATTGACCAGCGTGCTTGCGATGGAGGCGTTGGTTCCCTGACGCTGCAGAATGTCTCCGCCCATCCGCTGGGAGAAGAATTCCATCGGCAGCTTCAGAATCTTCCACATATAGTCGCTGCTTCCGACGATGGCCATCTTTCCGTTCAGCTTCATGTTGTAGACCGCCTGAACCCATGAGGTCACCACCTGCGCGCCCCCCATCAGGGCAAGCAGCACAAGAAACGGCATCAGCAGTTCCCTGTTTTCTCCCGTCAGCAGGCGGTCCATAAAGAACCTGGAAAACAGCGGATTGATGATACCGAACAGATATCCGATCACGGTGGAGAACAGCACAAAGGCAACGGCTGCGCCTGCGCCGCGAAGCCGCTTCCTGGCAAATTCAAATGTGCTTTTCGGTTTCCCGCCCGGTTCAAAATCAGGTCCGGGTTTAAACTGGAGGCAGACGCCGGTAAACGAGCGGCTGAATTCCTCCATCGAGACTTTGACCTCGCCTCTTGCCGGATCGTTGATCCAGGCGAAATTTCCCTGGAAGCCGTCCAGCACGACAAAGTGATTGAAATTCCAGTGGATAATGCAGGGAAAAAGCATGCTGTCTTTCAGGGAGTCGATCTCGCAGCGATACCCCTGCGCCTCGAACCCGTAGCTTCGTGCCGCGATCAGGACGTTTTTCGCGTTCGATCCGTCGCGCGACACGCCGCAGTCCAGGCGCACCTGTTCCAGCGGTACCCACTTGTCATAATAAGCCATCACCATGGTCAGGCATGCAGCGCCGCATTCGAGCGCTTCCATCTGCATGACCACAGGGACTTTTGCCCTGCCCCTGGAGACCGGCTGTTTGACCTTCTTCTGACTCATATGCCCGCCCCTCAGTTAAACAGAAGACTGAGCACCTGGGTCTTTCGATAGACCACTTGCACGGAATAACTTCCGTCGGCAAGGCTCGTAGGCGCGAGCGCAAACATCTTCCCGTCATCCGAGTAACCGATGCTGCTCACCTGCGCCGAAACATCTCCGGCCGTCACGGTCATTCCGGTCTGGACGCTGTTGGCGATCTGAGGATCTTCAAACACAATCCGCATGGTGCCGTCCTGAACCTGCGCCGTCCCGGATGCGAAGCTGTCGATCGAGGCAACGGAAGCCCAGAGGAGCATTCCCGCAAGCAACAGAATCACCGCGGTAAGCACAAGCCATACCGCGGGATTCGTTACACGCAGATAATCGTTCAATTGTTCCGGAGAAGAAATCTGATCCAGACTTTCTTTTCTGAAAAGCTGATTATCCATTCTGTTTATTCAATCGTCAGGATATCGATAAATCCGGTGACTTCAAAGATTTCCTTGATCAGATCGCTGACATGAATCACCTTCATGGACCCCTGTTTCGACATGATCTTCTGACAGGACAGCAGGACGCGCAGGCCGGCGGAAGAGATGTATTCCAGCTTCTCAAAGTCCATGATCAGCTCGCTTACGTCGCTGATGCTTTCCTTCATGGACTCTTCCAGCTGAGGAGCCGTGGTGGTGTCCAGTCTTCCCTCGAGGAAAACGGTCAGTTTCTTGTCATCCAGATTCTTCGTAATATTCAGCATGTCGGTTCCTCCATTTCTGTAGTTGTTCATATACAACCATTTTATATTATATCAGTTTGAATATAAAATGTCCAATATCAATTGCCCGGAATTCTATTAGAATTTGCTTAAGAAAAGCTCCGCTCCCGGTCACCCGATCCGCTTCCGGATCGTCAGAACATTCTGTCCGTTTTCGTATGCATAGGTCATATCATCCATACTTTTCTTTACCATGAAGATTCCCAGCCCTCCGATCTCCCGGTCCTTGAGGGACAGGGTCACATCCGGGTCCTCTTTGGCCAGCGGATCATAGGGCACTCCGTGATCCACAAATGTAATGACAACCGTCTTCGGGTCCTCTTCCACTTCCATGCGGACCGCTGCGGAACCGGAGCCCGGTGTGTACGCATAGCTGGCAATATTGACAAACAGTTCTTCCACCGCAACATCGATCTTCATCTGCAGGCCGATGGGACAGTCCTCTTCTTCCAGACGGCTGTCCACAAACTGAAGCACCTGGGCCAGATTGTCGAGTTTCGCTTCAACGATCAGTTCCGTCATCTAGTTTCCCTCCGATCGGACGTTGTATTGAGATTATACCACTTCCCCTGTCGGCGCGTCAATCTTCTCTTCGGCGCCGTCAGGCCGCATCTGTCGACAGGGCCGCCTGCGATACGTTCAATCCCCCGTTGCATGGTCCGAAGCCTCGGACTGCAGAACGGGGAATGAATCATTTCACGGTTGCTTCTGCCGGCGGATCGGACAGAATCAGACGACGGCCGTGCCGGAAGCGCGGATATCGCCGATGGAGACGCCGCTGTAGGAGCCGTTAAAGTGCCAGATCGCAGTGATTGAAACCGGTCCGGAGACATTCGGGATTGAGAAACTTGCCAGCTGATTGGTTACCGGGCTGTTTCCGCCGTATTCAATCGCGGGGGTGGACGACACATAGGACATGCCGTTGACCACGAGCTCCACCCCGCAGGCGGAGCCGGTGCAGTACAGACTGTAGGAGGTGGAGGAAACCGTCACGTTCAGGTTTTTCTGTCCTGCGTTGTTCTGTACGCTCCAGTACACGATCAGGTTCAGTGCGGTTCCCGTGCTGGATGCAAAGCTTCCGGAAGCTCCGCCTCCTTCGCCGAAGCCGCCGGCCACATTCATCAGTTCGTCGTCATTGAGCATGGATAATTCCTTTTTCATTGTTTTCCCCTTTCAATATGTCTTGTCTCTTGTCGATATCTTACAGACTGTTTGATTTTATCACGGAAACCGTCACACAAGTGTCACACAGCCGCCTCAGCGCCGCGGGGTGTCTGCTGTGGGAACGGCCGCTGCTTCATACCGTCCGGCCGCGCAGATGCCGGTCGACGTTGGCCTCCGTCAGGCTCGCCCATGAATATGCGCTCATGTATTCGCCTCGGTATTCATTGATGGCCTCGGCGTCTCCGGCGAAGAAGCGGTACAGGTCACAGTCCAGCAGCTCAGGGACTGTCCGCATATTGCCGCTCTTCATTTCAAGAATTTCTCCGATCCCATACTCCTGCAGGGTGCTGCGCAGGCTTCGGATCACCACGTCAAGCTGCTTCTGCATGGATCGGTCATAGATGCTATCCTCCCACAGAACCGCGAAGGCTTCGGTTCTGGAAACGCTGCTGCCCCGCCGGTCCACCAGATAGGCAAGGAGCTCCTTGGCTTTGGACCGGTTGAAGGTCACGGCCTTTCCGTCTACAAACACGTCGAAATTGCCGAATGTCCGTACCTGGATGTGGGACGAGCGCTGCGCACGCCTCCCGCTCAGGGCATAGTCCACCTCCGCGGCCAGCTTTTCCCTGCTGATCGGCTTCATAAGATATCCGGAAGCGTGCAGAGCAAAGGCCTCCACCGCGTATTGGGTATATCCCGTCAGAAAGATAACGGCGGTATCCGGGTAACGTTCCTTGATGCGGATGGCGAGGGAGATCCCGTTGATCGCCGGCATGTCGATATCCAGCAGCGCGAGATCCGGCCGGTGCGTCTCCAGCCAGTCCAGTGCTTCCACCGAGCCCCCGAAGCCTTCCACCTGTTCAAACTGCGGCAGCTCCCGGACCAGCGAAAGACTCAGCTGCAGCACCAGCGGTTCGTCGTCGACACAGATCGCGGTCATCCTCTCTCCTTTCTGCGCGGAAGCCGGATGCTTACCGTGCACCCCATGCCCTCGCTGCTCTCGACGCTCAGCGTTCCTCCGCAGAGCATCCCGATGCGTTCTCTCACATTCCTCAGTCCGATGTGCGTTCCTTCCGCCGTCTCGGCCTCATCCGGATTGAAGCCCTTTCCGTTGTCGGTCACCGTGATGATGATCTCGTTCTCATCGGACCGGGTCATGACCTTCACCGAGCCGTTGTATCTTCCCCTCACGCCGTGCCGGATGGCGTTTTCAACGATCGGCTGGATACTGAGCGCGGGGAGTTCAAAGTCGTCCTCCTGGATGTCATAGCTGATATGGATATACGGGAAGCGGATCATCTCGATGTCCGCATAGATCTTCGTGTGCTCCAGTTCTTTCTGAAACGGAATCAGGCTGGCCTGGCTCAGCGAGTCAATATTCATCCGAAGATAGGTTCCGAACTTTTCGGTCGTTTCAGAGGCCTTTTCCGGGTCGATCCTGCACAGCGCCTGGATGGTTGAGAGCGTATTGAACAGAAAATGCGGCTGGATCTGCGTCATCATGATCTGGATCCTCTGCTCTGCTTCCAGAGCCTGTTCATGTGCATAGGCGCTCTGCGTGTGAAGCCACAGATAGTAGAACTGGCAGGCGCTGACCATCACCACAGACAGACAGCCGACGGGTCCGCTGCTGCCATGCAGCCTGTCCCATACCGCCGCCGCTGGAATCAGGCCGGCGATCAGCACAAGAATAATGCCGCTGACCGCCTTTTTCTGCCGGGATTTCTGCAGCGACTCGTACACAAGCAGCACCAGGAACGCAGCGCACAGGACATGGCAGGAATAACCCAGCATCCCTCTGATCAGACGGTTCTCTTCCGTAAGCCGGTACGCCGCTCCCGAAAACAGCGCCGAGGCATAGATCACCGCATTGACGGCAGCCGCCAGCCAGAGCAGTCGTCTGTTTCGATTCAGATCAAGCGTCTTCAGGTACAGGATCAGGATTACCGGTCGTATGCTGTATCCGTATATCAGCGCGAGCGTCCTGAGCGGTACGCCCCGGCCGCCGCTTTCCGGCAGGGCGCTCCACCGGTCCAGCGCCGTCAGACTGAGGACCAGTACAACAATGAACAGAAGATTCCGCTTCTGTTTCCTCTGCAGGTACGAATCCGCCGTGATGACGACCGCCATCCCGATGAGCTGCAGAAGCAGCGCCAGTTCCAGCTTGCCGGGCATCTGAATTTCCATGTTCACGTCCTTGCAGCGTCCTTTCCGTTTTCATCCCGTGCGTCCGTTTCGGCAGCCGCCCCCGTTTCTTCCGTCAGGCCGTAACACGCTGACACCCGGTATTTTATCATTCTCCTCCCGGCAAATCAACCGTCTAAAAAAGGATACGGTCCGTGAGAGGCTTTCCCACCGCCGTATCCTTTGATGCCTTTGCGCTGTCTTTGCTTTGCCGCCGGATCAGAACTTGACCTTCAGCGGCTGTCCGACCATGAGAAAGTTTTTGTCGGAGATGTTGTTCCACTCTGCCAGTTTGTCGACGGAAACCCCCATCGTCTTTGCGATGCTTTCAAGGGTGTCGCCCGGCTTCACCGTATAGGTGATTCTGGAGCCGCCGCTGATGTTGTCCAGCTGTTCGTCATTCAGTGCTGTTTTTTCCATGTTTGAAATCCTCCATCCTTTTGATTGTTTGTCTGGTGTTATTTTATCATCATCTGTCCAACAGATGTCCAGCAAAACAGCTTTCTTCCCGTTTCCGGAACTGCTTACCGCTGTTCGTTCACATAGAGCATCGCCTTGCTCTGAATCAGCTTCACCACCTCATCGACACTGCGCTGGTCCGCAAAATACGGCAGCGCGCCGTCGATGATGATTTTCTTGAGACTGTCGTCGGTGTGCAGGATATTGGTCGTCGCGTTGATGATCTCCTCCACCCGGGCCACATCCTCTTCTGTCGCGGTTTTGTACGGAACGGTCACGCCGTTGACCTGCATGCTTCCGCGGTCTTCCTCGATCCGCTTTCCTTCCGCACTCAGCATGTAGCTTCCGTCCGGATTGCGCTGATACTTCGGCGTAGTGGCTTCGCTCTTCATTTTTTCATAGACCGCCAGATTGGTCGGGAACACTTCTCCCAGGAACTGTTCCTGATACTCCGGCAGGAAGAACTGGCGGATAAACTGCCAGGCCGCTTCCTTGTCCGCGCAGGTCGAGGTGATGGCAAAGGAGTTGCCGATCTGGGCAAACATGCTTCCCGCGCCGTTTTCGGTCGGATAGCCCACGAAGGTACAGGGTGCGCCGCCCAGGCCGGCCGTGTTCAGCTGAAGGTCTTCAAAACAGGCGAAATTGCACTGCTTCATGAGCTGCAGCCCCATCCGCAGGCGCGTATCGGTATCGAAGTCGTCCGTGCCCGCGTCGCTTTCCCAGCTGTAGACGCTCGGGAAGCTCTTCACAAACTCCAGCAGCTTGACAAAGCCGTCCGACTGGAAGCGGCATTCTCCGCTGGACCAGTCGACATAGTTTTCAAGCTCCAGATACAGAAGGAAGGTCAGTGCCAGATCCTGCGTTGTGTACCGCTCGAACACCGTGCAGTTCGGATTCTCCGCCTGCAGTCTGCTCATCGCCTCGTGGAACTGATCCATCGTCCAACCGATCCGGTCTCCGACGACGCTGCTGAGTCCGCAGGTGGTCAGAATATAGAAGTTTCCGACCGTCTGGTAGAGCTTTCCGTTTTCTTCAAAGGCCGTGAGGACATGCTCCAGCAGGTCTGAACGGTTCAGCTCCGGATCTGCGTCCATATAGGGATACAGGTCCTCCACCAGGCCTTTGCTTCCGAGCCGGTCGGCCGAAAGAAGGCTGATATCCAGGATATCCGGCATATCCCCGGCGATGATTTCCGTCTGCAGGCGGTTGATGCCCGCATTCCGTTCCTCTTCATTTGCGGAAGTATAGTCGTTGTACTGGGAATAATCCGTCACCTCAATGCGGTAATCCGGGTTGCTGCGGTTGAAGCGGCTCACCATTCTGCTGGTGAAGGGATAGAGGTTCATGACGGCAAGACGGAGCACTTTCTTCTGAGAGGTCTCGCCGGCCGCCGTCTTTGACAGGACGATCAGATCATTTTCGATTCCGTTCACCGTCTGCTGGCTGGATGTGGTGACGATTCTTCCGTCCTGCAGCACACAGATGCTCTCATCTCCCTGGCGCGCCACATCACAGTCGATCCAGTTAAACAGCTTCACCGACTCTCCCTGTTCAAAGTTCAGGCCGTAAACGCTGTCTCCGGCACTGTAGCAGACCGGATACATCTCATCGCCGGCCGACATTCCGTTTACAAAGTCATCAATCCGGACCGTATCCTTCAGGCTCTTTGCTTCCATATCCAGAAGTCCGATCACTTCACCCCGCTCATAGCAGCAGACCGCGATTTCACCATTGGGCAGGGCGGCTATGAACTCCGGCGTGCTGTTCATCGCCAACGAATCCGCCAGATTGCCGGTCTGCGGGTCCACCAGGCAGATCCGATCATCCTGGATATAGTTCCCCGTACCGGAAAACCATTCATGTATCGCCAGGCAAATGTGTCCGTCCTTGTCCAGCGCCATTCCGTTCACGTCAAAGGAATAGCTTCCGTCCAGATCCTGCACCTCGTCATAATGAAGTTTCAGGCCGTCAAGGGAGAACTTCGAAACCACCGTCCCGTCCTCGCGGACGCAGACCAGCGTCTCATGCTCCTCACTGCGGAAGTAGCTGCTGTATTCAGGATCGGTCTCCGTCATCCCTTCCGGAGCCTCGCTCCAGTAGCGATAGTGATTTTCCAGAACCCAGAGCTGTCCGTCGGGTGCGGCGCAGAGTGCCTCAAAAACAACGCCGCTGTTTTCGCCCTGCGTTCTCTCTCCCTCCGTCGGATCATAGGGCAGTCTCTCGATGGACCCGTCGGTGCCGACCTTGCACAGCACCGGTCCGTAAACCCAGTACTGTTCCGGCCATTCCGGGGTAACGCCCTCCGGTGTCTCATCCGAAATCACCCCGAGAGAGGTAAAATACACCGTGTCACCTGCGGCAGAGGCATGATCCAGACCGGCCGTCAGCGTTGAGTCCGCCAGCTGAAGATACTGGGCGCGATAAGAGGCGGGCTCGCCGCTCGCCGCCTCGGCCGGCTCTTCGGCTTCCTTTCCGGTCGAAGCCGCCTGAGCGCCGGCTGTCACCTGATTCGAAGCAGGTGTTGTTTCCGCTGTGTTCCCTCCGCATCCGGCAAGCATGCTTACCGTAAGCAGCAGGGCAATCAGGATTGTCAGTTTCTTATTCTTTTTCATCATGTAACTTCTTTCCACTTGTTTTCTCTGCAGGGTCTTGGACAGCTTATCACCGTTTCCGTCACACAAGTGTCACACAGAATGCCGTCCCCTTGCTCTGCAGAGCTTTTGAGTTTTTATTATACTCGTTTTACTTCTGTTCTTCCAATGAACATTTTCTGAATTCTCTCATCGATTCCTGCCGCATAAAAAGCCGCTTTTTCTTTGCTCTGCGTCTGTATTTTGCGGTGTTGCGCCGGTCTGACGCAAGATACAGATTTAATATAGTGGAAAAATCCTGCCGAAAGGTGTATAATAAATTATTGATTTCTCTCTTATTCCCTTCACCCGGCGGTAGTAAGCTCCCCCGATTTTTACTACCATCTGACTGCCACTGGCAGCTTTGACTTGCCGTACTTTGCTTTTTCCTTGACAGAGTCACAGAGAATCAACATACGTTGGCAAGTCCTGTGACCAGAAGAGATCTAATAAAGGGTATATGTATTTATGAAAAGAGATTTATTAAAACCATGGAAGAGAACAGCTGTGTTTCTTATTATCCTTCTTGCAGTCCTTTTGACAGCCTCCTGTGGAAGGACCGACACGGCTGCGCCGGTTTCTACGGAAGTCCTTGTTGACGAAACGGAAGCCGGGCCCAAGCCCGCAGCAGCGTCTGCGGAGGAGATTCATCCGTTTGAGAACACCTCCCCGCAAGGCGAACAGGAAGTAACGCTTGCAGCAAATCCCGCCGAAACAGGTGATCCGTTTACCCTTTCGGAAACGCAGCAGTATGCGGCAAATCTCTCTCTGAGCAATTTCTCCGAGCAATGGTTCTGTGAACTCGGGACTTTCGATCACTACGATTCCGCCGATACGAACATTGCGCAGCTGTTCTCCTTCGCTCATCTTTGGAGCAAGATCAACCGGCCGACGGAGATGGAGTACAGAGACGGGTATGAGACCATGACACGCGAGACCTTCTTTGAGATCATCGGCCCTCGGATCGCCTATCCGGAGAATCTTCAGCCCGTCGAGGGGGAGGACTATTCTGCCGCGCTCGGTATCGGCACGTTTGACTGGAACCACTGCTGGTATGAAAACGGCCGCTTCTATTACCCTGCGGGCGACGGGGAGAGCTACAATCGTTTCACGGTGGTGGATGAGGCATATCGGATCAATGACGGGACCTATCGTTTCCGTTTCACCATCTATGAGCTGGATCTGGACATCTATTTTGATGAGTTGGGCATCCCGTCCAAGTACTATCATCTGACTCCCGCGGAGGCGGCACAGTTGGCGGCCAATGGGACCATCACGGCCGTGCACACAGGAACAGCTGTGTGCTCACCGATCTACTGGCAGAGCAGCGGGAGAGAGATGTATCAGCTTGCGTATTATGAGCTTGACCGTATCGACTGAGTATGGATAGCATGTGCGCGCTCTGTCTGCGTGCGTCTGGCCCGCAGGGAGCAGGAAAAGCTCGCAGGCAAAACGAAGGATTCACAGAAATTGTTCAAAGCGTTCTGAAAACAACATAAAACAGTAAGGCGCTCTGCAAACTGCGGAGCGCCGATTTTTTATATGAGAAGCTCGAAGAACGATCCAACTCCGGATCGACCTTCGTGCTACTTGCAGTTCAGAAAAAATGCTGATTCTAAACGAGGGGGTTGGATTCCGACATAACTTTTTGCTGCCGAATACCCCACAGTTCTCCAAAAAGTGCGCCGACGATGATCAGAACTGCTCCAAGGATCTGAATCGGCTGCAGAGATTCTTCCAAAACAACAGCCGCCAGTAGCACCGCGAACAGCGGCTCAATGTAGCCGCAAACGGATATCGTCTGCGCTGTGAGACTGCCGATGGAGGAGAAATAGCAGAAGCAGAATATGATATTTACGGCTCTCTGAACATTTTCTGCAGGGAGTCGTTTTCTTATATGCAATCATGTCTGTTAACAGTTAAGAGAATAATCCGTATCCCGGTGCAGCCAGATCCAAAATACGTCCTTTTCTATAACAGAGTGTAAGAAAAGAAGGTCGTATTTTTTCGGAAGGCAGGCTATCTTTCCTGTTTAAAAAAGCATCTTATCGCCTTAAAATGCATCTTACCGCCCAAACTCTTGAAAAAGCCGGAAACGCCGATAGAATGGCCCTGCAATCTAAAAAAGGATCGGTGATCGTGATGGGTCTTATCTTGTTCATCCTTCTCTCCACGCTGGAGATCATTCTGGCCGTCAGGGGCTGCGGCAAGGAAAAGAAGAAAAAGGTCTGGCTGAAAAACAGGCTGTTCGTCCGTCTGGCGGAGATCGCCATCGTGCTGATCGCGCTGCTGCTCCCCTTCGGTCAGAAGTGGCGGCTCGTCCCCCTGCTGGTCTTTCTGGCAGTGCTGGGGGGTATCTCGCTGCTGAAATGGCTTGGCGGACGAAGGAAAGAAAACGTCGATAAGAAGACGGGTCGCGCTGTTTCCAACTGTGTGTTCAGCATCTGCTTCATTGGCCTTCTGCTGATCCCGGCTTCTGTCTTTACCGGCTATAAGGGACTGCCCGTCTCGGGATCTCACGCTGTTGCAGAGACCTCCGCGATCCTGATCGATAGCTCCCGCACCGACCCCTTTGAGCAGGACGGCAGTTTTCGCGAAGTACCGGTGCATTTCTACTATCCCGCCGACGCGGCGGAGGGTGAACAGTTCCCGCTAGTGGTTTTCTCCCACGGTGCCTTCGGCTACTACCAGAGCAACACTTCCACCTACACGGAGCTCGCGAGCAGCGGCTATGTGGTATTGGCGCTGGACCACCCGTACCACGCATTCTTCACGCAGGATACCGCGGGGAAGACAGTGCTTGTCGATCAGGGATTTCTCCAGACGGCGATCACCCTCAACAACAGCAATTCCTACCACGATCCAGAGGCGCGTTACCCGATCTACCGGGAGTGGATGGAATTGCGCACGGCAGATATGAACTGCGTACTGGACGCATTGAAGCTTGCCAGAGAATCGGGCATACTGAATGACGCCTGGTTCCTGCCGGAGAACAACGCAGACTCGATCCTCCCCGTCATAAAAATGATTGACATGAAGAAAATCGGCCTGATGGGGCACTCCATGGGCGGCGCCGCCTCGGTACAGGTAGGGCGGGAGCGCAGTGACATCTCCGCCGTTATTGATCTGGACGGAACAATGCTGGTGGAATACCTCGGCGTGGAAAACGGAGACTATATAGTCAACGCAGAACCATATACGGTTCCCCTGCTTGAATTTGCGAACTGGGAACAGTATAATGACCGCAAGGAATATTTGTCATTAGGATATGTCTATCCCAATGAAGTGCTGCTTTCGAATGCCGGGGAGTGCTATTACGTCACAGTTCGCGACACGCAGCATATGGACTTCACCGATCTGCCTCTGCTCTCTCCCGTCCTCGGGAAAATGCTCGGCAGTGGTGAGCGGGACACTGTGGAGACGATGACCATTGTGAACGGCCTGGTTCGGGATTTCTTCAATGCTTATCTGAAAGGTGATGGCGCGTTTTCTGCACAGGAGATCTACTGAGCTGTTGATGCGCGCCAGGAGGCACTATGGACGTTAAGATCAAGCAAATCAGCGCAGGAGAACAGGAACAGGTCCTGATCTGCTGCCATGAGGTCACCGAGGAGGTGCGGGAAATCGCTGCATTCATCCGATCCCGTCAGGGAACCCTGTCTGGTGTGCAGGGAGAAAAGCAGTATGAAATCCCCGTCTTCGAGCTTTACTACATCGAGTCTGTGGACGGCAGGACCTTTCTCTATACGAAGACGCAGGTCTATGAGACCTCATACCGGATCTACGAGCTGGAAAGTTTATTGAGGGCCATGCACTTTTTGCGCGTTTCCAAATCCATGCTGCTGAACCTGATGAAAATCCGGTCCATCCAGCCCGCTCTGAACGGACGGCTTGTCGCAGTTCTGCAGTCGGGCGAGGAAGCGATCATTTCCCGCAGCTATGTCAAGGCCCTGAAGTCCGCTTTGAAAGGAGAGGCATAAGATGAACCTCAGGCAGTTTTTGCTCCGAAAGCTGATGCTGTTTTTTACGCTTTCAACGCTTATCACCGTCGCTATCTACATTTTGGGCGCAAGTCTGGACCCTGCGGCCCGTTTTGGGTACACCGGCTTTCTCTCTCCGCTGATCTATGCCGGAGCCTGTGTGATTCCAAGTCTGGTTACCTGGTCGAAGCGGGAGTTGAAGCCCAGGGAACTGCTTCTGCGCGAGCTGCTGCAGTTTCTGCTGACGGAGGCCGTCGTATTGGGTCTTGCGTTCCGGAGCGACGTGATTGATACCTCTCGCCCCGCTGTGGTGCTGGGGATCGCCGGGAGTGTGCTGGTGATCTATCTGCTGGTCTTCCTGATCTCCTGGGCGGCCAATTCCGCCGAGGCTCGGGAGACCGATCGCGAACTGCAGGAATTCCAGCGCCTCCACGGTGTAGACCTGTGCGTTCCGGACAAAACCGCCCAAAGGAATTGATGGAGCGCAAAAACTGTTGAGAGCAGTTTAATCCAAATACCAGCAAGGCACTCTGCGAGCTGCAGAGTGCCGATTTTTTATAGTGGCTACTATGTGTGTCATACTTGTATGCCACGCGTGTGACGGTGTCCTCTGAAAATAGTTTTCAAATAATGAAACCATTCAGCCCAAAATTGGACTATTATAGGTGAACGGCCGTAATAGAAGAGAATCGAGGTGAGATGCTTGACGGATGCCAAAGCATTAACGCAGCTACAGTCAGGAGATCAACAGGCGCTGGGATGGTTCATTGATAGATATGGCAACTACGTAGGAACTATCGTAAAGAGCATTCTGCAGGACTGCATGAGTCGTGAGGACGTGGAAGAAGTTACCGCCGATGTGTTTGTCACCTTCTGGAAAAGCGCGGAGGGTCTTCTTCCTTTAAATCTCAAAGGGTATTTAAGCCGCGTGGCACGAAGCCTCGCGCTGCGGAAGCTTCGTGAGAAGACGCAGGAACTGCCTCTGGAGGAAGATGTTCTGTTTGTTGAAGAAGAGTCTCTAATTGAAAAACTTGATCAGGAGCAACGGGATCGGCGGGTACGGGAAGCAGTGCTTTCGATGACGCAGCCAGACCAGGAAATCTTTCTCCGTCATTATTACTATTGTCAAAGCGTCGCTGTGATTGCTGAAAAGATGAAAATGAATCCATCCACAATCAAAACCCGACTCAAGCGTGGACGGGAAAAGCTTCGTCAGTATCTTACCGGATTGGAACCGTGACAGGAGGCGGCTGAAATGGAAATCAGAATTCATGAATTGCTGAACGGATACGAGGACAGTTCCGTTCCGATGGAAGAAACAGATGTCGTCTCCGCGATGAGAATCAAGGAGCTGACAGAAATGAAGATTGAACAGACCGAAACACAGTATAAACCGCGGCATACAGTAAGAAAACGCATCCTTACGCTGGCTCTGGCGGCTACGCTGATGCTATCCCTCGGAATTGTAGCATATTCTGCAGGACAGGCAATCTTTGGCTGGGGAGGAAATATGGAGATCCGTTTCGAGAAGGCAGCGGGCGGCATCGAAAATACCGTCTACGTGCACACGGACGATCTCACAGAGCCTGTAAGCGTTGAGAATGGACGCATGTACTTTATTGTCAACGACGAGCATATTGACATCACGGATCAGGTATC
>Ga0256404_1008678_pt1 | contig 15096 bp, 24 predicted proteins | sample RumenRJG_01DNA_FD_185990 | JGI IMG/M metagenome (GOLD analysis project Ga0256404, IMG submission 185990) | Bovine rumen microbial communities from Lethbridge, Alberta, Canada - RJG_01 | ecosystem: Host-associated > Mammals > Digestive system > Stomach > Rumen | place: Canada: Alberta | collected...
TATTCATCACTGACAGATATACAGAAGAGTATCATATACATGCATTTGAACAGATAGCATCAGCTCTTCACGGATGCACAGAAACTGTGGTGATCAGTTTCATTGACCTTTTCCCTAAGGTAAGAAGAAATTTCCCTGAGGCAAGAGAAGTAGAAAAAGCGCAGAGGCTAAGACTTGGAAAAGAAATGATAAGGATTGCGTCCCTTCATGGGATGACTGTAAAGCCCTGCGCTGAAGGAGATGAGCTATCAATATATGGTGCCGATTGTGGTGGCTGCATGCGTATAAGTGATTATGAGAAAGCAATCGGGAAAAGACTTGATGCTCCTAAGAAAAAAGCTGCAAGGGAAGAATGTTCCTGTTATCTGACATGTGATATAGGGGCCTATAATACTTGTAAACATCTCTGCAAATATTGCTATGCCAATCAAGACCCGGAAACAGTGCTCTCTCAAAGCAGGTCACATGATCCAATGTCGCCGTTTCTTATTGGGAATTATTCTGAAGGGGATAAAATACATGATGTAGTGCAAAAATCATGGGTAAATGGGCAGATGGAACTATCTTTTGATTAAGAAAAGAAATTATATCAGGTTTCAGTTTCTTTTCAGTATAGGGTGATATTATATGCTCATCAGATGAAGAACATCTGAAAAACCCAAAAAAGTTTTTTTCATACTACTCTAGTCGGCAGCCCCCAAATCTGCCGGTAACCCTCTGGAAACCGATGATTAGATAATATGCATTCTATCATCTTTATATAAACTTACGCGGTTAAGATTCGGTACATTCGAATTTTAACCGCTTCTACGATGGGTTTGATAAAAACAATACGATATTCTCTGATATGTTGTCAGTAACCGGAAAAATAGAAGAGTATATTCTTAATCATCATAATGGCCGGGTTGAGAAGCGCTCGAATCGGATATTCTGATCCTTACATAGCTCATCAATCTCCGGAATGATGCTCACATCCACAAACCAGTTTTTTCTTTTGTGTTCTGGCCTGAATGGACTTTGACATATCCACTGTACAGTCCCTTCAAGACCTGAAAGGTCATTTTCTGTTTTAAACATTATTGAAGTGCAGCACCCCTTAGTTTTTGATGGATGCCGGCTGATCACTTCCAAATCAGGATATTCTTTATTCAGGGATTCAAAGAGCTTTGTGACACAGAGCTCACATTCTTCCGGTCCCTGTCCGGAACTAATCTGTAATATCATATATTTTAAATCCTCTTATTTGTTTGATTATTAAGTTTTGGGCGGATGGTATTTGCACGAATCCAGAAAATCCTCTTTATTCTCCGCCCGCCTTGAAGTTATAAACCGGTCTTATGATCTTATCGATCTTTACAGTATCGCTTATTACATCAGAGATTTCTGTGATCGGTCTGTATGCAAATGGGGCTTCATCAAGAGTATCCTTACCGATACAGCTCGAGTAAATGCCTTTCATTTCTGATTTGAAAGATGAAACAGTAAAGCTGTTCTTCACATCTTCACGCTTCATGATCCTTCCTGATCCATGCGGAGCAGAGCAGTTCCAATCCTGGTTGCCAAGGCCTGTTCCAAGGATGATGCCGTCACGCATGTTGATTGGAATGATGACTTTTTCGTCCTTCTTTGCTGATATGGCACCCTTTCTTAACATCGGAGCATGGAATGTTTCTAAAGTTTCCGGTGTTGCATCTACATAGTTGTGGATGCATTCATACGTATCAAGAACCTTCCATTTCATTCCTTTTACAAGCTCATCAAGTATTATCTGCCTGTTAAGGGTAGCGAATCTCTGGACTACCTGTATGTCATGAAGATAAGCATCCTTAAGTTCGCCTTCAAGCCAGGTGATCTCATAGGGAATGTCCAGACCCTTTTCCTTAAGGAACTTCTGTCCTTCATTTATGTAATATTCTGTTACTTCTTTACCTAAATGTCTGCTTCCTGTGTGGATTACGATGTAAAAATTGTTATCATCATCCTTATCGACTTCGATAAAATGATTGCCTCCGCCAAGTGTACCAAGACTGAGTCGTGCCTTATCTGTTCTTATATGTGATGCACACTTAAGCTCAGAGAAAGGGAATTCTTCTGAAAGTCTTTGGGGCTTTTTTCTTATATTAAATCCCGTGGGCACACAGTCTCTTATCACTGTATCAAGTTTCTGCCCCTCGACTTTCTTACCTTTTATCTGAGCAAGAGTCATGCCGCATCCTATATCTATACCGATAAGGTTTGGAATTATGCGGTCACCGATTGTCATGGTAAGCCCGATGGTTCCAACCTTTCCCGGATGCACATCCGGCATAACCCTGATAAGACAGCCTTTGGATGATTCGTTGTCACAGATCATCTGAAGCTGTGCTCTTGCATACTGATTAAGCGCAGTATCGCTGTTATTTGTAGTGAAAATATGAGCTTCTGAATAAGCTCCTTTGATAATCTCCATAGTTGATATCCTTTACTTATATAAAGGGAAGCATAAAAATACACCCTTCATTTCAAGGAGGTGCTGATCATCCTATGAAAACTGTAAACAGGTAGACTTTACCTATTATGAACAGAGAAAAGGATAACCATACCTCCGGCTACATTTACGTTTGTCAAAGTGTTCTTTGTCATGATGGTTCTCCTTTCTGAAAATCGAATTAAAAGTTACTGAAATAGATATTACCACAATCTGAAGATCATATTCATTACACTTTTATAAACAAGTCTCAGAAATTATCTCCCTTGTGATGACTAAATAATAATCTTTGAGAATGACAATAAATGTCATTTGCAAAAAATATAATCCAAGTATCAAATCGAGAATGTCTTAGAGCATTAGCAATGAATACTCTGATACACAGTTTTTTAAAAACATAACGCATAAAGACTTTTGAAAACAGATAACTATTTATATTAAGGAGACATTTATCATGAGGATTAAGTCAAAGGATGATTCACTTTACTATACAGGTAGATCCGGGGAACAGGACTATGTAAAGGCGGCTGAGTATTATCATATGGCCGAAAAGGGCGGAAACGAACAGGCAGCCGAAAATCTCGGATACATCTACTGCTATGGAAGAACCGGTGAAAAGGACTATATGAAAGCCTTCAATTATTTCGTGAAGGGTGCGGCAACAGGAAATGTCCGCTCACTTTATAAGATTGGAGACTGAGAATAGGCATTTAACTCGTGAAGAATAAAATGAGAGGCAATGTTTAATTATAGTGTAGAAGTTATGGTATGATGAATCATAGAAAAATTGATGAGAATGATTTGGAGAAACATAAGTTAATGAACAGAGCATTCAATATTATAAAGAGCATACTGAATGGGGTTATTATATCAGGAATTATCATTTTCATGATCGGTTTGTACTATCTTATCATAAAGGCCGGTATTCCATATCAGGATCCGACAGAGGAACTTCGAATTCAGTACGCAATCAATATGGGTATCGGGGAAATGCTTATTGGAAATGGATTTTTAGTATTTATCCTGGGACTCTTAGTGCTTCAGATATAAGAGAGATGAAGGAAACAGCAGAACTAAAGGCTGCCGACAGGTATCCTTATTCCTGGAACATGGAATTTATAGATTATGGTGATGGATCTGGATTCGAAGCCAGGTTCACTAAGTGCGGAATCTGTACACTTATGAAGGAACTTGGGATTTATGAGTTTGTTCCTGCTATGTGTCATCTGGACTATACAATGAATGACATGGGCGGAACGTCTACGTTTGTGAGAAAATATACACTGGCATCAGGTGGACAGTACTGTGACTGCGGGTACAAGAAGAAATAATAGAAAATATCGGACGGGGAAATCTGTAATGGCGGACAAGATTCAGAAAGCATATAGGGCATCAAAGAACATATATGATGATGTGATCATTCAGGGAAGTTTCCTAAGCAAAATGTATATTAAGATCTTCTGGAGCATATGTACAAGGACATTGACATTCATGTTGATGGTTCAATGGTGTATTTCTGCTGTACGAAGCAGCAAAACAGTAGATATTAGAAATGATAGAAAGTATTTAAAAGGAGGTAATCGATGGTTAGAAAGATAGTACGTGATCCCATGTTCCTACAGCAGAAGTCAGAACCAGCAACAGAAGCTGATAAGGAAATAGTTCAGGACCTTATAGATACTTTAAATGCAAATCTGGAAAGATGCGTCGGCATGGCAGCAAATATGATTGGAGAACGTAAGCAGATCATAGTGGTTGCGGTAGGTCTCATAATTATCCCGATGATAAATCCTGTGATTACAAATAAATCAGGAAAATATGAGACAGAAGAGGGCTGCCTTTCTTTGGATGGTATGCGCCGTTGCACCCGTTACAAAGAAATAGAGGTAGATTACCTGGATCAGAACTTCCAAAAGCAGCACGGTAAATATAATGATTTTATTGCACAAGTTATACAGCATGAAATCGACCATTTCAGCGGGATTTTAATATGATTAATGTTAAGTTAGAACATTTAAGAGATAATGACCGTGATCAGTTTATCCTGGATAATGAGAATATGGATCTCGATGATCAGTTTCCTGATGGAATGTTCAGGTTTGAGAAGGTGATGACATGATACAGATATTTGGAACGAAAAAGTGCAACGATACGAAGAAAGCACAGCGTTTCTTTAAAGAACGAGGCATAAAGTTTCAGTTTGTTGACATGAATGAAAAAGGTCTTAGCAAGGGGGAATTTACTTCCGTAGCACAGGCTAACGGTGGCATTGAGAACATGATAAACTCTGATGCCAAGGATAAAGATACCCTGGCACTTATAAAGTACATCGCAGAAGAAGACAAGCTGGAAAAGATACTTGAAAATCAACAGGTGATAAAGACTCCTATAGTGAGAAACGGAAAGCTTTCTACTATAGGATATCAGCCGGATGTATGGAAAACATGGATATGATTGATCATCTCAAAAAACAGTAAGTGATTTTAGGCAGGAATATAATGAAGAGAGGTTCTGCAGGATTTTGAATATTGTTTTCACTGCGGCAGGATAGATATGGATTTCTTTTATGCGGCAAAGCTTGTAAAGGAAGATTAAAAGAAAAAGAGGAAATCATAAATTATGGACAGAGAACAAACAGCGAGAAATTATCATAACAGTGGGATAAACTGTGCAAATTCAGTTTACAGTGCATTCAGTGATAAAGTAACCGGTTCTGCTCCTGCACTCCGAAGTGAAGGAGGAAAGTGTGGTGCAGTTCTTGCCGGAGAAAAGATACTTTCACAGCTTGGGCTTGATACAGGATCTTTTGATGAGAAATTTATGGAACAGTTTGGAAGCCTTAAATGTGCTGAGTTAAGGAAGGCAAAGCATCCATGTAATGATCTTGTTAGTGCTGCGGCAAAGCTTGTAGACGAAATGGTATGATGACTTTGATTCTCAACAATGGGGAGAAACTCGATGCGCCTGTTTATTGCAATAAACTTTAATGAAAACATGAAGTATGCTCTTTTAAAGATGCAGAATGAGTTAAAAAAATCCGGAGTAAAAGGCAGTTTTACACGTGAAGAGAACCTTCACATGACAATGGTGTTCATCGGTGAGAATGATGATCCCGGGAAGATCGAGAAAATAATTTGGAATGTGTCTTTTAAGGCTTTTCCAATCAGGATATCAGGATTTAGACGGTTCAAGGACATGATATTTGCCAATGTAGAGGATAATCCTGAACTAAATGATTATGTAAAGAAACTAAGACAGGCTCTCTCTGATAATGATATTGATTTTGATGGAAAGAATTTCATGCCCCATGTAACACTTGTAAGGCGAGCCAGTGGTACCGACATGCTGGAGAAGCAGACTGGAAAATTCATAGTTGAAAGGATGAAAGTAAACAGGATATCACTTATGAAATCAGAACAGGGTAAACACGGAATGATTTATACGGAAATTGGGTATGCTAAGGCATTTTAGTATAGTTTATAAAGATGGTTCCGGAGAAGAAAGCATAAACGGGAAAGGAAATGCCATGAGTAGATTAAAAGAACTAAGAAAATACATTGATAAGAAGCTTAACAAGATGGAAGATGAGGATAAAAGAACTGGTGCTATTGCCCATCTTTATGGAGTGTCACTGGCAGCTCAAATGATAGCAAAGAAAAGGGGCCTGGATCCGGAACTTGCGGCAATGGCTGCGATGCTGCATGACATGCACGCTTATAAGACCGGATCTTATGATGATCATGCGCATCTTGGTGCGGACTATGCAAGAAAAATTCTCACGAAGCTTGAACTCACAACTCCTGAGGAAACTGACATTATCTGTTCGGCAATCTATCACCATGACGATAAGCTGAATATAGACGGCCCCATGGATGAGGTGCTTAAGGATGCTGATGTTATTCATCATTGCATGAACGACCTTTCTAAACCTGTCAAAGAAAAGGAACAGGCAAGGTTTGACAGTCTGATGAAGGAATTTGGGATAGAGTAATGATAGAAATATTGAATAACAGTAACTTAAAAGAGAACCGTACAGTAAGTGCGATAATGACTAATGTACTGTTAGCCGCAGTCAGTTTATTCTTCAATGGTTTTGGAGTATATCTGACCATACAGGCGAACATTGGTGCAGGTCCATGGGATGTGTTGAATCTTGGGCTGTCAAAAACCCTGGGTATCCTGTATGGCACTGCTTCGGTTGCAATATCATATGCGATCCTTGGAATAGATGTTGCTTTGAAAGAGCCTATCGGGATTGCAATGTTCATTGATGCTTTTGTGGTTGGAAAATCTGTTGATTTTTTTAATAAGATCAATGCCGTTCCGGCCTGCAGTTCAGTATCAAAGGGAATTGTAACAATGCTTATCGGACTTACGATAATGGCTTATACGCAATACACCTATATGAGCGCCGCCCTTGGGTGCTGTCCCAGAGACACGCTTTTGGTTGCCCTTGCCAAAAGAGCCAGGAAGATTCCAATTGGAGCAGTGAGTATAGCACTCCTGAGTATCGCGACTCTCGTAGGATGGATACTTGGAGGGCCGGTAGGCATAGGAACGCTTATCTGTGCATTTGCGACCGGCCCCATAATGCAGATGGCTTTTTCATCTGTGAAATTTGATGCAACACATGTCCACCATCAGCATCTTACATATTCTATGAAGGTATTAATAGACAGAAATTCTGCATGAGAAAAATAATTAAGGAAACTATGCCATGAAGATAGCAATCATTTCTGATACTCATTCACTCCTGAGACCGGAGGTTGAGGAGAAGATAAAAGGCTGTGACTATATTCTTCATGGTGGAGACATTGCCTCTAGGGAGACTTTTGAAAGGATAAATGCAATAGCCCCGGCATATTTTGTCAGAGGAAATGCAGATAAGGACTGGGCGGAAGATATCCCTAAGGAGCTGGAGATAGAGCTTTCAGGATACAATTTCTACATGGTCCACAACATAAAACACATAAGACATGATCTGTCAGATGTTGATTTCGTGATATATGGACACTCTCATAAATACGAGAATCGTGAGAAAGACGGGATAACATATCTTAATCCGGGAAGCTGTGGCCCAAGAAGATTTACGCAGCCAGTGACATTTATGCTTATGACCATAGAGAAAGGCTCATATAGCATAGAGAAGGTCGATATCTCGCCGGTATTGAAAAAGGGAGCCAAATACCCGCCGGAAAAAGAGATGGACAAGTTAATAAGAAATATAATTAAGGACATGGATTCTAACCGTACGGTTGATGAAATATCAAAACTGAACCGGGTAGAAAAAGTGCTTGTAGAAGAAATACTGCAGATCTACACGACGCATTCGGGGATTGATGTAGATGGGATATTAAATCGGATGAAAGAGTAAGGTATAGGAGAATTGCATTGAAAGTAAAATTATCAGAAATAATAGATGCGATAGAGATGATGGATGTATATTCGGAATATTTTATAGATAAAGAGACCGGTGAAATAGAGTGTGTCAATGATATGACAATGTCCAGTTCGGAAAAGGATGAAGTCTATGACAGTTTGGATGAGCATGGTTTTTACAGGCTTCCGACATCTTTCGATATCCGTGACTACGATATCATGGAAGCCTTTGTAAATACGCTGTCAGGTACTGAGTACGAGAAACTGGCACATGCAATACAAGGGAAGGGCGCATTTAGACGCTTTAAGGATAATGTGTACGATCTTGGTATTGACCAGCAGTGGTATGACTATCAGGCAAAAGAATACAGGCGGATCGCTGCTGAATGGTGCGAGGAAAATAGCATTGAATACGAGGAGTGAGCGTCATTTCCCGTGACTTATGAATGTTAAAAAAACTAATTTTTAGAGTGAGGATTCAAAGATGGACAATTTATTTGATTTAGATGAAATTCAGGTGGACGCAGATCTTTTGGAGAGGGCTAATCCTATCTTCAATACGGCTAAAATGACGCTTTATCAGCTGGCCGCATCCGGAGACGAGGATTCGGCTCTGATGGTGGAAAAACTCGGCCTTAACGAAGAAACCCAGAATAGTTCCACGACCACTTCTGACGCGGTAAAGCTTCTGATCGAGAGCCTGCTTATGGACATGAGATATCATACCATAGAAAAGCTTGCGATGGATGAGGGGGATTTTACGGAGATAGATCTTCCCTGTGGGTACCTGCCCAAGGCTTTAAGATACGTAAGAGCGGGCCATCGGTTCATCGGGCTTGATCTCCCCGCAACCATTCAGGAGGTGGAACCTGCCATGAACGCGCTTCTCGACGAGGGACAGAAGAAGATGGTGAAGTTTGCCGGAGTCGATGCCACCAATTACGAATCACTAAGGTCGGCAATAGCTGACGTTGAGGGAAAAGTCGTCATCACCACCGAGGGTCTTATGGTCTATTTTAATGACTCGGAAATCGGGGCTCTCTGTGACAATGTTAAAAGGATCCTGGACGAGCATGGCGGCTGTTGGCTTACCATCGATCCGGAGTGGCTTATGGCATATACCCTGATCGTGAAAGCGATCCTTGGCGACAAGGCTCTTGAGGCTCTTGCGTCCATGCAAAAAAGAGCGGAGGATAAATCCGATGTGGGCGTGAAAGGCAGTTCACTGGTTGTCTTTCCGAAGGAGGATATTAGAGAAGACATAAAAAAAGCCATGGAATTTCTGGCAAAGCATGGATTGAAGGCTGAAAGAATGATCGTGGCGGAGCATATGCCTGAGCTTAAGGTATTTAAGAAACTTAAGCCTGAACAAGTATCGGCTGTAAAGGAAGCCATGAAACTGAATGCGTACTGGAAGATCACGTCCATGGGTGCTACGGAGGCCAGAGAAGAAATAGATACAGGTGACATTGCGGAAAAGAATTTTGATGTTGATGCGCAGATAGCCGGAGACAAGATCTTCCTTTCCCTTATCGGAAGAATCGATTCACTGACGGCTCCCAAGATCCTGTCTTTTTATGAAAAGACAGCGAAGGAAAATGATATCAAAGCGGTGCATGTCAATTGTGAAAAGCTTCAGTATATATCCTCTGCCGGGCTTCGTGTCCTGCTTATCATGAAAAAGAATATCAAAGAGGGTATGGTTTTGGACAATGTGTGTCCGGAGGTCATGGAAATTCTTAAAACTACGGGATTTGATTCCATTTTTGGGGGAGAGGATTGAAAATTTTTTAAATATTGAAAGATTCCAAATAGCAAAAGTAGTTGATTGAAAGTGCTTTTCATCAACTACTTCGATTGTTGTGCTGAAGAACCGGGCTCAGGAATACCTTTAAGGGGAAATATGACTTATTCAGACGATTTTCAGATAAGCTCCATGGAGGAACTAATAGAACTTATAGATGAGGTGGGGTTTGTCCCATTTTTTTCAAATGAGATACAGGGCTTCTCACTGGAGGAACATATTGCGCCGGGATGCTGGTATGACGATGCTGACAGTGAATTCTGGCCGGCATGGGAATGGAAAGGTCCTGTAATAAGAAAAATGAAATGTGCCTATGGAAAATTTCTCAGAAACAAGGCCATGTATATAAGCCACATGTGGTTCCCGGACTTTGCGAACTTCCGAAGACAGGGGTATGATTTCGATGCAAGATACGATGATGGTCTTGCATCGTTTTATGACAAGGAACTTTTTGAACTGCTGGATCTGAAGGCGCCTGCCTTATCGAAGGATCTCAAGAAGGATGGTGGGTACGGTAAGAATGGCAAAAAGGGCTTTGATACAATCATTACAAGGCTTCAAAAACAATGCTATGTGATAACGAGTGACTTCCGCTATTCTACGGATAAGTTTGGCAATAAGTACGGTTGGGGGATAGCTGAATACTCAACTCCGGAGAAGTTCCTTGGAAAGAAGTTTACTAATGCTGTCTATAAGCGTACACCGGAGGAATCCTATGCCCGTGTATTAAAGCAGCTTAAAAAGATATTACCGGATGTAGGACAGAAACAGATTGAAAAGATCCTTAGGTAACTAAGGACAGAGGATACATATGATTATAAATAGAGACGATGATGAAGATGATTCACGGATAATACATGTCCGTTACGGAATAATAGTAGCAAACAAAAAACATTCAAGATTTGTTATTGTAAGAACCGATACAGAGAATTACCCTTTAGTTTTCTTAAAAGAATGGACCGAAGATGACGATTATGGATATGACTGCTATTACATGCTGTATAAAGCAGCTCTAACAGCTAAAGAAGCTGATAAGATACTGGATCTACTTAAAGAAAATGATAAGAGGAAAGCAAATACTCTGTTAAAGAAGTATTTCAAGGAAGAAGGAGTACTTTGTGAGTATGCAGGGCCGGCAAGACTTGATGATGCGGTTCCTGATGCCTGGTACGATGTCTGGAAGGAGATCGAAGGACCGGTCACATTCCGAAGGGATTTTCCGGGCTATTATGAAGCTGATGTTATGGAACAGGATGTGTTCTAGAGGTACTTAAAGATGTTGCGATATGTAGTTTTTGATGTAGAAACACCGAATCATCTGAATAATAGGATGAGCGCCATAGGCATTTCTGTTATTGAGGATGGGAAGATTACAGAAGAATACTATACTCTGGTGAATCCCGAGCAGTCATTTGACTATTTTAATGTGAGGCTTACCGGAATTAGCGAACAGTCAGTCAAGGATGCGCCTAATTTTCCCATGGTTTGGGACAGGATCGAACCTATTATGAGTAGCGGAATGCTTGTGGCGCATAATGCGGTGTTTGATCTTGGAGTCCTGAAGCACTGCCTTGAGGGATACGGAATAGACTGGAAACCCTATGTCCGGTATATGTGTACTGTTCAGATGGGAAGAAGGCTGCTTCCGGGCATTAGTCATAAGCTCAATGTCCTTTGTGATTATTATGGGATAAACCTTAATCACCATCAGGCTGACAGTGATTCCAAGGCATGTGCGGAGATACTTCTAAGGTATTTTGAGTCAGGTGCTGATGCTAAGAAACATATCAGGACATATTCTTTTAGGAAGGAGTAATTGAAAGACTGATAAGAACCGGTAATATGACTTACTCTTTTGAAAACACCATGTACGGTACTCTTGGGCCGGAGAGGACTGTTTGGGATGAAGAAGCTAACGAAGCTATGAAGGATAGCGTAAAAAAGATAGATAATAAAAAAGGAAAAAAAGGAAAGTAACGCTTATAACACTTTATGGCGGATACATGGGAGTAAAACACTTCCCACAATTTTTTACGGTTTGCAGATTATTGTGGGGCGGGACCTTAATGAGGTAACCAAATGGAACTTGATGAAAAATGGATAAGAGAACATCTTCCGGATGACTGTAAGGATGAACCGATCAACTGGTTTTCAGGGCTGTATATTAATGGCCTTAAAGTAATGTCTGAGGGAGAACGAGGAAATCCTGACAAGATCCGATATGAGGCTAAGGATGAAGAGGATCTAAAATGGTGGCAGTTGGATATCATCTGTAGTTTTGTCGGAAAAGCTGATAATGTCATTCGGGTGGTGGACTGATAATCAGATTTATAAATATTTTGATGAGGATGAGGGAGGACGGAATGATAATAATAAGAGAATATGAAGAAAAAGACATTTCTGAGATGACAATTATTTGGAATGAGGTAGTTAAAGATGGCGTTGCTTTTCCTCAGGAGGATGAGCTTTCCGAAGAAACCGGGAAGGAGTTCTTTGGCTCACAGAGTTATACAGGTGTTGCTGAGAATGACGGTGAGATTGTAGGTCTGTATATTCTGCATCCAAACAATTTAGGCAGGTGCGGACATATCTGCAATGCCAGTTATGCGGTAAGTTCCATGTGCCGCGGACAGCATATCGTAAAGCAAATGGGATAAACAAAGTTGCACTGGTTGTCTTTGACAGAAACAAAGATGGAAATGCATTCTGGGAGAAAGTTGGATTTACTGTTAGAGAAGATCTGGTCTACAGAAACAAAACAATCTCAGAATTAATAAGGATAGACACTTAGATTCAAGATAATGCAGTAAGGATGAAAACCAGGATGAACAACAATATTCGGATTGTAAAAAATAAATATACAGTCAACGGGTACAAGGATTCTCTTTTTACAAGGAATGAAGCTGAAAATGCCATCCGCTTTCATAGGAGTCTTCCGTATTACAATGAAACGCCACTAAAGTCCCTGTCATCCGCTGCAGAGAAGTACGGTGTCGGGGCAATTCTTGTAAAGGATGAATCCACGAGATTCGGACTTAATGCATTTAAGGGACTTGGTGGAAGCTATGCCATTTTCAGAATACTGTGCGACTATTTTGGAATGGATCATGAGACTTCAGTTTACGAGGATTTCCTGGATTCCGATATTCGTAAACAGTGTGAGAAGATTGTATTTGTAACCGCAACAGACGGAAACCACGGAAAAGGTATTGCCTGGGCCGCAAGCCTATTTGGATGTAAGTCGCATGTGCTGATGCCGAAGGGCTCTGCTGAGTCAAGAAAACATGCGATTGAAAATGCAGGGGCGAGCTCCGTTTTGATAACGGAGCTAAATTATGATAAGACAGTTGCCCTTGCAAAGAAGCTTGCTAAAGAAAATGGATGGATTTTAGTTCAGGATACATCTTGGGAAGGATACGAGGAGACTCCCCGCTGCATCATTGAAGGATACCTTACAATGGCTCAGGAAATCATCGGACAGATGGGAGGGAGGAAACCGACTCATGTGTTTCTGCAGGCAGGAGTAGGCGCGATGGCAGGAGGTGTCACAAGTTTTCTTATGAATGTCTTTAAGGAGGATCCACCAATTATTACAGTTGCTGAACCAAGTACCGTAGCATGTGTTTATATGTCAGCGGAAAAAGCAGATGGGAAACCGCATGCTATTGAGGGTGATCCTGAAACCATCATGGCCGGACTTAACTGTGGAACACCTTGTAGTATCACATGGCCGGTTCTAAGAGATGCAGTCTCATTTTACTGTGCTTGCGATGATTGTATAACGGAAAGAGGTATGCGAGCTTATGCGTTTCCGGAGCATGGGGATCCGGCTGTTGTTTCCGGGGAATCCGGTGCCGTGACATATGGATTACTTCTGGAAATTCTTGAGGATTCGGAACTAAGGAAACTCTGGAAAATAGACGAAAATTCAAACATTTTACTGATTAACACTGAGGGAGCTACAGATCCTGTAAATTACAAAAAAATCCTTTCCATGGAGGACGTTTAATGAACGCAAAACGAGGATATGTGCCTGAAGATGACAGGAACTTTTCTGAAGATGCAATTAAAGATATGCGGTCAGCATCACGTCACATTTGCTTCCTTATAAACGAAGGATATGATCTTAAACAGGCTTCAACCTTTGTCGGTAATCATTTTATGTTTTCAGAACGTCAGCGTTTAGCTCTTATGAGAAGTGTTGCAACCAAAGAACAGTTAAAAGTCCGAAAAGAAAAGGAAAAATCATCAGTTTCCGGAGAAGAAGTATGGATTGATGGATTTAATGCCATAATTACATTAGAAGTAATGCTAAGCGACTCAATCCTGTTTCTCTGCCAGGACGGAACCATAAGAGATCTTGCCGCACTTCGTGGTACGTACAGGATAATCCCTGAAACTGAAAAAGCCATAGAGATTCTTTTAGGTACACTAGAGGAACTTGGAGCTAAAAATATCCATATTTTGCTTGATGAACCAGTTTCTAATTCGGGTAGGCTTAAATCCCTTATTGCAGAAATAGCAGAAAGCTACAAGGTTACTCTGGACATTCAGATCCTGAAAGCTGTCGATAAATCTTTATGGGAAAAAGAAAATGTCATAACGTCAGACTCCATAATCCTTGACCATTGCAAAAGCTGGTTTAACCTGATGGGGAATTGTGTTAAGAAGCAGAATGTAAGTCTGTTGCAGGTATGGGAGTAGCTGAAAGCTAAGGATGAATTCTGGGATGATTGTAACTGTTGTAAAGTTCTGCTTAGTTGATTTTTTAGGCGGTAAATATGAAGAGAATAATAAAGCTTATTGGGATATCATTAATTAGTATTAGCCTGTTGTGTGGCTGCGGTAGTGGACTAGAGATTCCGGAGCCGTTAATAGAAAACATTATATCATCACAGAAGAACGAACCAAATCATACTTCTTTCAAATATGAACATGACCCAAGAGACAATGCAGAGGCAATGAAAGATATTATTGATAATCCGGATGCAGTATACGGTTTTTCACCAAGTCCGGAATCAAAACGTCTCGGAGAATATGCAGAGTATGATTGGACTGATCCTGAGTTTGTTGCTGACGCAAGGGAAAAACGCATAGAATATCATAAGTCGTTGGATTCAATGACAGATATACTTTACAAGATGAGGGAAGAAGGAGCAACGACTGAAGAAATGGCAAGAGCTGTCTCGGCAGAAAAGAACCGCCTCAGGCTTGAATCATACAAAGATGATCCGGAGGGACTTGAAAAGCTCAAAAAGAGTAATATGGATACTTATGGACATGAGGACGGTCCTACTCCTGATGAAATGTTTGAGAAATATGGTAGCTGGGAGGTAGTTATGCAAAAAGCATTTTCCACCAATATGGGAATGGATGCTTGCTGTGGATTATATGATGAATATTATCAGTTGTATATCGAACTGGGATATATAAATGAATAAAGTAA
>Ga0256404_1008679_pt1 | contig 15095 bp, 12 predicted proteins | sample RumenRJG_01DNA_FD_185990 | JGI IMG/M metagenome (GOLD analysis project Ga0256404, IMG submission 185990) | Bovine rumen microbial communities from Lethbridge, Alberta, Canada - RJG_01 | ecosystem: Host-associated > Mammals > Digestive system > Stomach > Rumen | place: Canada: Alberta | collected...
AAATCCAGAGGAAAACGCATGACGAACGCATACGACGACGCATCCCTGGGGATGCTGAGGAGGAGGCTCATCGACAAAGCGATAGAAGCTGGCCGTAAGATAATCCTCGTCGATCCCAAATGGACGTCCCAGGTATGCTGCAGATGCGGAGCATGCGTGAGGAAAGGCCTGGAGGTAAGGACACACGTGTGTCCCGAATGCGGCCTTGTTATAGACCGCGACCTCAACAGTGCGATAAACATCTTGATATGGGGGTTGACCGGCAACCCTTTCCCTGAAAGATGGGATAAATAGCCTGACGTTCGCGTACAGGCACAAGATAGATGGAATCTAGTGCTAAACTTGATTTCATCTAAGGTTTTATTGTATACTAGTACGGATTTATTGTATAATTATAGTCTAAATATTGTATAATTATAGTCTAAATATAGTATATTTATGGTATAATTCTGGTATAATCATATCTTGTCGCCTTTCTTCTTCTCCTTGATGGAGACCTTCTTCCTCTGTCTGCCGCCGGTCTTGCGGATCTTGTCCTGATCGATGGCCCATTGGAAGTTGTCGATCTCCTGCGGGGCCACGAGCACCAGGTCGCCCTTCTTGTACTTCACGCCGGTGGCCCAGTTGGTGAATGGTGCGAGGACGCGGTATTCGTCGGCATCCATCACTATCTCTCTGATGTTGGGCCTGCCCTTCATGGCGGAGTAGGTTCCGGCGAACGGCTTCACCTTCCCGTCCTTGACTTCGATAACACTGGTGCAAACGGCGTCCAGGAAGTACCTGTCGTGGGTGACGGTCAGGATGGTGCCCGTGTAATCCACCAGGGCCTCCTCGATGGCATGCCTGGCGGGGATGTCGAGGTAGTTGGTGGGCTCGTCTAACACCAGGATATTGGTCTCGTTGAGCAGGAGGATGGTAAGGGCCACGCGACATCTCTGTCCTCCCGAGAGGGTGGACATGGGGCGGTCCACCTCGTCGTTAGTCAGGAGGAACCTGGCGAGGAGCTTCCTTGCCTCGCCTCTTCTCTCCTTGCCGATAATCTGCAGCACCTGCTCCTCGGCGGTGAGTCTGAGGTCGAGATTTTCGTGTGTCTGGGAATAGTAACCTATCTTGTTTCCCGGAGCGCTCCAGAAATCCCCTTCCACGGGGAGTTCTCCGAGGAGGGCTTTGATGAGGGTGGACTTTCCTTGGCCGTTGGCCCCGAAGATACCGATCTTGTCGCCCTTGTGGATGTCGAGGTTGATGTTTTTGAGTATATACTCCTCAGACCCGGGATATTTCACGGCGCAGTCCTTCAGGATGTAGACGTTCTTTCCCGATTTGTTGGCGGCCTGGATGCGGACGGTGATCTCCCTGCTCTCCTCGGGCTTCTCCTTGACCTCCATCTTGGCGATCATCTTCTCCCTGATTTTGTGGGTGCCCATGAACCACTGGTCATGGCGCATCTGGTCGGCTATCGCCTGCTGGGCGCGCTTGTTCTGGCTGTATTTGAGGTACTCCTTCTCCATGCGGTCGAGGTCGATCATCTTCTTCATGATGAAATCGGAGTAGTTCCCTCTGTACTCGCGGGTCTTGCCGTGTTCGATCTCCACCATCTTGGTGGCCATCTTGTCCAGGAAGTAACGGTCGTGGGAGACTACCAGGAAGGCGCAGTTCGTCTTGAGGATGTAATCCTCCAGCCATTCGATGGTGTAGATATCGAGGTGGGAGGTGGGTTCGTCCATGATGAGGATGTCGCACTCCTCTGCCTGCACGACGATGCGGGCTAACATTACCTTGGCCCTTTCGCCTCCGGAGAGGGTGTCCATGTAGCGGTCCATGAAGTCCTTGTTCAGACCCACCTGGGTCAATGCGTACAGCAGTGTTTTCTCATCGCCGATGTCGGTGCTCTTGAGCTTGAGTTCGAGTTCGGCGTATTCGGTCGCGATCGCATTCCAGTCGAGGTCCTGACCGGATGCCATGAGCTCGTCGATCTCGTGCATGCGGTGTTTGATGTTCTCGATGTGGCCGTAGGGTCTTCCCAGGACTTCCCTGACAGTGACGTGACCGCCTTCGGCGAACTGTTCCAGATAGCCGATGCTGTTGGTCTCCTTCTTGATTTCGCCGGTGTCGTAGGGCTCGATCCCCAGGAGGATCTTGATGAAGGTGGACTTCCCCGCACCGTTGAGTCCGATGAGGCCGATTGCGTCATGCTCGTTGATCTGTATGTTGGCGTCTACGAGCACCTTCTTGGGACCGAAGGCCTTGGTGATGGATTCGGCTCTGAACAGCATAACAGTACTGGGATGCAGGAGACCTTTTTAGTGGATTCGGTCCGGACTCTTACTAACTGCAGTTCGCGGAACTTGGTCCTTTCTGACAGAAACGTCTCCAGAGAAAGCGCAGAATTCCGTCAGAGTCAGATCGCCAACAAGTATAATATCACACTTGACCTACTATCACTGATGGAAGTTGAGCATTTCACCGACTGGGGCCTGGAGATCAGACAGGATGCGTATGATGAGGGTTTGGCCGATGGTAAAGCCGAGGGCAAGGCCGAGGGCATGGCAATGGCCGTCGTCAGAATTACGGAGAAGATTGGTTGCTCAATAGACGAAGCTTTCGACATAGTTAACATTCCTGACAATATGAAAGACGTTGTCTTCAGACTTGTGAACGAACTCCTCAACAATTGATCAAACATGGGCCTGATACTTTCCGGTCAGGCCTTCCTCTTATCAACAAAACCTACAACAACCATTCGGAGAGAAGATTCCTATATCCGTGGGGGCATTGACGTTTTATGTCCCGCAGGGATGATAACGAAACCGGAGATCTTCTCACGGATGCTGTGTTGGCACTGATCTATGCGTCGCTGCTGATAGGGTGTACCGTCTTCGTGCAGTCCCTGGTGCGCGGAGCCCTGGACCAATACGAGGCGTTCGTAGGAGCGTTCGTGGTCTCCCTGTTTGCGTTCTTCTTCGCCATGATCCTGGGAGCAGTAGGGAAGGTGCTCCTGAACCTGCTGATGGGGGACCTCTATCTATCCAGGAACTTCGTCCTGTTCGCATGCCTGTTCTCCTTCGCGGCGTGCGCGATATGCCATTCAATGCTGCTTATCTGGTGGGTAACCGCTGTCATGAGCGTGGTGGGAATCCTCATCACCTTCATCAAGAAGCTCGTAATGAAGAAGGTCAAGCACAGGGTGGAGACCGTCAGGGACATAGAACACGACCTCAGGCACGAATCGATCGACCGTGCGAGAGCCGTGAAGTACGAGGTCTGGGACAGGTTCCGCGGGAGAAGATGATCATTCCTTCTTGGCGACGCCGTGAAGGAAGACGGTGCGGTTCCCGGTCTTGGAGTCGTATCCGAGTTCCGCATCGATGCTGAACACCGTCCTCATGTTCTCGGGCGTTAGGACCTCTTCCGGTGTCCCGCAGCACATGACCCTGTGGTCATGGATCATGGCGATGCGGTCGCAGTACTTGGCGACCATCGGAAGGTCGTGGGATACGATCACGACGGTGAGCCCGGATTTCTTGGAGAGCTCGTAGATGAGGTCAAGAGCCTCCAGCTGGGTGCTGATGTCGAGGTGGAGCGTGGGTTCATCCATCAGGAGTATCCTGGGGGTCTGGGCGAGCGCCCTGGCGATCATCACCCTCTGCCTCTCCCCTCCGCTCATGGTGTTGATGTGCCTGCCGGCCAGGTGGGTGAGGCCCACCTTCTCTATGGCTTCGTCCACTATCTTTGCGTCCTCTCTGCTCTCGCCCTCCATGGTCCTCTGGAAGGGCATACGGCCCATGGAGACGATCTCGCGGGCGGTGAAGGAGAACCTTATCTCGTTGGTCTGGGGGACCACGGCGACGGTCTTGGCGATGTCGCGCTTGGCGAGGGTGTCGAGGTCGGTGCCGTCGAGCATGATGCACCCGCCCATGGGCGAGAGGTTCTTGTTGAGGTTCTTCAGGAGGGTGGTCTTGCCGCAGCCGTTGGGGCCGAGGATTCCGAGGATCTCTCCTTCCCTGACATCCAATTGGATACCGTCGAGGACGGGGTACTTGTTGTAGGAATACTTGAGATCCCTGATCTCGAGAGGATTCAATTCCAGCCCACCTCCTTCTTTCTGCGGATGAGCAGGAAGATGAAAATCGGAGCTCCGATGAGTGCGGTGATTACACCTATTGGTAAGGTCCCATATTGCGGGATGACGATATGTGCCAGATAGTCGCAGATGGTTATGAATGCGGCTCCCCCTATCATGCTGAGGGGCATGATGATGCGGTTGTCCGGACCGAGGAGGATCCTGAGGATGTGGGGGATGACCAGGCCGATGAATCCGATGACCCCCACGAAGGATACGGCGGCCGCCACGATGATGGTCGAGAGGATGAGGATGAACAGACGGGTGGTCCTCACGTCGATACCGAGGTCCATGGCGTGGATGTCGCCGAGCATCATGGCGTTGAGCGCCTTGGACTGGGTGATGAGGAATACCGAGCAAACGGTGATGATGGGGATCATGAATGCGATCTCGTCCCAGCTAGCGTTGCCGAGGTTGCCCATGGTCCAGAACACTATGCCCTCCATCCTGTCCCCTGCGATGAAGGTCAGGAGGGATACGACTGCGGATAGCAGGGATGAAACAGCCACTCCCGCCAGGATGAGGGATTCGGTCCTCACGGTTCCTCCGACCCTCGCCATGCTGTAGACGAGCATCATGGTGGCGAAGCACATGACGAACGCCAGGGTGGGTGTGACTATGGTGGCGGGTATGAATGGGATGGTGAACAGCAGGCTTGCCGCGGCACCGACTGATGCCCCGCTCGAAAGACCCAGGATATACGGGGAGGCGAGAGGATTCCTGAATATGGCCTGCATGGCGCATCCGGTTACGGCGAGTCCCGCTCCTACGAAGAGTCCCGCCACCACCCTGGGGGCGTTGGTGTCGAGGATGATGATCCTCGATCCCCAGGTGCCTCCACCGAGGAGGGTGTCGATGACCTGCGAGAAGGTGTAACGGTGGTCGCCGTCGATCCATGTCAGGTCGAGCAGGATGCAGACCAACGTGGCCGCGGCGAGAAATGCGATGCCTATCAGAATCTTCGCGGCCTTGTTCATACGGTCAGCTCCCTTTGGGAGGGGGAAAGGGTTTAGGGTATAAAGGATGAGTACAGAGCTCAGTGCCTGCGGAGGAACATGACTCCCACGATGCACACGGCGACGGCCGCTCCGAGTCCGATACCGAGGTACAGGATGGTGTTGTTGGCGGCCTTGCCGGGAACGGTGGGTACGTCTCCGCTGAACAGGTCGGGGTACATGGCGCAGGCCATAGTCCACACACCGGTCATGCTCTCGACGCTGTAGTTGTTCCAGAGGGCCTTGAGCTGTACTACCTTGGTGCTGTCACCGACCTGGGTCCTGAGGTCGTCGAGCTTGTTGTTGGTGATGACGGACTGGTCGATGAACACCACCGCGTTGGGGTGCGACTCCATCAGGCTGGTGAGGCTCGCCTCGTAGGTGGGTTTGGCCTTCGAGTCGTCGGTGGTGACCGAGTTGCCGCCTGCGGCCCCGATCATGGAGTTGGCGAGGGAGTTGATGTTGCCCACCTTGAACACGCTGCCGGAGTAGGTGACGTAGAACGCATCGGCCTTGGCATGTCCCTCGATACCGTCGGCGATGACCTGGGAGACGTGCCTCATCTGGGTGGCCTTGTCGGAGGTGCTGCCGGTGAGGATCTTGGAGATCGTGTCCACGAAGTCTGGGATCTTGGAGTACTCGGTGATGTCGTTCCACATGAGGATCTTCTTGAAGCCGTTGGAGACCAGGTAGTCCTTGATGGGGGTGATGTAGCTGTTTCCGCCGGTGATGATGACCGGATCGGTCTCCTTGTTGAAGACCCCGCCGTCCCCGGTGTCAGCCGCGTGGACGATATCCGTCTGGAGCTGGTCCTTTCCGCTGGAGTAGATGTTTCCATTGGCGGCAATCTTCCCTTCACTGACATACTGTCTGAGTTTGTCGAACACGGGGTCGGTATCGCTCTTGGAATAGCTGTCGGCGACGACGATCTTGTCGATGCCTCCGAGCTGGATGACAGTGGAGGTGATTCCCTTGCCCACGGTGATGACATGGGCGGGTTCGTCGTCGAAGGTGAACTCGGTGCCGTATCCGTCGGTGACGGTGATCGAAGTCGCCGCATCGGAGGAATCGGAGAATCCTGCCGGGACGACGGAGACGATCAGGGAGAGGATCGCGATCGATGCGATAATCGAATATGATTTGCTATCAAACTTCATAACATCACGTGTTATCAGATTGGATTGATAATATTACTCGTAGTATTAAAGATATGCCTATTAGTAATACTCTAGATCTTCCACGCGTTAGGATTGATTCAGAAGGGGTTCTTCACCCATTCATCATAATCAACGATTCTGATACCGTCGATATTGTCGTATCCCGGGAGACCTTTGCCTATGATGTATTTCGGATAGTTGTCTTGGACGGCTTTCAGCGGGGCCAATTCTCTTTTGAGAGTATCCGAAGCTGAGATGTCCGAGCATACCTGATAATAGGCCTTGTGGTTCGGAGCCCATACAGCGAAATCAATCTCTTTTCCGTCTACATCGAAGGTGCATACGGTGCCGTACATCTTTTTCAGTTCCATGAAGACGATATTCTCCATGATGCCGTCTATATCATCAGGATGCGCTGGGACTAACGAATTCCTGATTCCGATATCTGTGCAATAGAACTTCTCGCTCGTGCGCAGATAATCTTTGGTGGCGGAATCCATCCGCTTCGCACGGTAGAACAGCATCGCTGATTCAAGCATAGAAATATAGGAATCCACCGTCTCCGGGTTGGTTTTGGAGGAGGTGCTCGTCAGGTATCCCGCAGCACTTCTGACAGACACTCTGTCGCCGATGTTGCGCATCATGAAACGGTTAAGATTGGTCAGTTTCACGCTGTTTCTGATTTCATTCCGTTGAACTACGTCCTTAACGAATACGGTATTGAATATCCCTGTGAGCATCAGATCTATCAAATCAGAATCGGTCTCATCCATCAGGGCCACGGCCGGGAGCGAACCGCTCTGTTGGAATCTCCTCAGAAGCTTAGATTCCTCTGATTTATCCCCTCTGGCTCTTCTGAATTCAACGAACTCTCTGAATGTGAGAGGGTATACGTTTATCTCGATGAACCTCCCCGATAGTTTCGAGGCCAATTGGGAGGATAGCATGTTTGCGTTTGATCCGGTTATGTATACTTCCGCACCTGCATCATAGAATGATTCGACTGCACGTTCCCAACCGTCAATGTCCTGCATCTCATCCAAGAAGATGAACGAGTCCCGCCTTACGCTGATTTTTGATTTTACGTCATCAATCAAACCGCGGATATCGGGTCTTTCTTCCTCGAGTTCTTCGTCGAATTTACGGTAGTAGATGGCGGAGGGATCTGTGCCGGAGGCTATGAGGTCCTCTATGAAGAGCTTCATCAAAGTGGATTTGCCCGTGCGTCTCATACCGACCAGGATCTTGATCATCGGAGTGTGAATAGATCTCCTCAGTAAGTCCTGATATACTGGGCGTGAAACGTATTTATCGGACATATGATATGTTATAACATATCACTATTTAAATTAATTTGTAATTTGTACGGTTATAACATATCAAATTAAGACTTTTTATGTAAACGTCAAAGCAAGTTCGAAAACCTTTTTTCAAGCGTTCACATAATCTTCTGTTATCTTTACCATGTTTTCCAGACCTTCAATAGGTCTGTCGGCAGTATTGATGAGACGCTTGTGATCCTTTTTGGAGATGTCTGCTTCATCCGCAATCACGACAATTGTCTTGTATGGTTTGCCTGAATTGCGGGCAAAAATCAAGTTTATAAATGTCTCTTTAGCTCTCTCTGAATTGTTCACGCCGAAAACAAGTACGGGTGTCTTTCCTTCGATGAATACATCTGGCTCGATAGTGTCTTCTCCGGATTGTATTTTCTTTCTGAAATCGCACTTGGTGCTGAGGGAAGAATTCTGATAGCTTGCCTTTATGTCATCCAAGAATGTGTTTGCAACATTGGAACGGCTCAGATGCCTCATTCCTGCAATCTGCAATATTGCCTGCTCCATCGAAGATAGTGCCTCGCCAATCTTTGTTATTTCCTTGACGAACGTATGGATGCGGCCATTATCCAGTCTTACTTGGTTTTGTTCAATGATGGCATCGCGGAGAGCTTCCCTCAATGGCGTGAAATTGTATTCTTCATAGGATAACCACATCAGGGTGTGACCCTCATCGGTCAGTTCGTAACCCTCTTTCTCTTTTTTCAGAACAATATGTAATTCGTCCCCGTCATCGAAGTATTTATCTGTATGAACCATGTATTCTTCTGAGCCGAGTTCTTCAATATCATATGAGCTGCAAATTGATTCTTTGATTGCATTGATGATACTCTCCATCAGAAATCCTCCAGGGTCACATGTACTTTCGTTCTCAAATCTTTGATATGCATATCCTCAAGAAAATGCTTGACTGCCCCGCCAAGGTCCGTATACTGGTCGGTGGCAATAGCAAATCCGTCAGGATGTGTGGTGTGTAATTGATACCTCTCCGTTATCTTATGTATATGCGGTCCCTTTATAGTTTCCTTTTCCAGACGGTTTTTGTGACTTCCGTGATTTCCGTTGTAGCGGACGAGGGTAATTTCACCTAGCAGAGGGTCCTTGTAAACCAGAATCACGGAGAAATTGGTGGGCCGATCGGTGTTTTGACGGATGAGCATTTTGCAGTCATACTCCTTGCAGTCAAGATCATATTTTTTGAGGTAGTATCTGCCGTCGGCTGAAAGTGGGAGATTGGCCAAGTCGATTTCCTGTTTGAGATATTTATCCGCTTTAACAATCATCTCAACTTTTTCTTCGGAAAGGATACTGCAATCTCCCGTCATCACTACGTCATATGCGTAGGCGTTGAAATACCTAATCCTGCTATACCCAGAGTTTGTACCGAGTATAATATTCAGAAAGGTAAGATGTTTGAAAAGTGGTTTGGGGTCGGGAGAATCTCCCGTGTTTCAGAGTTTTTCGTAGACCTCGTTCTCGTCGAACTCGTCAGCCTGAGGGAGCTGCTTGGCGTGGAGGAACTTGGGTCCCTTCCAGTTCCATTCTCCCATGAGGTGCATGGCGGCGGGAACGATGTAAGTCCTTACGATCAGTGCGTCGACGAGGATGGCGAAGCACAGGGCAAATCCCATCTGCTGCAGCAGCACGGTGCTGGAGAGCATGAGGGTTCCGAAGGTTCCTGCCATGATCACACCGCAGATGGTGATGACGGATCCGGAGTGGAGGACGGCCTGATGGATGGCCTCGTCGTTATCCATTCCCTTGGCGAACCTGTATTCCCTGATCCTGGTGGTAAGCAGGATATCGTAATCCATACCGAGACCCAGACAGATAACCAGCAGCAGGATGGGCAGCAGCCACAGGACTCCCGCATGGAGGACGTCGGTGAACAGCAGCTGGGTGATGGCAACGGTCCAGATGACGGACATGAAGATGGTCACCACCGACCTGATAGGGGTCAGGTAGGACTTCATCACGAACAGCAGCAGGAGGATGATCAGGATGATGGCGGTCAGTTCGATCTTGAGGAACTGGGTACCCATCTCGTTGGAGATCTCCACCATGACGGCGGCGGTTCCGGTGATCCAGGTGGCCTTGAAGACATCGCTGTGTGCTCCGACGTAGGCGTGCACGACATCGTGGAACTTGCCGACGGTGGTGATGGAGTTGTCCGCCATGGCGGGTTCCTTGGTGGACATGGACAGCTTGTAGTAGTTGACTGCACCGGTGTTGGTCTCGGTGTTCAGAGTTACTCCTAACTGGCCAGTCATGATGAACATAGCCCAATCCATTATTCCTGTAACGTTAGGGTCGGAGATGGTCCAATTGATTGTTTTTCCCTGTGACGCAAGCAATGCGGTGATCTGTGCCTGAACCTCTGGACTCAGTTTTCCAGGTTGTTCCTCGGTACCTAGCAATGCATCGAGGAAGACCGTATATGCGCGCATAGGTTCCATTGTAGGAGGTAACGTTTCCGACTGAAGGAATGCTTTCAGTTGGGTCAAACCAGTTGTGAGATCGGTGTCAGCAGGCATTGACAATGCGCCTTGTAACACAAGCAGTCTTATTGTGTCCCAAGTCATGTCGAAAGAGAGCTTGCTGACATCACCAATGTTAGCACCCCCATCTATAGCTTTAACCTCATTCACTAAGTTTTCATCTGCCGTAGTTATTGAAGACCGCGTAGTAGCATCTGACCAAGTGAGTATCCCTAGACTTTGATCGGAGGTAAGGTATGTTACTGTGGCCATAGGTGCCACAGTTTCGATAACTGCATAGTTGGGCATTGCTGAACCCCCGTCTCCGTAGTCGGTCATGACCTGCATTCCCTCCTGGGATTCGCCGGTCATGATGGAACCGACCATGTCGTAGGAGGAGTGGGAGGTGGCGTACACATACACCATGGGCACGGAGAACAGGATGGTGGCGATGATGACTGCCTTGGCGTGTTTGATGGAGAAGCGGGTGGATATGTCGAAGTACCTGTGGGCGACGTATCCCATGGTCTTGAGGTAACCCTTCTGGTGCTTGGGGCCGCTGGCTCCGGAGGGCCAGAAGAGCTTGTCGCCGAGGAGGACGACGAGGGAGGACATGAGGGTGAGGGCTGCGAGGAGTGCGAAGACGATTCCGATTGCGAGTCCGAGACCCATGACGCTGATGACCTGGAAGTCGCAGATCATCATGGCTCCGAATCCGATCATGACTGCGAGACCGGAGGTGAAGACTGATTCTCCCGCCCACATAATGGCCTGTTTGCAAGCATCTATGTGTTCGCGTCCGCGGCGTCTCTCCTCGCGATATCTCGACAATATGAAGATACAGTAATCGCAACCCGCTCCGAGCATCGAGGTCAGCAGGAGCATCTGCACGATGTAGAATATGTCCAGCACCTGTCCGAGGAAGAACAGGGAGCACATCACGAGTGCGTATGCCACACCAATGGTGATGGGGGGCGCCATGGCGGAGACGAAGGACCTGAAGAACAGTCCGACCAGCAAGAGAATAAGGAAGATCGAGATGGGCTCGACCAGGGAGAGGTCCTTGGACATGGCCTGACCCGCATCGTAGGAGATGGCAGGGGAACCAGTCACATAGGTCTTGAACCCAGTCTGGTCTTTGCCGGAGGCAGTGAGCTGGTCTTTGAAGTATTTCCTCAGATTGCCGGTATCGTCTGAAATTGCATCAGCATCAAATGTTGGTTTGTAGAGTACTGCAATCGATATTAGACCAGTGCTGGCATCTGTTCCAGATACCATCGCTGTTGATACTTTGCCATATTCTGTTTTTAATTTATCGCCGACGAAATTGGCTGCGGCTGTTGCGTTCGAGAATTGTGTTGCATCATCCTTGTTGTAAGTGATGAGCAGCATCTGTGCGTTGTCCGCATCGACCATGGATGCGAAGTTGTTACCCATGATGACAGCACCGTCGACGGATTCGGTGGTTTTGCCGCCCATACTGCTCATGTCGTAGCTCAGTTTCTCCGATGCGTGCATCATCGGGTAAACGGAGGCGCACAGCAGGACGACCCACAGAATCAACACGATCTTGGCGTGTTTGGTGATGCCGTTAGCTAGTTTTTCAAATATCATTCCGTCTCCCTCCGCGGGGTTTTCTCCCGCGCAGATGTTGCCGTCCCTACGGGACGGGACAATAGGTGACTGCAAAACAACCTCCTATAAAATAAGTATGAACATGCTCAAAATCGGCGATGGTTTTGTGATAAACAACTTGATGTGTCAAGGCCCAACATTCTGTTCAAGATAGGTCCCGCAGGCATCATTTTCCGCTAGAAGGTTGCGGTTTTTGTGGACACATTTTCATTCGATTTTCATTTCCGAGTGATAAAGAAAGTGATAAAGAAAGTGATAAAGAAAGTGATAAAGAAAGTGATAGAGTAATATAAGATATTTTGTAAGTTCTGGATATGTTAAATATATGAAAAACCATTATCCAATAATGAGTCTTGAAATCGGACAGATACCCACATTTGAATTTACCCAAAGAATCGCTCAAATTCAGAGGAATATCGAAGGATATCTCCGTGACTGCAAATCCCTAGGAGACAAGCATATCAAGACTAAACTCCGCAAGGTGTCAAAACTGAAGTCCATCAACTCCTCGTTGGCGATTGAGGCCAACAGTCTGACCCTCGATACCATGCAGGACATCATCGACGGGAAGATGGTGGAAGGTCCGTTCGATGAAGTTCTGGAAGCGAAGAACGCATTCGCGGCATACAAGCTCATGGATTCTGCGGATCTTTGCTCCGTGGAAGATTTCCTGAGAGTGGAGGAGACCATGATGTACGGGCTGGTGCCCGTCAACGGTTTCAGGGACTGTACAGTCGGGGTCCGCAACGGAGAGGTTTGGGAGTATGTGGCACCTCCCGCAGAGAATGTGCCCGGCATGGTGGAACGCCTGTTCAGATGGTATTCCGATACCGGATATCCTGCTTACATTTCCGGAGCTGTCATGCATTTCTACATCGAGGCCATCCATCCGTTCCGTGACGGTAACGGGCGCATGGGGAGGATATGGCATAACGCCGTCCTCCGCGCCGGCAGCCGCTGCTTCGAACTGATCTCCGTTGAGAATCTCATATACGAACATCAGGAGGAGTACTATGCGGTGCTGAAGGCCTGCCAGGAGGATATGTACTGCACCCCGTTCGTGGAGTTCTGCATGATGCTGCTGGAGGAGAGGCTCTCACAGATATCGAAATTGTCGGATGCCCGTATGCTTGCCTTGATGAAGGCGATGGGTCCCGATTACATGTCCGCCGCGGAGATCATGAGGAAGATGAAGCTCTCCAGCCGTGTCAACTTCCTCAGGAACTATCTGAAACCCGCTGTGGAATGCGGTCTGGTGGAGATGTCCAGCCCCGACAGGCCCAACAACAGGAACCAGAAGTACCGCTCCAATCTGTTTTGAGGTTCTTTATACTCGGGTTCCTTGATTTCGTGGAATCGATTTTCTAGGAAAAAGTAGAAAATCCCTAGAATTTAGGTCATAAAAAATAGAAAATCCCTAGAATTTAGGTCATAAAAAATAGAAATAAATATTATAAATACGATGTTCCAGCATGAAAAGAAAACTGTACGAGGTCCTGAAATCCTGGAAAGGCACTCCGGAGAAGGCACTTCTCCTGCGCGGACCCCGTCAGACCGGCAAGACTTATCTCATGAAGGAGTTTGCCAAGGAATACGGTTCCTCCCTATATCTGAATCTGGAGGACGAACCGATACTCAGAAAAATATTCGAGGAGTCCAGGAACGCCGACGAGATTTACACTTCTCTGTCGGTCCTGAAAGGATTCTCCGTTCCCAAGGACGGGCCGGCCCCGCTGCTGATGATAGACGAGATCCAATCCTCGGAAGCGGCATTCTCTGCGCTGAAACCCCTTGCGATCGACGGCAGGTGCAACATCCTTGCGTCAGGTTTGCTGCTGGGTGTCCTTCTGAACGAAAAACTCCTGTCGCCGATGGGCTATGTGAAGATGGTACATGTAGGTCCCATGGATTTTGAGGAATTCCTGTGGGCATTGGGAACGGAGGAGCAGGTAACCGCAGGAATCCGTGCAATGATTTCGAAAGAGTCTATGCCTGAATCCGTCAGGAAGAGCGTCGACAGGGCATTCCGTAATTATATGATGGTCGGGGGGATGCCGGCCGCGGTCTCAGCGTTCGCATCTTCCGGAGATTACGGTGATGTCTGGGAACGTCAGGGGGAGATAATCGAGTTCGCCAGAGCCGATGTGATGAAGTATGCTCCGAATTCTCTCAAAATCCGGATACTGGCATGTTTCGATGCAATCCCCCGTATTCTTGCGAAGGAGAACAAATCGTTCATGTACTCCGAGGTAGAGCATCTTCCCGGGTACGGTTCCAGGGAGTACGATCCCGCTTTGGACTGGCTCATCGCAGCGGGTCTGGTGCTGAGGTGCAGGAACCTGACCCAGCTGGCGGAACCGTTCGCGGAGAACGAGAGTGCCAAGAGCTTCAAGATCTATCTCTACGACTCGGGACTGCTGATGCGCATGTATGGGCGCGAGGCTGCCGCTGCCGTTGCTTCCGGAGATGTATATGTGAACCGGGGAGCGGTCATGGAAAGCGTTACCGCTCAAGCCCTGGTGGCATCGGGTTTCGGCATCCGCTACTATGCGAAGGAGAACAGTGCCAGAGAGCTGGATTTCGTCATTTCCTATCGGGATATGATTACAGCTTTGGAGGTGAAGTCGGGCCGTAAGAAGCATTCCACATCCCTGCTCATGACCCTGAAGGAGGGCGGGGTGAAGGCGGCGGTGAAATGCGCCGATTTCAAAGTCGAAACCGACGAGAACGGGGTTCTGCATCTTCCGCTGTTCGCTCCGGCTTTCATGGGGGCTGATACGGACATAGTGCTGGATCTTCCGGACATCTCCGAACTGAACGAGATGGTCAGGAATGCCGATGTGTGATACGGCCCCGCTCCGCGGGGCCCCTCGGCTATACTTTGGTTTATCTATTATAAGGGCATGTGCAACCAAGGTATAACCATGGTTGACGAAGCAGCGATCAAGGCAGCGCAGGAGAAGTACGGAGTCCTCCTCAGGAAACAGCTCGAGAGGGTCGAGAGGCTGAAGAACGAGCCCGACTGGACCGATTATTCCAAGCTGGACAAGCTCATCATCGGAGTGTGCGGAGGGGACGGAATCGGCCCCTACATCTGCGCATCCGCCCAGAAGGTCATGGAGTTCCTCCTGGCCGACAAGATCAAAGCCGGCAAGGTGGAGATCAGGCAGATCGACGGCCTCACCATCGAAAGGCGTGCTGAGGTCCTGAAGGCCATCCCCGACGACACCCTCGAGGAACTCAAGAAATGCCACGTGATCCTCAAGGGTCCGACCACCACCCCCGCCAAGGGAGACCCCTGGCCCAACATCGAGAGCGCCAACGTCGCCATGAGGAAGGAGCTTGATTTGTTTGCTAACGTGAGGCCCGTCTCC
>Ga0256404_1008681_pt1 | contig 15091 bp, 13 predicted proteins | sample RumenRJG_01DNA_FD_185990 | JGI IMG/M metagenome (GOLD analysis project Ga0256404, IMG submission 185990) | Bovine rumen microbial communities from Lethbridge, Alberta, Canada - RJG_01 | ecosystem: Host-associated > Mammals > Digestive system > Stomach > Rumen | place: Canada: Alberta | collected...
TGAGCTAATCTTTTCAAGAAGAATTGGGTATGACAGACCTGCACCGTTGAAGACTTTTCTGATGCTGTTGTCCGGTGAATCGTCCGCAAGGATATGCAAAAGTACATGCTCGCTGCCAAGTTTCTCCGCACCAAGCATTTCCCTTTCGGTATTTGCCTGAGCGAGAGTTTCGGCCAACTTCGCATCATATTTTATTTCCCGATTCGGTTTGATTGCACTGAGGGCTCTTCCCTGTAGAATTTGGCGATATGTCGTGTAAATACGATTCTTCGCCATATTTGAGCAGCAATCGTCAATGATTCGGTAGATGTTTGAATCTTTCTGGTCAAGGATTGCAAGGATGAAATACTCAAGCGTCAAGACTGGTGTCGGCATTTCCTTTCCAAGCGTGTTCTCCATGAAGCCGAGGAGCCTGTTAAGCTCGTTTGTGTAGTTTTCGTTCTGAGTCATTATTTTGTCTTTAATGTTTCTAACGCTATTATACAATCTTTTTCTGCAAAAAACAAATTTACGAAGTCAGGCGTATTTTGATATATAAATATTTTTTTGTATTATAACCTTGTATTAGTAGTTAAAATTATGGCATACGCAGGAAAATATTACGACAAGAAAACTTTGACCGAGAAGGTCTGGCACAACTCATCAATGTTAAAATACACAGAAATGGTGGAAGACCCAAATGAAAATTACGGAGACCTTACCGTGGTGTTCAACAATGGCTCTACCTATAAGTATAAAAATGTCGCCCTATCGGACTATGTTGTTATGGTCGGAGGTGGCCTGGATGGCTCAAACGGAAAAGCTTTCAACCAGTTTGTCAAGAAGGGTGGTTATGAATATGAGAAAATAGCTCCGCTTTCACAGGAATATATTGACCGTGGATTCCAGGAACTTCTTGAACGGGAAAAGGCAAAGGAGGTGACATATTTCATTTCCGGTCACAGGGACATAACGGAAGATGAGTTTGAAAGAAACTACAAACTTGCCCTTGAAGCAATTGTGAATGATGTGCCGGACTGCAGGTTTGTCGTCGGGGATTACTATGGGGTTGATATTATGGCCCAGAATTACCTTGTTGACGTGCTTGGCGTTGACCCCGATAGAATTACGGTTTACCACATGCTGGAGGCTCCGAGAAACATCAATCCGAAAATAAAAAATACTGTCGGTGGTTTTGAAAGCGACAGGGAAAGGGACGCCGCCATGACAGCAGCTTCATCAGATGACATTGCATTTGTTCGTGATAACACAAAGATTAGCGGCACGGCGGAGAATATATTAAGAAGACATATGTTAATTTAATTGGTATGAAAAAATTTAACCTTGAAAAGCCGGATGCAGTATTTGTGTACGCGCCAGTGGTTGAGGATGTATGCATTGAGTTTGGAATTGACAGAACCGATGCTGAAACAATCACTTGCATGTATGAAGTATTTAAACGGATGAATGGTGGCGAGCGGGTTGAATGGGATGAGGACGCATACAATGAAGGTTACAAGGATGGCTACAATGACGCTATTGACGAAGCCAACTGCAAGATTGAGGGGATAACCTGGGACCTTGATAGTCTGAAAAAGAAATAGATATGGGAAAGATTTTGATTAATGGAGATGTACATGGGCGTCAATTTTGGAAAGATGCCTGCTTAAAACATACGGACGAGTTTGACAAGATTGTATTCCTCGGGGATTATGTTTCTCCGTATCCGGATGAAAAAATATCAAATGAGGAGGCTATTTCAGTTTTTGAAGAGGTACTGAATTTCAAAAACAATAATCCAGAAAAAGTCATCCTTCTTACCGGAAATCACGACCTAAGTTACTTTAATTCAAATATTTGCGAATGTCGTACAGACTGGAAGAACTGGGATAAGATAAACAAAATGTTTTTTGACAACATCAAATCGTTTGACTTGGCATGGGAGACAAAGATTGGCGATAAGCGTTATTTCTTCTCTCATGCCGGAGTAAGAAAAGGTTGGTTTGATAGATGGGTGAAGAACAAACTTTTCAAATGGGAGAGTGATGAACTTCCACCTGCAGATTACTTTAACAACCTGTTCCATGCCGCTTATGATGATGGGCGGAACTTTGATACGAAGTCCACGCATGATTTTGAAACTGCTATCGGTATCTATTCATTATATCGTGGCTGGGACGGTTGGGATGACGGTTCAATTGTGTGGGCTGATATCCGGGAATATGCCAAGAAAGACGAGCCGGGCCTTGACAATGATTATGAAAACGTGGTGTTCGTTTGTGGTCATACACAACTTGAAAATGAACCGATTATAAAGGAATGGGTTATGGACCTTGATTGCCGGAAGCCGTTCGTTCTTAACACGGAAACCGGTAAGGTTGAAGAATATAGGTAAATGCAATAAGTGACTTTGCTAAAGGGCTGGTGAAAACCAGTCCTTTTTTGTTTTATGTTGACTATTTATCATTAAAAAGATATTACTTATGAAATTCGTTAAGCACACAGAAGAGCAGAGGCAGTTCATCCCTACCCCTCTCGCAGCAAAAAAGAATGTCAAGAAAATCGGTAATGACTTTACGTCATTTGATTATGTAAGAAATGCAGCAGACGTCAATAAGGTTGAAGAGGAGCCTGTACTGAACGAAATGGAGCCTTCAACCGCAAACATTCTTGAAGGTAAGAAGCTCGCTACCGGTACTGACTTCAGGTCAATGGACCCAAGGGCTCTTAGAAATGAATAAATGATTCAGGAGAAGAAGAAACATAAGAAATCTAAAAAGAAGCCTTCTGCAATGGCTCAAGTCCATAACAAGGTTAACGCCGGTGTTATGGACGGGGTCGTTTATGGCGGTATGATGGAAGCCGCTGAACCTGAAGACGAAGAGTACGAAATCGGTCTTGAAGATGGCGGATTGGAGCCTTACGGACACACAGTCAATGAAAGTACTGATTGCGTTAGGTTTGGGGAGCATTATTACGACTGCTATTTTAGTGACGCCATAGCATTCATGAGCTTGATACGTAAGGATGGCAGTAAGGGGCGTATTTTTGTTGCTCCGCCAGGAAATCTTCACGGGAACCTTAAAGCATATCTCATCGGAAACAAACAAATTTCGCCAGAAGAATACGGAAAACCAAGCGAATTAAAAACGGACGAAAAAAGAACCGGAAGATTTTGGCTCGGAGACGGTTGCAATATAATAAGTTTCTATTCATACCCGGAATCAACAAAACAGATTTATAATAACTGCGTTGAGGCACTTATTGCGATAAAGGAAAAAACTGGCGAGGATTTCAATATCGGGGAGGTTATGGTTGACCTTTGGACTAAGAGCATAAGGAATACCATTATAATGCCAGTTAGGTGGTTTGACAACGGCATGGCTGATATATTTCTTCCAATTGTCAGTAAGTGTGAGCCATATGAGTCTTTTGATGGAAGTTATAGATATAAAGTCGTAACTTCTAAAGGTAATTTTGATGTTGATTGGACAGGTGACGATATGGAAGAGGAACAAAAATACGGGTCGCTGTTTGAAGGAAAAGAAAAACACGAGAAACCAAATTTAAAAAAATATATAAAATCCCTTATTGACTTTGTGAGGGAACAGCATCTTCGTATAGACCCGCTTCCATCAATTGAACTTAATCCGGAGGAGCAGGACGGCCTTTTTATAAAAACCGGGTATTATTCGCCGGATGAGAAAAAGGTTGTTGTATTTACGTACGGCCGAGCCCTGAAGGATGTGTTAAGGACTGTCGCACATGAATTTATCCACCACATGCAGAATCTCCAGAACCCGGATAAGGATTGGGGAACCGGAGGAGACCTTGAGACCGACAGCAAACTCAGAAGCATCGAGGGTGAGGCGTTCCTTCTCGGCAACATCATATTCAGGGAGTGGACCGAGAAGATGAAAAAGACAAAGGAACTCAATGAATCAAAGAAGAGAAAAAAGCAAGTAAAAAACGATAAGGGGGAGGTTGTGCCTGAAACCTGCGATAAGTGCGGTGGAAAAGTTGTCGTGCAAATACATGGCGAGCCGGTTTATGTTTGCAAGGATTGCGGAAAATACTTCGGAACAATGCCATGTACGCTCAATGAAATCGCTTCAGAGATTGTTGAGCCCGACGATGTTGACCTCTCCTCTTTCAACATTAAGAAACACCTTAACCCTAAATTCTGGGACGACGGACACCTTGATACGAGAATCCGCTTGAAACTCCTTGATATTGCGGATGATTTCTTTGATTCCCTTGGTGTTGACTGGGTTGAGCCGGTGGATGTCATCATTACCGGTTCGATTGCGAATTACAACTGGAACAAGAAATATTCAGACATTGACCTTCACATCCTTATTGACTATGAGGACGTTGATGAAAGGGTTGATTTCGTACGTGAATATTTTACATTGAAGAAGAACGCCTGGAACGAGAAACACAAGAACCTGAGAATTTTTGGTTTCCCTGTTGAAGTGTATGTCCAGGATGCGAACGAGCCTCATGCTTCCAGTGGGGTATATTCCATAGATAAGGACAAATGGCTTACAGAACCTGATTTTGATAAACTTCGTTCAGGAAAGGTGGACAAAAGGCATGTCCGTGAAATGGTTTCAACTTACATGAATAAAATTGACTGTTTGATAGATATTTATAAAAAACACAAGGACGACGAGCATGAAATGAGGAAGGTCGCAAAGGACGCATCTGAAATGTTTGATGAAATAAAGAAGATGCGTAAAGACGACCTTGCGAAATATGGGCGAGAAATGTGTGACGGCAATATAATTTTCAAGGCGCTGAGGCGAAGTGATTATATCGGCAAGTTAATAAAACTCAAAGACCTCACATATGATAAAATAAACAGCCTATAAACATTTTTTTTGCAATTGCGAGCTATTTATAAGAAAACTATTGGGAATAAAATACCATAAAGAAAATAATTGTTAAATAAAGATACACTGAAAATGTCTAATTTTAATGACCAGTTGTCACGCATGAAGGCTCTTATGACTTACGGAACCGTCAATGAAGACACAAAGCATATCAGCTCATATAACATTGAGTACAAGGCAAAAGCCGCTGACGGAAAATACTATGGTATCATCCGTGAGAACAGTAAATATTTCGTGAAGGTTGCAACCCCTGGTAAGGAAACGGTTGCCGAGTCCTATCAGTATATTGGTGGAATTCAGAATAAAAAGAACTACGAGTATAACAGCTACGCTAACGCTCTCAAGCAGTTTGAGCTTAAGCTTGGTTCAATCAATGAAGCCTATGATGAGAATCGTAGAGTTAATGTCGAGGCTCTTGACCCTTACAAAAAGGAAGACCTTGTAATTGAGGGAACCGAGAAGATGAAGAACGAACTTGCTCGTCAGCGTCAGATTATGCGTAACGCATGTGTCATTATGAACGAGGCTACCGAAATCGGTTCAACGCCTTTCAAGACACAGCCTGAAGCAGAGCATGACAATTCAGGTGATAAGGATTATCCATTCACCAAGGAAGGCAAGCCAGAGGCAGACCGTGGGGCTATCAAGTTTGATGGTGGCGACCCTGAGAAGCACAGCGCAACTTTCGGTCCAGACTCTAACGACATAGAGGATTATGACCTTGATAAGGGCGCAACTCCTAAGGTTAAGGATTCCGTAGCATCTGAGAACCCTAGCGGTGGTAAGGTTGCTCGCGTCAATGAATCAATGGAAGAGTGTGGTGGTGCGTGCGCTGCCGGTCCTTTCAACGAGGAAGGTGAGGAAGACCTTGAACTCGGTCAGGAAGAACAACCAGTTGATACAGAAGAACTTGATAGTGTCGCTCCAGAAGAACTCGGTGACGAGGAAGAAATAGCACCTGAGACGGATGACGAACTCGGTGATAAAGAAGACCTTGATGCTGAAGAGCCTGAATTTGGTGAAGAAGATGAACTTGATGACGAGGAAGACCTTGGCGATGATGATGACGAGTTTGACTTCGAGGATGATGACGACTTCGGTGAAGAAGATGAACTTGATGACGATAAAGATGAACTCGGCGATGAGGAAGACGAGGAAGACATTGACCTTGGTGACGAGGAAGGTGACGAATTTGAAGAGGAGCCGGAAGAAGGCGATTTTGAAGGGGACGAGGATTTTGAAGACGAAGATGAGTTCGGTGATGAGGGAGAAGAAGACCCTGAAATTGAACTTGACGAAAATATCGTTAAGAAATTCCGTAAACTCGTAAGGGAATCCATCAACGAGATGTTTGGTGACGATTTCAAATCAAGTGTCGCAAAGCCTTACGGTATGTCTGATGAAGAATATTTCAACGCTGACGATGAAGACGAAGAGGGTGATTTTGATGATGAAGGGCATGATGATGGTGGACATTATGATAAGCGATTTGACAAGAGAAATCCAATGGATGAGGCTAAATCCGCTAAAATGAACAGCATCGTCGAGTCTATCGTAAATGACATTCTTAATGAGGACGAACTCCATGTATTCGGTGACCACCCAGGCTACCGCAAGAAACCTATGACCCTTCCACAGACAGGTGAAGACAAATTCCAGGTAAATCGCGACTGGAATGACGAGAGTGTACATAGTGAGGAGCCTTTCGGAAAGGGGAAGGGCGACAGCACTCCTTTCGACCAGCTTGTAGCACAGATTACCGATTCTGTGATGAAGCAAATCAATGAAAATAAAAAAAAAGTGAAGTAAGTTCTTCCCTTAACGAGAAGAAAGTTATAAAGCTTAAAAAGCACAATGAAGCATCATCTCCGGCACCACAACCGGCGGGTGATGCTTCAGCTGCTCCAGCACCAGAGATGCCGGTACCCGGAGCTGATATGACCGCAGATGCTGGAGCCCCAGACCCTATGGGTGCTGACCCTAATATTGGTGCTGGGGTTGGAAATATGGCAGAAGACCCGAATGCAGGAATGCCAGCCGAGGGAGACCCCGGAATGGAAGGTGGTGAAATGGGAATGGAAGGCGGTGAGGCCGAAGGTGGAGACGATAGCACATCCTCAATCATTGACCAACTAAGTGATGATGATAAGGAAGCTGTCAGGAATTATGCAAAGAGCCTTCTTAACCGCGACGAGGCCAATGCTGGTGGGGAAACGATGCCTGGAATGGAAGAGCCAGCTGCTCCAGCTCCCGCACAAGACCAAGCTGGGAAAGGTGTTATGATGGAAATCACAAAGGGCCGCTTAAAGAAAGTTCAGCAACATCTCAGTGAGACGTTCAGGTCAAACGATAACGACAAGGATGAAACCGACCGAAAACAAAAAAAAGTAAAAAAGAACGTTGGAAAGAAGTCCCCTTTTGATTCTCCACTTGATTAAAACAAGGTTGTGAGTGATATTTATAAGAGTAAAATGTTTTGAAAATGAAAAGAATGATTATAAGCCCTTCTCAGTTGAAAGCAATTAACGAGGCTGCGAGTGTAATGTACAGCGCACCATCGTCAAACGCTCTAAGTGTGGCACAAACCGCATTGGCAAAACACCCTGGACAGGAGGTAACAATTGATGTTACGGATAATACTCCAGGCACTGACGGAACGCTTGGTTTCTCCGATACGACTGCAAATACTGACCCATCACAAATCAAAAATTATGATAAGATGACGTTCGGTTCAAATAGCAATACACCGAATGGTGGCCTCGCAGAAAATCGTTATTCAAAGCGCCAGGTTGAACTTGGCCGTATGCTTGAGATGAGAAAAAACGGAAAGGTCTTTTCAAAGAAACAGCTTAACGAAATGTTCATGGAAACTCAGGAAAATGCAGATAGACTTAGACAAGGTATCGGTGGGTGCAGACTTCACGATATTTTTGCTGCAATTGAAGAGTTTTTCCCCGAAGAGGTTGATGGCGTAAAGGAAGCATTTATGAACGGTGCCGACCTTCCGGAGTATATCTGTTCAATTTTCAGTAATGATGATATAAATGGAGAAAAAGAGCAGGCGTTTTTAGAGCGGCTTGGAATCTAATATGAAAACGATGTACATCAGCGAGAGTATGGCGAAACAGCTTAGAGAGAGTGTTCTTAGGGACGCTCTTTCGGCGGATATAATGACTGGTATCGCAAAGTGCCCGTATGGAAACATAGCAATGTTCATGGGCGGTTCAGGCGAAAGGTTTATGGAGAGGGCGCTGATGACGCAATATGAGGATGCAAAGAAAACCCTTAGAAACATAGGTTCAATAGACTCCGTTAAGGCAAAAGATATTGATGATGCATTCCAGGAACTTCTTTTGAAGTGTCAGAAGATTGAATCGCTGAACAGGAATGCTCTTGAAAAACTTGCATCAAATTATGTTATTGACCTTTTCTCAATTCCGGATGAAACAATAAAGATTGAGACCAGGCTTGTTGATAAGATTGAAGGTGGTGATGACATTTCTCCTGTTGAGCCGTTTGATGGTGATGTTGATTTTTCAATAAAGGATGTCAATGACTTAAATGGTCTTGACGGGCAGGTTGCAAAAAGATACTTCCTAAACGCGCTGAATATGGGTGCCGGTATGAGAATGTCTGAGAATATAAGGGGATACATTGAAGACCTTTATGACATCGATAGCAGGCTCCCTCAGATGTACAAGGAATTGATTGCTTTGAATAACTATATGATTTTCAGCAGCTCTGACCTTGGAATTACAGATAAAGATAGGAAACAGATTGGCCTTGTTAATGTAAAATATGGGGCACAGGATGAACTTGTAACAATCAGCGCACAGGGTGTAATATTCCCAGTTCTTCTTTCAGAACTTATCAGGGGCTTAATGGAACTTTTTTCGTCTCACGGACTCCCAAAAGAAAGAGAACGTGTAAACTATATATTAAAAAAGGCTGATTACCTTAAAGCGGAACCTTGGCAAATGAGAATTGGTCCGTATATGTGGAATATCTTCACTGAATATTTTGAAGATGCAGACACGAGCGATATGCCTTATATTTATCAAGTACTGTCAAAACTTAGTCCGGAGACTTTCTTCAAGGTTTTTTCGGAGATGATGGCAAAGACTGAGAAAGGAAAAATGTATGCCGAGAAGCTTATAAATAAGGCAATCAATAATAAGGAACAAACGTCCTTCACGAATAAGATGGCAAAGAGGAAGGACGATAAGAATATAATAACGGACAACTGTATGAGTCCGGAAGAATTTTAGTGCTATGAATAAGAAAGAATTGGTTGAAATAAAGAAAGGACAAACTGGTACTGGTCTTCTAATAGAGAACGACGGGTACATTTCACTTGACCTTGCCGGAAACAAGAAACTGTTTGAGGATATTAATTCGGCAAGGAAGGATGGTGAATTCTATTGCCCGCATCCGTTTATTGTGTCTGCTGTTTTTCAGAAATATGGAATTGAAAACGCGAATGGAAGAATATATCCGGAATCTGTATTGAAGCGTGAGGTGGAAAAATATATGCAAAAAATTCGCGAAAAAAGAGGGATAGGTGAATGTTACAGACCGGAAGCGTTAATTTTGTCTGAAAACGGATGGAAACAGCTCAAGGATATTAAGGTTGGTGAAAATATACTTACATTAAACCCGGAAACAAATAAGATTGAGGTTAAACCTGTAGTTAACGTCATCAGAAAACGTTTTGACGGAAATATGGTACGTGTTAGTGGGAGAAGCATTAATGACCTTGTAACTCCAGAACACGGCTACCCACTTTTTAATAGGGAAAATAAATTTAAGAAATTCATTACAGCAAAAGAATTGGAAACCGATGATTCTGTCGCTCATTATTATATTCCGAAAACAGGAAAATGGGAAGGTAAAAACGATGAATACTTCACCATACCAGCAATGACAGAGGAAGAAATAGCCGGAATCCATAAGAAGGACCTGCGAGAAAAATATCTTCAGCCGCTTGTAATCCCTATGGAAATTTTTGCCAAGTTTATGGGAATCTACCTATCAGAGGGTTCACATTCAAAGGAGACAAGCAAGTCAAACAAAGTAAATATACATCAAAAGAAAGAAGAGGTATGTATTGAAATTGAAAAAATGCTTGATGAGTGGGGAATAAAGTATACAATAAACGAGAAAACTGATGGGGCAAAGACTTATGTCATTAGCGATATGAGGCTTTGCAAATATGTCCAGCAGTTTGGTCTTTGCTACGATAAATTTGTTCCGATTGAATTGAAACAGCAAAATAAGGATATTCTCAGGACTTTTTATGATTGGTTTGTGATGGGTGATGGAAGGGTTCGTGGCGATAAAAGGAGGACTGGAAATAAATCATTGAGCGACGATGTTTTTTCAACGTCCGAGAGGCTTACACTTGACCTTAATGAAATTCAGCTGAAGATTGGTTATTCTGGAAATCTATTGAAAGAAGAGAGAAATAATAACCGGCTGATTGAGGGTCGCTTAATCAAGGGCGAGAATAGCCATCCAATGTATTTCACTTATCGTTCACTAACAAAGGGGATTTATGCAGACAAGAGGTTTTTATCTGTAACGGAAGAACCCTATTCTGGCGAAGTGATGTGTGTTGAGGTTGAAAATCACATTTGGTATGTGATGGATAATGGGAAATGCCACTGGACAAAGAATTGTAACCATCCTTCAGAATCCACCATTGACCTTAGCCGTGTTGCAATAAATATCATTGACCTTAGATGGGAAGGACGAACCCTTGTTGGTGAACTTGAAGTACTTACAAGTCCTGGGTTCAGAAAGCACGGGATTATTTCTTGTGAAGGCGACCAGGTTGCAAATCTTCTTCTGAGCGGAATTAAAATTGGTGTTTCCTCTCGTGGACTTGGCTCTGTTACAAATAGGATGGGCGTTCTCTATGTGGACGACGATTATGAAATTGTTTGCTGGGATGTTGTTAGTGACCCATCTACCCCAGGTGCTTGGATATCAGATAGTTATGAAAAACTACAGCCATACCTTGAGTCAAAAGAAAGTGAAAAAGCCCGTCTGCTTGAAAATTTGAAAAAATTTGATAAGTGGTTGGAAAATTAATCATTTGTCGTTGATATTTATTGTGTAAAACCCACTGAATTATTTTTTTTTTTCAGTTTAAGTGAATATTTATATTAAAAATAAGCGAAATAATAAGCTGATTTATAATGAGCGTAAATAAGAAAAGCATATCTTCTCAAGCATTACTAGAAATGAATGAAATAAAGAATGCTATTAAGGAGGAGAGTAAGAACACAATCAAGGCCATGCTTTCAGAAGCCGTTAAGAACGCACTCCGTGAATCTATCGAAGATGACGATGATGATATGGAGATTCTTGGCGACGATAAGGAATGCTGCCCTAAGTGCGGCAAGTGTGGCGATGAATGTAAATGTGAAAAGAAAGACGCCGAAGGTAAAGATGACGAAAAGTCAGAGAAAAAGGATTCTGGCGAGCTTGACGAAGTAGGTGATGAGGAAGAAGTCCCTGCAGACAACCAGGCAGCAGCACAGGACCCCGCTATGAACGCACAACCAGCCGCAGATGCCCAAGCAGCACCGGCAGAGGGTGATGGCGCAGAAGGACAGGACGACTTTATGGCACAATACCAAGCGGGTGATGAAGATACTTTAGACCTCACGGGCGAGCAAGACATCCAGAATGTTCTGAAGGTTTACAGGGCACTTTCCGATGATGACCAGGTGGTTGTTAAACAGGATGGTGATAAGATAAGCTTACAGGACAACGGAACTGGCGCTGAGTATATCATTGACCTTGGAACTGATGGGGCAGATGCTTCAGCAGAACCAGCAATGGAAGACGGAGAGGCAGAACAATTAGCCGAGGAATTTGACGGCGAAGATAATGAAGAAAATCTAGATGAAATGAAAAACGAAGAAACATTGTTCGAGATTGACCTCGGATACACTGACAATTATCAGGACAAGGACCCGATTGCAGGCCTGAGTAATTCCGAGCCTTCAAAATCCGGTCGTTCCTGGCACAAAGGCGTTCCTACCGGCACCGAGAAACCTTGGGCTGGAAAGGGCACTGAAAAGAAGGGTGACCCGTTTGACAAGAATGTCAACGAGAACCTTACACAACTTGACGACAAATACTTTGCAGCCGGTCTTAATGACACTGGTGTATCAGAAGTTGAAACCGAAGACGGTATGCCTTTTGACAAGAAGGTTGATGAAGGCGCAAATAGCGTATCTTCACAGAATGTCGCTAAGACAAACAAATCCGTAAATCACCATTATGGCAGAGACGGTAAGGGTGACACAATCCACAGCAGGTCAAAGGTTATGTCCGCTAACGGTGACTACAAGGGAGATGAACTTGCAGAAGCAGTTAAGAAGCTCAAGGCAAAAAACAAGAAGCTCAACGAGGCTGTCAAGGAGCTCCACAAGGGACTTAAAGAGGCTTACATGACAAATGTAAATCTTGGCAAGATTACCAAGCTCTTCCTTGAAAGCACCACGACCCAAGCTGAAAAGTTACAAATCGTCGAACGCTTCTCTAACGAGGCAAAAACGCCGAAGCAGGCGCAGGCACTTTATGAGTCAATTTCTAAGGAACTCGCTAAGAAGACCACCGTTGATGAGAGCAAGGTTACTGAAAAGACCGTTGTTACTGAGAGCAAGGCTCCGGTTTACAAGTCACAGGACCTCCTCAACACAATTGACCTCATGAACAGAGTCCTAAATTGCTAAAAGGTAAATTAAAGAATCATAAAACAAGAAAAGAATTAATAAAATGAGAGAGTTTTTAAACAGCGGAGAAATCGGCAATATCGAACTTAACGAACAGCGCCGCATCCGCAAAGAAATCAACGAACGCTGGGACCGCCTCGGTATGACCGATGGTCTTAAGGGCGTTATCAAGGAGAACATCGCTACTCTTTATGAGAACGAGGCTCACGCACTCCTTAACGAGGCTACCGATGCTAACAACAGCGGTTCTTTCGAGACTGTTGTTTTCCCTATCATCCGCCGTGTTTTCAGCAAGCTTCTTGCTAACGATATCGTTTCCGTACAGGCTATGAACCTTCCTGTCGGTAAGCTCTTCTTCATCCTTCCTGTTACTTCACAGAGGGATTGGAGCTCTGACGAAATCGCTGACGGTGTTGTAGGTAAGCACAAGGGCCTTATGGGCTACGAGCGTACTGACCGTCGCAATGGCAACAAGTACAATCGTTTCTATCTTCCTGACGAGGTCGTAGGTGATATGGCCTTCGAGTACTTTGACGAGGATGCACAGGAATGGGTAAGTGGTGACACTACTTATGCTAACTACGATGAGGCTTACGATGCTATCAACGAGGCTCATCCTGGTGCCCGCATGCGTCAGGTAGGTCCGAAGGTTACCCGCTACATGCACAAGACCCTTTATGACCTCTTCTATAATGACTTCCTTTATGACAATTCTAAGGGTAAGATTCACATCAAGGTTACCGATGTCGCTCCTATGAAGTTCGACCGTGGTCGCCTTGTTGAGATGGAGAGCGCAGCAGATGCACGCCTCTACGCTGATGGTACTGTTCGTAACCTCATCGTTAAGGTTTCTGGCTTCTCTTCATATTGCGCTGGTAAGCTCACCGGTCCTGACGGAAACGAAATGGATACCGAAGGCTTCCTTGCTTCCCTTAAGATTTTCCTCTCATCCAGCGGCGCTATTGAGAGCGTTGACATGAGCGGTGTTACCACCTCATCTTTCGAACCGATGGAGGCTATTCCTTTCCGCGTTGTCACACAGAAGTACGGTAAGGGTATTGTAGAGTATAAGAATGGTTGCGAGTGCGACAAGGAAGGTTGCATTTACCTTGACCTTGACCTCGCAAAGCCTGTCCGCGTACAGGGTGGTTCACTTGATGGTTACATCGGTGTTGACAAGGACCAGCTCGATGCTGCTCTCAGCTGCATTAAGGCTGCTTGGTCACAGTACGATAGCCTTGAGCTTGAGACTGAAATCGGTGAGGTTTCCTTCAAGCTTGCAAGCGTAACCGTTTCAGTTGAAGAGAGGAAGCTCCGTGCTACCTGGTCACCTGAACTTGCTCAGGATGTCAACGCTTTCCACAACATTGACGCTGAGGCTGAACTTACCGCTCTCCTTTCAGAGCAGATTGCTGCTGAAATCGACCGTGAAATCCTCCGTGACCTCCGTGAGGCTGCTCCTTGGCAGGCTCGTTGGGACTACAATGGCTGGCGTCGTATGGCTGGTTTCTCAACCAACTACACTCAGAAAGACTGGAACCAGGAACTTATCACCAAGGTTAACCAGATTTCTGCTCAGATTCACAAGTCAACTCTCCGTGGTGGTGCAAACTTCCTCGTAGTTTCTTCTGAAATCTCCGCAGTATTTGACACCCTTGAGTACTTCCACGTTTCTGATGCTTCTGCTGAGAGTGACCAGTACAATATGGGTATTGAGCGTATCGGTGCTGTCTCCGGACGTTACCAGGTATATCGCGACCCTTATTCACCAGCTTGGTCTATCATCATCGGTCACAAGGGCAAGTCTCTCCTTGACACTGGTTACATCTATGCTCCATACATCCCTATGCAGCTCACCCCGACCATTGTCAACCCTGAGAACTTCGCTCCTGTAAAGGGTATCATGACTAGGTACGCGAAAAAGGTGGTCAACAACAGATTTTTTGGCCACGTCAGGGTAGATGGCCTTGTTCAGTGGGACCCTAACGAGCTCCGCTAATAAGCACCTGAAAATCAGCGTTTTAATTAAAGGTCTGGCTTTGGTCAGACCTTTATTTTTTTACTCTAAAAAGTATCAACTCTTACGTATGCGACACGTTCGCGTTGATAAAACAAAAAATATATTTAATAATCGGTTTTTTTCTTGTCTTTGTTGACCAGAGATGGGGTATTTTGTCTACAAATATGTATACAAAAATTGGTTTCAAAAAGGACCGTGATACAGACCCATCATACATGTATTTTAATTCGAATGAAAAAGAACCTCATTTGTTCCATAAACTAGTTTTCACAAAAAAACGTTTGCTTGACCGATACGGAAAAACAAACGGACTTACAGAAAATATGACCGAAACCGAGATGGCTAAAGAGTTGGGTTATGACAGGATATGGGATTGCGGCTTGATAAAATACGTCTGGAAAAAGGAAAACCCTGGAGATTAAGGTCTTCAGGGTTTATTTTTTATTGCA
>Ga0256404_1008682_pt1 | contig 15091 bp, 12 predicted proteins | sample RumenRJG_01DNA_FD_185990 | JGI IMG/M metagenome (GOLD analysis project Ga0256404, IMG submission 185990) | Bovine rumen microbial communities from Lethbridge, Alberta, Canada - RJG_01 | ecosystem: Host-associated > Mammals > Digestive system > Stomach > Rumen | place: Canada: Alberta | collected...
AACTAAATTTACAACCCAAAAGGCTATTGGCTATAACTTCTAACGACCGAAGGGAGTGATAACTTCTTTAACTACTATAACTTCCGTACATGCGAAACTTCAATAATAAGAAAAAGAAATGAAGACAGCGAAGGAATTATTTGACGAATTGAATAGCTGGGATGAGAATAGGCGGATAGAAGCCAAATCTGCATCGGCTGTTGGTAAGAGTATGATGGAAACAGTTTGTGCTTTTGCCAATGAGCCTGGACTGGGTGGTGGCTATCTTCTCCTTGGTGCCAAGCGTACTGGGATGACAGAAGACGGAAAACCTGTCTATGTGCCAGAGAACATAGAGTACACAGATAAGATACAATCTGATTTTGTAGCTATGTGCAATTCTATGTTTAATGTTCGTATTCGACCTATAATTAATGTGGAGGAATACCAAGGCAAGACGGTGATTGTTGTCAAAATCGAAGAGTTGCCTGAGAGTCAGAAGCCTGCGTATTTTGCTAAGCGAGGTTTGCCAGAGGGAGCGTTTCGTCGTATAGGGTCTTCTGATGAAAAATGCTCAGAAGAGGATATGTATCTTTTCTATCAGTCTGCTGATACCTATGATAGTTGTATTGTAGATGATGCAGACCTTGATGATATTGATGAGAATGCACTCAATTTCTATCGTAAACTTCGTAAGGAAGTGAATCCTGATGCTGAAGAACTGACGCTGAATGATGTAGATTTGTTGAGAGCATTAGGCGCAATCAAGAAGAATAAGCAAGGTGGATATGATTTGACTTATACGGGTCTCTTGGTTTTTGGAAAACAAATGTCGCTTCGTCGTTTGGTCCCTTCTTTCAGAGTTGATTATATCAGAATATCTGGTAACCAGTGGGTAGCTGATGGTGATAATCGTTTTGAGCAAACCATTGATATGCGTGGACCATTAATCCTCATGGTGAACAAGGCATGTAGTGCTGTGATGGATGACCTGCCAAAGGGCTTTGAACTGAAGAAGGATTCCATGCAGGCATCTACACCGGCGATTCTTCCCAATAAGGTATTACGTGAGGCGATAGTCAATTCGTATATTCATCGTTCGAACCGTGTGAACCAGCCGATTCAGATTATCCGCTATTCCAATCGTATTGAGATTCACAATCCAGGCTATTCTCTGAAACCTCAGGATGATTGGGGAGAGCCAGGCTCTATGCTTCGCAATCCAAGAATCAGCGAGATTTTCCATGATACGAACCTTGCTGAGACTAAGGGTACTGGTATTGGTGCGATGCGCAGATTGATGAAGGAGGCTGGTTTGATGCCGCCGACTTTTGAGTCGAACCATGAAGCGAATAAGTTTACGGCAAGACTTCTGCTCCATCATTTCCTCAGCAAGGAGAATATGGAGTGGTTGGCTCAATATGCTTCTTTCGACTTGACAAATGAGCAGAAGTTGGCTCTTGTCTTCGTGAGAGAAGTGGGTGCGATAGATAATGCAACTTATCGCCAGCTGGATTCTTCGATAACTCATGCCCGTGCACGCTTGGAGATTCATAAGCTCTGCGATCTGGGATTTATCGAGAAGAAGGGGCAGGGTCGTAACACTTACTATATAAGAACCTCTAAGGTGGTATCCTTAGGTGAAAGGTTACGACCTCAGGGCGAAAGGTTACTACCTCAGCATGGTACATTGGGCGAAAAGATACCACCTCAAGGCGAAAAGATACCACCTCAGCATGGTACATTAGGCGAAAGGTTACGACCTCAGGACGAAAGGTTACTACCTCAGCATGGTACATTAGGCGAAAGGTTACGACCTCAAGGCGAAAAGATACCACCTCAGCATGGTACATTAGGCGAAAGGTACCAAGGTGAAGATGAAAGGTACCAAGGTAAGCTTGGTACCTTTGAAGAGGAATGTATGTTAAAACCTCGTGAAGAGTTGGTACGAGAACTTCCTAACGAATTGCAAGAAAGAGTCAATAACATCGGTAGTCGAGCTTCTCGTGAGACAGTATGTCAACTCATAATAGATTTATGTGCTTTTAAGCCATACAGTTATGAGGAACTAGCTTCTGTCTTGCAACGGTCGCCTAAGGCATTAAAGGATAAATATCTGAAACCTTTACGATTAGCAAACAAGCTTTTCTATTGGATTCCTGAGATGATAAATCATCCACTGCAAAAGTATGTTGCTGACCCTTTGATGGCGAGAAGTAATACAAAGAAGAAAAAATAACATGAAAAAGTCCGTGGAAAAATTAATTTCTACGGACTTTCTTATTATATTATTATTGAAACTTATGCCTTGAAGCTCTCCAAGTCTTCGGCCTGGAAGTTCTGGATGTATGCGGAATGACCGAGGACTTCTTCCTCTGCCATGCGGACATATACGTTGGCACTCTTCGCAAACAGCTCGGGTGACTTGGTGGCGTCGTCGAGGATGAGGAGAGACATCACGATGTCGCCAGTCATGTTGTAGAGACGGCGGGCCAGGAAGTCGTGAACAGCCTGGTCGTTGGCTTCCTTCACCTTGTTGATGGCTGCCTCATAGAGGTCTGACAACTTTGCTACACGGGCCTTCAATGCCTTCAGATCGTCACTGACCTCGCTCTCCAACATCTCCTTGATGATGTTGAGGTAGGTGCCGTTGGTGATGTAACGGATGGCTGCTACTACCTGCAACTGGGTGGTACCCTCGTAGATGGAGAAGATGCGGGCATCACGGAACAGGCGCTGGCACTTGTACTCCATGATGAAACCGGAACCTCCGTGGATGCTGATGGCATCGTAGGCGTTCTGGTTGGCATACTCTGAGTTCATACCCTTAGCCAATGGTGTGAAGGCGTCGGCAAGACGGGTGTACTTCTTCATTTCCTGACGCTCCTCGGGAGTGAGCTTGCTGTCGCGGGCGATGTCTTCCAATGCCTTGTAGATGTCGACATAGCGGGCACAGCAGTAGAGGAGTGAACGGCCTGCATCCAACTTAGCCTTCATTCTGGAAAGCATGTCGTAAACGGCTGGGAAGTTGATGATCTTCTCGCCAAACTGGGCACGCTCCTTGGCATAGGCCAAGCCCTCGTTGTAAGCTTCCTGCTCTACACCTACACTCTGTGCGGCGATACCTAAGCGGGCGCCGTTCATCAGTGCCATCACGTACTTGATCAGACCGAGACGGGTGTTGCCGCAAAGTTCTGCCTTGGCATTCTTGTAAACCAACTCGCAGGTTGGTGAACCATGGATACCGAGCTTGTGCTCGATGTGACGAACGGTGACGCCACCATCACGCTTGTCGTAGATGAACATTGAAAGACCACGACCGTCCTTGGTGCCTTCCTCTGAACGAGCCAGTACCAGGTGGATGTCGGAGTCGCCATTGGTGATGAAACGTTTCACACCGTTGAGACGCCATGTGCCGTCCTCATCCTGTGTAGCCTTCAGCATCACGCGCTGCAAGTCGGAACCTGCATCTGGCTCGGTCAAGTCCATACTCATGGTCTCGCCAGCGCAAATGCGAGGGATGTACTTCTGACGCTGTTCCTCTGAACCGAACTCATAGAGGGTGTCGATACAGCTCTGGAGTGACCAGATGTTCTGGAAACCTGCATCGGCTGCAGCGATGATCTCTGAAGCCATAGAGAAAATGGCGTTAGGCAGGTTCAAGCCGCCGTAACGACGTGGCATGGACAAGCCCCAGAGGCCTGCCTTGCGGGTGGCATCGAGGTTCTCGAATGTCTTGCTGGCATAGATCATGCGGCCATTCTCCAAGTGTGGACCTTCGAGGTCGACATCCTCAGAGTTGGGTTCGATGATGTTGGCTGCCACATCGCCGGTAATATCCAGCAGTCGCTTGTAGTTCTCAATGGCATCCTCGTAGTTGACAGGTGCATCTTCGAACTGGTCTTTCTCTACGTAATTGCGTTCCTTCAAGTCCACAACACGCTTCATGAGGGGGTGATTGAGATGAAATTCAATCTCAGGGTGATCACTATAGTAATTAGCCATATTTTTTTTGTTTTTGGAAGGAGTTAAAGGAGTTAAGGAGTTAAAGGAGTTAAGACAACACCTTTTTCTCCGTATAATGCTAACTGATGGCATTATTGTTTATTACTCCTTTACAATAAGCATTGAGAAGTTTGCTGGCTTCTTCGATACTCGTGCATAATGCCTCAAATTCATCTTTTTGCAAGAAATCTAAATCTCTTGATAAGATGATGTAATCTCTACATTCCTCAAGACTTCCTTGCGAAATGTTGAAGAAGCGGAGTTTGTCAGCTTTGCTAAGCTTCTTGTAGCCTTCTGCGATGTTAGCTTCGATCGATACTGCTGCTCTTCTGAATTGGGAAATCAATCCAAACCGCTCCACTTCAGGAAAATGTCCTGTTACCCGATAAACGAGTAATACAAAAGCATGAGCCTTCTGCCAAGCAAGTATATCCTCAAATCTAAACATATAAAGCTGTTGTCTTAACTCCTTTAACTCCTTAACTCCTTAACTCCTTGTAAATTTTACTTTGAATTCTGCTTGTAGTACTTGATGAGCTTGGGGACGACGTCTTCGACATTGCCGTTGATGACGTAGTCGGCAATCTTGTTGATGGGGGCATCAGGATCGTTGTTTACGGAGATGATGATGCCGGAATCCTGCATGCCGGCGATGTGCTGGATCTGACCGGAGATGCCGCAGGCGATATAAACCTTAGGATGAACGGTGACACCGGTCTGACCAATCTGACGGTCGTGGTCTACCCAACCTGCATCAACAGCTGCACGGGAAGCACCTACCTCGCCATGGAGGAGATGAGCCAACTCGAAGAGCTGGTCGAAACCTTCCTTGCTTCCTACACCATAACCGCCGGCTACAACGATGGCAGAACCCTTCAGGTTGTGCTTGGCAGCCTCTACATGGTGGTCGAGTACCTTTACGACGAAGTCCTCAGCAGGTACATACTTGCTTACTTCTGGGTAAACAACTTCTTTCTTGCACTCACCCTCGTAGATGCTCTTCTGCATCACACCTGAGCGTACGGTCGCCATCTGTGGACGATGTTCTGGGTTGACGATGGTTGCCACGATGTTGCCACCGAAGGCTGGACGAATCTGATAGAGCAAACCGTCGTAGTGCTTGCCGCTCTTCTTGTCGTCATATTCGCCAATCTCGAGCTCGGTACAGTCGGCTGTCAAACCGCTGGTCAGAGAAGAAGAGACACGAGGACCGAGGTCGCGACCGATAACGGTGGCACCCATCAGGGCTATCTGTGGATTCTCCTCCTTGAAGAGGTTGACGAGGATGTCGGTATGAGGAGCTGAGGTGTATGGGAACAATCCCTCGGCATCGAAAACAAATAACTTATCTACACCATAGGGCAGGATCTGGTCTTCCACCTTTCCCTTGATGCCTGTGCCAGCCACAATGGCATGGAGCTCCACGCCCTGCTGGTTGGCGAGCTTACGACCCTTGGTAAGCAATTCTTGAGATACTTCGGCTACGGTTGTGCCTTCTACCTCGCAATATACAAATACGTTGTTCATAAATTTTTGCAAAATTTATAGATTTTCGTCACGACTCGGCAAACTCAAGCGAGCTTGGTTTGCTCTCGCTGTTCTGAAAATTCATTTTACATTTTCTAATTTTTGAGGAGTTAAAGGAGTTAAGGAGTTATCGCTCCTTGCGGTCGCTGAGGAGTTAAGACAACAGTTTTGTTGCTTGAGTATAGGAGAATGACATATAGCCCTAAAGCTGTTGTCTTAACTCCTTAACTCCTTAACTCCTTAACTTCTTAACTTCTTAAATTCCTCTTAAAATACTATCCGATAATACTTTCGTTCAACAATTCCTTCATCAAGTTGTCGATGTCCTCATCGCTGCTTGTCAAGGTCTTGCTCTCCTTAGCCTGGAACACGATGTTCTTTACTGCCTTCACCTTGGTAGGTGAACCGCTCAGACCACACTGTGAAGGATCGCCGTCAACATCGGCTACGCTCCACTGGTTGAGAGTGAGGTAAGGACGCTCCTCATAGAGGTTGGTCCAAGGCTCATCTCCCTTGCGCTCCATAGGGCAAGATGCGTATTTGTATTTCATTACGAGCTTCACGTTGCATGGGCGACATGGAGCAGCACTGCCGTTTACGGTTATCACGAGTGGCAATGGGGCCTCTACGGTCTCGACACCTCCATCGATGAGGCGACGGACTGTTGCCTTGCCGTCTTCCACCTTCAGAATCTCCTCGGCATAGGTGACCTGGTTCAAGCCCAACTTCTGAGCTACCTGTGGACCTACCTGTGCGGTATCACCATCGATAGCCTGGCGGCCACCGATCACGATGTCGACATCGCCTATCTTCTTGATGGCGGTGGCAAGGGCATAGGATGTGGCCAATGTGTCGGCACCGGCGAAGAGGCGGTCGGTAAGCAGCCAACCTGTATCTGCACCACGGTAAAGACCCTGGCGAATTACCTCACCGGCACGTGGAGGACCCATTGTAAGAATACCAACTGTGGAACCTGGATTCTGCTCTTTCAATCGAAGAGCCTGCTCCAATGCGTTCAAATCTTCAGGATTGAAGATGGCGGGAAGGGCTGCGCGGTTGACTGTGCCTTCGGCTGTCATCGCATCCTTACCCACATTTCTTGTGTCTGGTACTTGCTTGGCAAGTACTACAATTTTTAAACTCATATTAATAAAATGGTTATTGTAATTATTTCTAAGTTTGTTAGTGTTTCGTAAGGAACACAGCCGCAAAAGTAGCATTTTTTTGTGTATTACACAAATAAATCGGCATTTTTTTGGAAAAGAAGGGGGTTAGAGGGAAGTTAAGAGGAGTTAGAGAAACGTTTCTTCTTTCTTGGAGCAGAACGTGGAATGGGTTAGAGGGAAGTTAAGAGGAGTTAGAGGGGAGTTAAATTAGAGGGAAGTTAGAATAGTTAGCACGCCCTGAAGTTTCTCAGAGTTCTGCGAGTTCGCAGATCTGACGAGGAAGTTAGAATAGTTAGCACGCCCTGAAGTTTCTCAGAGTTCTGCGAGTTCGCAGATCTGACGAGGAAGTTAGAATAGTTAGCACGCCCTGAAGGGGCAGAAGCTCTTAGCCCAGGGCATCGCCCTGGGTTGTTACGGGTGTTAGCCTACGCCCTGTAAGGGCAAAAGCTTTAATTTTTGTTACAACGATATTACAGTCTGTGGGTTGTGAGCCTATTTTATGATTGTCATTGTTTTGTAACGTCAGTGTCGTATGAAAGTAACTTTTTTTATATAACTTTGCAGCCGAGAAAAATCAGCAAATAAAACTCAACTTTCGTACATACGAAACTTCAAATAAAATAATATAATATAATGAATAAGAAAACGACCACCATGCTGTTGCTGCTCTCGCTGCTTGCGATGACAGCCCAAGCACAGAAGGATGACAATGGCGAAGAAGAGAAAGTGGACAGAATGCCTAAAATTCACGGCACCATTCGCTCGAAGTATGAATACCAAACCGAGGAGGGCGAGGGACGCTTCGAGGTTCGTACAGCCCGTGTCAGTGTGTCTGGAAATGTGACCAAGGAAGTGAGCTACAAGGCAGAGATTGACCTCTGCGATGAGGGAAAGATCAAGATGCTTGATGCCTACACACGTATCAAGCCCTGGAGCACCCTGCAGTTTACCATCGGTCAGGAGCGAGTCCCCTTTACCATCGACGCCCATCGTTCGCCCCATCAGCAGTATTTTGCCAACCGCTCGTTTATCGCCAAGCAGGTGGGTAACGTGCGTGACGTGGGTGCCGAGGTCGGTTATACATGGAATGTCGGTTTCCCCATCGTGGTGAATGCCGGTGTGTTCAACGGCTCTGGTCTTACCAATCAGAAGGACTACTGGACCAAGGGTGTCAACTATTCTGCCAAGGCACAGTTCCTCTTCCCCAATGTCAACCTGGTGCTGAGTACTCAGAAGATCAAGCCTTCAGACGTGACTGTGAATATGTATGATGCTGGTCTTACCTTCCACTATGGTGGTTTCATCGCCGAGGTGGAGTATCTCTACAAGCATTATTCGCATAACGCCTTCCACGATGTGCATGCCTTCGATGGTTTTGCCTGCTATGACATCCCGGTACGCACACGTCTTATCAAGAAGGTGTCGCCACTGGTGCGTTATGATTTCATGAGCGATCACAGCGACGGTTCCCGTTACAATGCGACAGACGATGATCTGGGCGAGTTGATCATCAACGACTATAAGCGCCATCGTGTCACCGGCGGTGTTACGTTGAGTCTGTCGAAGCCATTTATCTCCGATATCCGCATCAACTATGAGAAGTATTTCTATCGTGAGGGTGGTATTGCCAAACCTTCGGAGAAAGACAAGATAGTAGTTGAGTTTATGACTCGTTTTTAGTAAATATGTGTTTTTCTGGTTAGTACGAAAATGTGCGTGTGCTTGTCCGTTGATGGTTGAGCACACATTTTTTTTATTCGGGTAAGTGATGCTTTTTGAAAGGAAATATTTGGGAGATAGAAAAGAATGTTGTACTTTTGTTGAGGGAAAGGATAGGGAATTGAGGAGTTGAGTTAATGGAGTTAAAGGAGTTAAGGAGTTGAATTAATGGAGTTAAAGGAGTTAAGGAGTTGAATTAATGGAGTTAAAGGAGTTAAGGAGTTGAATTAATGGAGTTAAAGGAGTTAAGGAGTTGAATTATGGAGTTAAAGGAGTTAAGGAGTTAATGGAGTTAAGACATATGCTTTTGTGGGTGTATTCACTAAGCAGCACGCCCTGAAGGGGCAGAAGCTCTTAGCCCAGGGCAACGCCCTGGGTATAAAGGCAATCAGCAAGTCGCCCTGTAAGGGCAAAAGCTTTACAAATTGCCCCTGGAGTTTTAAAGCTTTTGCCCTTACAGGGCGACAAGTTTGCGAACAAGCTAACCCAGGGCGTTGCCCTGGGCTAAGAGCTTCTGCCCCTTCAGGGCGTGCTGCTTGCGGGCGCTTCCCTGGGCTAAGAGCTTCTGCCCCTTCAGGGCGTGCTGCTTGCGGGCGCTGCCCTGGGCTAAGAGCTTCTGCCCCTTCAGGGCGTGCTGCTTGCGGGCGCTGCCCTGGGCTAAGAGCTTCTGCCCCTTCAGGGCGTGCTGCTTGCGGGCGCTGCCCTGGGCTAAGAGCTTCTGCCCCTTCAGGGCGTGCTGCTTGCGGGCGCTGCCCTGGGCTAAGAGCTTCTGTCCCTTCAGGGCGTGCTGCTTGCGGGCGTTGCCCTGGGCTAAGAGCTTCTGCCCCTTCAGGGCGTGCTGCTTGCGGGCGTTGCCCCTGGGCTATGAACTTTTGGGCTTCAGGGCGTGTTGCTTTGTGCCTTTCAGGGCGTACTAACTTCTCTAACTTCCCAAATAACTTCTTTAACTTCTGTATCAAGAAAAAAGAGATTACGAAAATGAAAGAAAACAACAAGATAGCGGGTTCTGTCAAGGCCATAGCCTTTGATGCCGATGATACGTTGTGGGCATTGCAGAACTATTTTGAAGACGTAGAGGACGAATACTGTGACTTGCTTTCAGACTATGGAAGCAAGGAGGAGATATCTGCTTCGCTCTTCGAGACAGAGAGCGGTAATATGGAAGACCTGGGATATGGTGTGAAAGCCTTTACCATCTCGCTGGTGGAGAATGCCGTGAAGGTGAGTCAGGGCGAGGTGCCTGCCAAGCTGATAGGGCGAATCGTGGAGCTGGGAAAGACCTTGCTGAGGCTCGATGCCCGTCCTTTGGAGGGCGTGGAGGAGACGCTGGCAAGGCTCAGAAAGACGCGTCATTACAAGCTTGCGGTATTCACCAAGGGTGAGTTGCAAGACCAGGAGAACAAACTGTGGCGTTCGGGATTGCAACGTTTCTTTGACGTGGTGAGCATCGTGAGCGACAAGACACCCGAGGCTTATCGAAGACTCTGCCGTGAGTTGGAGGTAAAGCCCGAAGAGTTGGTCATGGTGGGCAACAGTTTCAAGAGCGATATTGTGCCTGCGTTGAAGATAGGTGCCTCGGCTGTTCATATACCTTTCCATACAACATGGGCGCATGAAAAAACGGAGGAGTTCGCTCACGAACGCCTCCGTCGTATTTCCCGTTTCGAGGAAATCATGGATATCTTGTAAGAAGTTTTTAGTCTCGGTGAATCACGGTGCCATTGGCCTGATGGGTGGCGAGAACCAGCACCTCGGCTATTTGAACATGCTCGGGAGCGCAGGCGGCATAGAATGCCACGTCGGCAATGTCATCGCCAGTCAATGGCTCTATGCCACGGTAAACATTGTCGGCACGCTGGGTGTCGCCATGGAAACGGATGTTGGAGAAATTGGTCTCCACCAGTCCCGGCTTGATGTTGGTAACGCGAACGCGGGTATGAGCCACGTCGATGCGCAGACCGTCGGAGAGGGCTTTTACGGCACTCTTGGTGGCACAGTACACATTTCCGCCCGCATAGGCAGCATCGCCAGCCACACTTCCGATGTTGATGACATGACCACGATTGCGTTCCACCATGCCGGGAACGATGAGTCGGGTCATGGTGAGCAGACCTTTAATGTTGGTATCTATCATCTGGTCCCAGTCGTCGAAGTCGCCTTCGTACTCTGGTTCCAGACCTCGTGCCAGTCCTGCATTATTGATCAGGACATCGATGTTGCGCCATGTCTCAGGAATATAGTCAACAGCCTTGCGAGCCGCTTCTCTGTTGCGCACGTCGAAAGCCAGTGCCAGCACTTGGACACCTTCCTCTTCGAGTTCCTGTTTCAGAATTTCCAACTTGCCTGTGTTGCGGCCTGTGATGATGAGGTCGTAGCCTCCTTGTGCGAATCTTCGGGCGCATCCTTCGCCAATACCGCTTGTGGCGCCTGTGATAAGAGCTATTTTTCTTGCCATGATTATTATGTTTTTGGTGTTTTAATGTTTTCTTTTTCAATAAGTTATCTTTTTCAAGAAGTTATAGAAGTTAAAGAAGTTATCACTCCCTTCGGTCGTTAGAAGTTAAAGCCAATAGCCCTTTTGGAATGGGGGAAGGGGTCAAGTCCACAAAAGCATTTGTCTTAACTCCTTAACTCCTTAACTCCTTAATTCCTTAATTTTAACTCCTTAACTTACAATATCAGGATTCTCACTTCGGCATTGCCCATTTTCTCAATCTCGTTCATCGGCCGGCGGAAGTAAACACTCTGCAGGGCTTTGTTGATGATGCCATGACCAACGGCAAGAATGGTCTTGCCGGGATAGGTGACACGAAGCCAGGTGATGAAGTTTTGAGCCCTCGACTTCATGCTTTCTATCGACTCGATATCGTCGGGCCAGTCTTTGGGGTCTTGGGGCAGGGAAGGGATAAACTTGCCAGTGAAACTTCCCCAGTCGCGTTCGCGCAGCAGAGGAGTGGTAATCACCTCGGCATGATGGGGACGGGCTATGATCTCGCAAGTCTGAATGCTGCGCTTCAGGTCGCTCGATACGAATACGTCGATGGGATGGTCGGCCATGCGGGCTGCCACTTCTTCAGCCTGGGCAATACCTTTGTCATTGAGTTCGCCTGGTGTCTGTCCCTGCATGATGTGGGCTGCATTGTCGACAGTCTCGCCGTGACGAACCAAGTATAATGTTGTTGTCATGTAGATATCTATAGTTTTTGCTTACAAAAGTACTAAAAAAAATAGATTTACCTATCTATTAAACTGTTTTTTCCTTCGTTTTTCCGAAAAAAGTAGTAACTTTGCATCATTATATAGATAAATAAGGTAGTGATTGTAGTCGATAAGTCGAAAGCATTACCCAAAATAACAGTCAGAATGATGCATAGATACAAAACTCTCATACTCCTCGTCTTTGCCGTTGTCCTGCTTGCCGCCTGCAAGAAAGGACCACGCCCACCACGTCCTAATTTCAACCTGCCCATCAGTACGTCGAAGCCTGCCAAGGGCGACCATGCCATCTACGGACTTGCCTGCATGGGATGTACCGACAGTGTGGTGGTGCTCTTACCCAACAGCGGCGGAGACCCTGTGCGCTACAATATATTGGAGGCAACCCGACAGCATCAGGTGTTTGGCGATATAGAGATAGGCGATTGGATATGTGTGTTGCCGGTAGAGGGAGAGAAGAACCGTGCCAGAATGGTGGTGGATCTCGACAAGCTGAAGGCTACATGGACCTATCAGGTGATGCCCCATCTGCGTGACCTGAGTCATCTGTCACGCCGTCAGCAGGCACGCATCCTTGCCAATATGCCCGACAGCATCGTGGAAACCTATATGGTGCCACGCGAATATGGTTTCACACTCAAGCGTATGGGAGAGGCCCGATCGGTGGGCTTTGTCATGCAGAACAGTTCGGTGGAGGATGACAGTCCGGTGGAATATCCCGAAGTGCCACAGTATACTGAGTGGCATGCCTACAATGGCAAGCTGCTGCTTGTGAGGGGACGTTTCGAGATGCAGGGAGTCGTCTTCAACGAGAAGACTTCCATAGATACCCTCTCATTCGTCTATATGAAGAAAGACTCGCTGGTGCTCAGCGACTCGCAAGGCAAAACATACACTTATCACCGCAAGGCCAATGCCCATGAAGTGAATGCCGCAGCACGTGCCGCAGCACAGAAGCAGGCCAACAGAATGAAACAGGAACTGAAATAAAATGATAGACAAACCGACCATAGCCCGAATCATGGACGCCACCAACATCGTTGACGTGGTGTCGGAGTTCGTGTCGCTCAAAAAACGCGGCGTGAACTATATCGGTTTGTGTCCTTTCCATAATGATTCGCATCCTTCCTTCTCTGTCTCGCCCGCACGCGGCATCTGCCATTGTTTCACCTGTGGAAAGGGAGGCAACGCCATCAACTTCCTGATGGAGCTGGAACAGATGACCTATCCCGATGCGCTGCGCTGGTTGGCCAACAAATATCACATCGAGATCAAGGAGCGGGAACTGACAAGCGAGGAGAAGGAGAAGGAGAGCGAGCGGGAGTCGATGTTCATCGTCAACGAATGGGCATCGAAATACTTCGAGGACATCCTGCAGAACGATGTGGACGGACGAGCTATCGGTATGCAGTATTTCCGCAGCCGTGGATTCCGCGATGACATCATCCGCAAGTTCAGGCTGGGGTTTGATCCCAACAGCAGGACGGCCTTGTATGACGAGGCTATCAAGAAAGGCTATAACCCCAAGTATCTGGTGGCAACGGGTCTCTGCTTCAAGGTGGACAAGGACGAGGCATCCAACAAGAGCGGAGAAGACAAGTATCTCGACCGATTCTCGGGACGAGCCATCTTCCCCTGGTTCAGCGTGAGCGGCAAGGTGGTGGCTTTCGGAGGTCGTGTGCTCGACAGCCGTACGAAAGGAGTCAACCAGAAGTATGTCAACTCGCCCGACAGCGATATCTATCATAAAGAACGGGAGCTCTACGGACTCTATCAGGCCAAGAAAGCCATTGCCAAGGAAAACTGTGTGTACATGGTGGAGGGCTACACCGACGTCATCTCCATGCACCAATGCGGTATAGAGAATGTGGTGGCCAACTCGGGAACGGCACTCAGTGTGCACCAGATAAGGCTCCTGCACCGTTTCACCAACAATATCGTGTTGCTCTATGATGGCGATGCGGCAGGTGTGCATGCTGCCCTGAGAGGTACCGACATGCTTTTGGAGGAAGAGATGAACGTGAAGGTGCTCTTGCTGCCCGACGGCAATGACCCCGACAGTTTTGCACGCAGTCATACGGCGAGCGACTTCAGAAAGTATATCGAGGAAAACCAGACAGACTTCATACAATTCAAGACCCATCTGATGCTCAAGGGCGTTACCGACCCTGTGAAGCGAAGCGAGGCCATCAACTCGATCGTGGAGAGCATCTCGAAGATAAAGAACCAGATAACGCGTGCCTCCTACATCACCGACTGCTCGCACCGACTGGGCGTGAGCGAGGCCATCATCGTGAATGCGCTCAACAACTTTGTGCGCAACGGTCTCAGCGAACAGGTGAAGGAAGAAAGACGGGCGGCAGGTCTGCGCGACCAGGTGGTGCAGCAGGCGGCGCAGACGGGACAGCAGATGGGAGGAACGACTCCCGAGGCCAAACTGCGCGAGGTGGAAGACCTCATCATACAGATCGTGATTCATCATGGCGAGGAACTCATCACCGTGAAAGACTCTGAGCAGCAGGATGTGGAGTTGCCCGTGGCACAATACATCATGCTCGATATGCAGGGCGATGGTTTCGAGTTTCACAATGCTATATATAATAAGGTGTTGCACGAGGCCGTGGAACATATAGGTGACGAGGACTTCAAGGCAGAGACCTACTTTGCCAATCATCCCGACCCTGCCGTGAGTCGGCTGGCGGGCATGATGACGGGCGAACAGGAGGTGTCGACAGCCAGTCTGCAACTCAAGTTGAACCCCGAAAAGCTCAGGCAGATGGTGTTTAAGGACATGCTGAGTTTCCGTACTCATTACATCGCCCAGCGCCTGGTAGAGGTGAGACAGCAGTTCGTGCAGAACCCCAACAACATGGAACTGATAGCAGAGTTCACCAAGTTGAAGCAGATGAACAGTCTGCTGGCGGCACAAGCCAACTTCATCTTTAACTAACGATGATGTGAAGTGCAGAAAGCGAAGTTGACTTCTATAACTTCCGAACATGTGAAACTTCAATGATATGATATATTTCCACTGGATATATTTATTAGTGTATGCGCTGCTTACCATCCCCACCGTCGTGGCGGTACTGATGGACAATAAACAGCCGGCGAAGACCATAGCCTGGATTATGGTGCTGCTCTTTATGCCCTTTCTCGGCATCGTGCTCTATGTCTTCTTCGGGCAGGACATCCGTAAGCAGCGACTCATCAGCAACCGTTCCATGGACCAGCTCACCAAGCGCTCGATGCTGGAGTTTGCTGAGCAGGAGAACCTGCATCTGCCTGCTGACAGCCAGCCCCTGATGCGCCTCTTTGCCAACCAGAACTGGGCGCTCCCTTTCAAAGACAATCAGGTGGAGATTTATACCGATGGCTATGGTTTCGTGTTCAGTCTGCTGCAAGCCATCGGCAGGGCGGAGAAGCACATCCATATAGATACCTATATCATAGAGGACGACCCCTTGGGAAATCTGATAGCC
>Ga0256404_1008683_pt1 | contig 15090 bp, 16 predicted proteins | sample RumenRJG_01DNA_FD_185990 | JGI IMG/M metagenome (GOLD analysis project Ga0256404, IMG submission 185990) | Bovine rumen microbial communities from Lethbridge, Alberta, Canada - RJG_01 | ecosystem: Host-associated > Mammals > Digestive system > Stomach > Rumen | place: Canada: Alberta | collected...
TTGGATAAAGCTTCATTGTATTCAGCAGTAACTTCTTGAGAAGCTTGAGACATTCTGATTTTAGATTGACTAATTTGCTCAGATTTGAACTCAACGTCGCTCATTCTTGAAGTTATAGATAAAAGCCTTGCTTGTGATGCTGACATACCCATAATTACTGCTCCTTAGAACCTTTTCCTTACACATGTTATTTATCGGCATATTTAAACAAAATCTTTAATTTTTCGCTCTACTTTATTAACATTTCGTTACAATTACTTCATGTAAAATTATTCATTTAGCATGACTGATAATAATCTGTATGCTTAGGATTTATTTTGTGTAAAATTATATATAGTTACTTTAAATTTTTAATTATTTCATCTACAGCAAATGATTTGTTAAGTGTATAAAAGTGAAAATTATTAATGCCATATTTTTCTAATAATTCTAAACATTGTTTTGTTGCAAATTCTATACCTATTTGACTCATTGCATATTTGTCATTTTGATATTTTTCAAGTTTTTCCATTAAATTTTTAGGAAAAGTAACACGTGCAAGAGATAACATTTTATTTATTTGTTTATAGCTTGTAACAGGTAATATACCCGGAATTATAGGTATATTTATACCTGTTTTATAAACTTTATCTAAGAAAAACATAAATTTAGAATTATCAAAAAACATTTGAGAAAATGCTTGTACAGCTCCTTCATCAACTTTATGTTTAAAGTTGATAATATCTTTATCCAAGTTTTCTGCTTCAATATGTCCTTCAGGATAACATGCAACTGATATATTAAAATTAGCATTTTGCTTTATATATTTAACTAATTGGTTTGCATATCTAAAATCAGGATAGCATACAGTTATATCTTTTGGTTCATCTCCTCTTAGGGCTAAAATATTTTTAACGTTTAGTTTTTTTAATTCTTCAAGTCGTTCGTTTATTTGAGATGTGCTTGTACATATACATGTAAAATGAGGCATAACTTCAATGTTATTATTTATTAAATGTTTAACTATTCCAAATGATAAATCTTTGTTTGAACCGCCTGCACCAAATGTAACTGAAAATAAAGTAGGATTATGTTTGTTTAATACATCTATTTCCTTGTAAAGATTTTCTGTTTTTTCGCCTGTAATATCGTCTTTAGGCGGAAAAATTTCAAATGAAAAATTAAAATTTTTATTATTGTTTGTTTCGTTCAAAGACATTTCTTTACCTATTTACAAGATATTACACTCCAAGATAGGTTTTTACCGTTACCATCACAAACACCTTTTATCGCATTTAAGTAATCTAAACTTTCATTTTCAATTACCCAGCTTGTACACAAATTGCCTTTTGTAAAACATGTATTTTTAAGTGCAGTATTTTCTGCTGTTTCATTACTTGCAGTTAAACTTCCCTGCATGTCAGATGCTCTGCCGCCCATTGGGGTTATTGCATTTTTCTCAATATAAAATCCGAAAATATCTTTTCCTAAAGTATTATTTCCTTTTCTTGGACCGTCTAAATCAACAAAAGCATATCCGCAAATATTACAATATGTTCCCGGACAATTAGTTTTTGTTATTGCTTTGTTTGTTGAACATGTTTTATCGGTTATAGCTATTAACATTGATGTTCCATCAGAAAGTATTAATTGATAACTGTTTGCAAATGTAAAACCGAAAGTTGTAGCTAAACTCAATGTAGATTTATCAAGTGTACTTATTGTTCCTGATGTGCCTCCAAAACAATCTGTTATAGAGCCACTTGAACCACCCTTATTTATTTTTATAAAATCTGTAATTCTGTCATAATATCTTTTAGTATAAGCTGAAGCACTAGCGTCAGTCTTAAACCATGTTCTAAGCTGACCGTAACTTGCTATAGAACGTCCTTGTGCATCATTTAATATCGTATATGCTTTTTTAAGTTGTACAACACGCTCTTTATAATTTGAAGAACTTGTCAAAGTTGGAATTGTAACAGCAGATATTGTACCAACAATACCAAGTACAATTAACATTTCTGCAAGTGAAAAAGCTGTAAATTTTTTAAACAATGACATTTTAAACTCCTTTGGGTTATTGTTATACTATAATACATCCCTGTTTTTTTCAAGTATATAATATATAATAACCAAAAAATTGTAAAATTGAAATTCTATTAATAAAAATCCGACATTAAATCTAACGCCGGATTTTTAGCTTTTGAGTTATTGTTGTTGATGATTTTTAAAACATTTTTTGCAATATACCGGTTTTTCACCTGTTGGCTGGAATGGAACTGTTGTTTCACATCCGCATTCTGCGCAAACTGTTGCAAACATTTGTTTGTGTCCTTTTCTTTTATTATTTCTTCTTGTCTTACGACATTCCGGACATCTTTTTGGTTCTGCATACCCTCTCTGTGCATAAAATTCTTGATCCTCTACGGAAAATTCAAATGTTTTTCCGCAATCCGAGCATTGGAGCTCTTTTGATTCAAAATCACTCATTTCTTTTCTTTCTGTACTTTTTTTGTACACTATCTCTCATTACTCGAATATTATCGCATATTTTATAAAATAATAAAGTGTTTTTTTACATTATTGTTTCAATTCTTATTAAAAATTAACCAAAAGTTAATCTATATAACAAGATAAAACATCTTCTCCCTGTGTTTTCATTTTCTTTAAAGCTCTTAACTCGGTTTGTCTGATGCATTCCTTTGTTACACCGTACATATTGCCGATTTCTTCTAATGTTTTCTTAGAAGTACTGCCAAGTCCGTATCTCATTCTTACAACATTTTGTTCTCTTTCTTTTAATGTTGATACAATCATTTCAATATCATTTTTTAAGCTTTCATATTCTACTGCTTCATTAACACTTGATTTGTCATCTGCAATAATATCTGCTAATGATGTTTCTTTACCGTCTTCGTTTTCAAATCCGCCTTCTAATGAAACTGATTTTGAAAATGCATTCAAATATGTATCAATTTTTTCGCTTGAAATGTTCATTTTTTCAGCAACTTCACTATTACTTACTTGTTTATTTGAAGCTTTTTCCATATCAGATTTAACTTTTGAGAATTTTGATAATGTTTCTTGAATATATACAGGTATTTTCATGCAATGACCTTGTTCTGATATTGCTTTAAACATTGATTGTTTAATCCACCAGCTTGCATAAGTTGAAAATTTGTAACCCAATTTCCAATTAAATTTTTCTGCTGCAACCATTAAACCAAGATTTCCTTCTTGAATTAAATCAATTAATGGAAGGTTAGACATATGAATAGCTTTTTGTGCAATTGTAATAACAAGTTTTAAATTTGCTTGAATAAGTTTTTGTTTCGCAGATACATCTCCTTCTGCAGCACGTTTTGCAATTTCTCTTTCTTCAAATTGAGAAAGTGGTTTTACATAAGCCAATTCTCTAATGTAAACTTTTAATGCAGAATCATTTTCAGCAGGTAAAACTTCTTTTTTTGCAGGGTTTGTAAAACTTTTTTTCATTTCAACAGGACAATTTCTCATAAGCATCTCTCCTCATTCTTATAATCTCTCTCTTCACTCTCTTAATAAATTTTTTGCAAAAGTCAATATTTTGCATGACAAACTAAGCTGTTTAAATGTCAATTCATCTCGACATAACAACTTAAGCGTTTATTACGCTTGTTTTTTCTTCTTCTTTCAATACTCTCTTAATAAATACGTTAAACAGATAAAAATTTTATGCCGTAAGTTTTGCTAAAAATTTAATCCTTACATTTTTTATATTCCACACATTAAAATTTTCATAACATTTTTCTTAAGAAATGTTAAGAAAATGTTATTTTATTTTTTATTTTCTTAATATTAGTTAACATTTAATTTGTATTAGCCGGTTTTGCTTTATAATTCGATTATGGATACATTGGCTCAATTTGTACAAAGAAAACGAGAAGCATTAGGATTAACACCTTTAGGACTATCCAAAAAATGTAATATCGCCTCTGCAATTATTGAAGAAATAGAGGCAGGTCGGGAATTGTTTTTATCTGTAACGGTCAGACAAAATTTAGCAAAGGGTTTAAAATGTACTTGTGAGGAGTTAAAGCTTCTTGAAAAGGATTTTTTAATGGAAGAAGTACCCATAGAAGTTATGGATGTACTAAAACAAAGAATTTTGAATGGTGAAACAGAATTATATTGTCCAAAGTGTCAATCTCTGTTGAAAGTAAGGATTGAGGAGATGTATGATATAGAGGATAATTTAGTTTATGTGCCTCGTGGTTATTGTACAAAATGTGTTTTTCAAATAAAATAGAATATCAGTTTTATTTATTAATTAGGACGACTTCTGTAATGGCTTGTTACATGCGTTCCATCACTTTTTGTGTAATACCAATTAGTTTTTGTACCTTTTACATACTTTTTAACTTTAGTCAATATCTATGGGATAATTATTTTGGATATTAAAATATCTTCCATTCTTTAATATAAATATCATATCTATAAATCATTTTTTTTCATTTATTTATCCTTTCATGTTAGTATTAACATCTATTATTCTAATAAATTTTTTGAAAGGATTTCAAACTAAAAATTTAAATAAATTTTAAATGAAATTTTATGAGAAAAAATATGCTTACTCAATAAAATCACAACCTGTATTTATTGTTTTTAAGCCATTTACAACCGTACAGTTTTCAACATTATTAATAGTATTATCTAATACAAAATAAGTTGAGCCGGAACCGGACATAATAGATTTTGGATTTTTGGATTTTATTTTTTGTAAAATATTATAATCTTTGAATACTGCTGTTTCTAAATCGTTGTATAAAAACGGCTTTATATCTTCATTATTTTTTAGAGCATTAATAACTTTATCAGTATAATTGTTTTGTGGTTTATCTTTTAGAGAACTATATTTTTGATAGCCCTCTTTTGCACTTATTCCTAAATTATTCGGCTTTATTAAGGATACAGGATATTCTCTGAAAGTAACAGGTGTAACTTTTTCACCTCTGCCCTCTGCAAGAGTGCAGCCCCCCATTAAAATAACATTTAAGTCAGAACCTAATGTACTTGCTATTTTATGTAATTCTTCTGATGTTAAAGATGTTTCAAAAAGTTCATTTAAAGCAAGTAATGTTCCTGCGGCATTAGAACTTCCGCCTGCAAGTCCTGCTTCTGTAAAAATATGTTTATCTATATAAATATCAAATCTATAATCTTTCAAGTGAGTATAATCCGTAAAAGCGACTATGGCTTTATAAACTATATTTTTATCATCATAAGGTATATTTGTATTGTTACCTGACAGATTTATTTTAAATCTGTCTTGTCGGTTTATATTTATTGTTAGAATGTCATACAGATTAATCATTTGCATAACACTTCTAATATTATGAAATCCGTCAGGTCTTTTTCCTGTAATTTCAAGTGTTAAATTAATTTTTGCGGGTGTTTTTACTTTGATTTGCATAGTAATACCTCTGAAAGTTTACCGAAATCTTCAATAGAGAGTTTTTCTCCTCTTGTATTTTCATCTATATTGAGTTCTTCCAGTGCAGATTTTACAATATCTTTATTAAAACCACCGTTAATAAGTGCATTTTTTAAATTTTTTCTTCTTTGTCCAAAAGCACTTTTAATAGTTTTTCTAAAATGTTGATAGTTTGTAAGTTCCAATAATGGTTTGTCATTTACAACTAATTTTACAAGAGCGGAGGTTACTTTTGGCTTCGGATAAAAACATCTTGCTCCTACGATTCTTAAAATAGAACAGTCAGACCAAAATTGTGAAAGAATAGAAAGTAATCCGTACTGTTTTTGAGGAGAATTTTCATTTGCTGTCATACGTCTTGCAACTTCTTCTTGAACCATTAGTATTATTTCATTTATTGATTGACGGTTTTGATTGTTTAAATCATCTATCTCACCAAGTAAATGAGCTAAAATAGGAGTGGTAATATAATACGGAATATTGGCAACTATTTTTATTTTTTTATCTGTCTTAAATTTGGAAATATCGGTTTTCAAAATGTCGGCATGTACAATTTCCAGATTATCTGCTTTTATTTTTTGCAATTCTGCTATTGCATCTTCATCAAGTTCTAACGCAATAACGTGTTTGGCATGCTTAATTAATTGTTCTGTTACAAACCCTGCACCTGCTCCAATTTCTAAAACGGTATCATCATCTGATAAGTTTGCAAATTTAATTATATCTCCGATAACTTCTTCACTTACAAGAAAATTTTGTCCGAGTCGTTTTTTAGTTTTAAAATATTTTGCTTTTTTTAAATAGTCCATGTTTCTATTCTTATAATAATACAAACAGGTAAATGTTTTTATTTTATTATTTGATAATTTATTAGTGTTATAATAAAAAACCGAGGAGAATGTTTTGACAAATACATTAAAAGAAAGATTAAATATGAATTCTGTTCGTAAACTTTTTACGGATGGAATAAAATTAACAAAAGCAGATTTTAAAGTTGGCTTTGAATATGAACGTTTACCTGTTTGTAAAGAAACAAAAACATCAGCATTATATAACGGTTTAGATGGTGTGTGCGAATTTTTACGACTTTATGCAAGAAATGAAAATTGGGATTATTTACTTGATGAAGAAAATATTATTGGTTTAAAAAAATTGCATGACACAATTACGTTAGAACCGGGCATGCAAATGGAATTGAGTTTAGAGCCGCAAAAAACAATTCAAGAAATAGAACAAAAAGTAAAAGATATTGATAAAAGTTTAATACCGTTGATGAATGATTTTGATATGGAGCTTTTAAACTATGGTATTTCACCAATATCTCTTTATAACAGTATAAAATTACTTCCAAAACGCAGATATAAAATTATGGCAAATTATTTATGGGGAATTTTGTCAGATGTTATGATGAGGGAAACTGCGGGTATACAGGCATGTTTTGATTTTGATAGTGAAGATGATGCTATGAAAAAATTTAGAGTTGCAAATATGTTATCCCCATTTGCAACAGCTATGTTTGCAAATTCACCAATTAGAGGCGGAGTTGAAACGGGATATAAAACTTTCAGGGCTTTGTCTTGGTTAAATACCGATACCGAAAGATGCGGTTTTGCAACTAATTTTAGTAAAGATTTTTGTTTTGAAGATTATATAAATTTGGTATTTGAAACTCCTGTTATAATGATTCAACGAGAATCTCGAACTTATGCGGTTAATGGAACAATGACACTTAAGCAATTTATAAACGGAGAAATTCAAGGTCAAACGGCAACATTAGATGATTTTAAACTTTGTGCAAATTTATATTTTCCTGATGTTAGGTTAAGAAAATTTGTAGAGATAAGAAACCATGATTGTGTAGGAAATAATCTTCAATATGCTATGTTGGCATTTTACAAGGGAATAATGTATTCAAAAACCGCTTTAGAGGATGTGGAAAATATATTTGAAAAATGCAAATATAAAGATTTTGCAGACTTAAGATATAATATTCCAAAATATGCAATGGAAGCGGATTTTAAGAAAACAAAAGTTAAAGCAATAGCTAAAGAACTAGTAAATATATCAGAGCAAGGTTTAAAATCTCAAAATACGGATGAGGAAAAATATCTTGAACCATTACAAGATTTAGTATATCAAGGAAAATGCCCTGCCGATATTATCTTAGAAAATTGGAACGGATGTTGGAATCACGATATTAATAAGCTAATAGAATATACACGAGCATGTAAATTTTAGATTTTCTATAGTTTATATTTATCATTTGTTTGGTTTACATTCAATGTATTAGTAAAAAATCATACTCAATTTTTTGGTGTATTTTTTGAAATCAAATAATAATCAATATTTGAACCCTATATTAATCTTTTGGTCTATATCTTTATATAAACCTTTTTAATGAGTTTTTTAAATCCTTATGTTGATGTTTTACTCATCAAAACAGTGTAGTATGGACTGTGTCAAAAGGAAAAAATGAATAGGGACATAAAAAGATTTGGGGGAACAAATGAGACAATTCAAAAAACAGGCAAGAGTAATCTTAATTGATGACAACAAGGATCATTTAGCAGGTATCAGAGAACTTTTAAGTTTGGAAAGTTCATTTGATGTAGTTGCCGTTTCAACAAGTGCAAACATTGGTATTAATTTAATCAAAAAACATAAGCCGGATGTTGTATTAATGGATATGAATATGCCTGAAAAAGATGGATTGCAAGCAATACAAGAAATAGAAAGCTTAAACTTACATACAAGTGTTTTGGCTTTAAGTGCTTATGATGATGCAGATTTAATTTATAGAGCAATGAAATTAGGTGCAAAAGGATATGTTTTAAAAACTATGGCATCATCACAGTTGATTTTTGCTATAGATGAAGTTGCTAATGGTAAAGTTTATATGCCGCCTATGTTAACAGCAAGATTTTTCGAATACTTCCAAAAATCTTTCAAGGAAGAATCAATTGCTCAACAACAAGCTCAAGAATCAAATTATCTTACAGATTTAACTCAAAGAGAAGAAGAAGTATTGGATTTATTAACTCAAGGTATTACATATAAAGGTGTTGCAAAGCAATTGTTTATCTCTGAAACAACTGTAAAAACTCATGTTAATAATATTTTCCAAAAATTACAGGTAAATGATAGAACACAAGCTGTATTGTATGCTATAAATCACGGATTTACAAGTAAATCAAAAGCTCGTATGGCTAACAGTTCACTTGTATCAGCTATATAAGAGTAGTAAGTAATAAGTTAACTCCTTTCAATTAAACTTAAGATTGTCGTGTACTATTTAGAAAACGATAATACACGACAATCGTTATATTAAAAACAGGTATGTGTGTAAAATGGGTATTTATAAAAACAAATTAAAAGATTTAATTTATATTCAGGAAAATAATTCTTGCAGCAGTAAAACTATTGATGGAATAATCAGAGCGTTGTTAGAACCTTTATTCAGTAATCCTGATGAAAAAGGTATTGTAATGTATAGGTTTGAAGATGAAAATAAGTATTCAGGTCTTCTTAAAAGATTACAATATACAAGCGTTGATATAAAAAATTTCTCTAAAAAATCTCCACTGCTGAAATCAGAAGAATTATGGGAAAATACAGAATTTTTATATGTGTTAACAAGCCGATACGGTGCAAGTTTCATTTTTGATTATGATACTGAAACAGGTGATGATTTTGCAGGATACTATTTGTTGCATAATTCAGTAACATTAAGAGATAGTTATGAAATTATAGAAGAAAATTCTAAAGAAGATATATCTTCATACAAAGATGAATATAAGCCGGACAGACGTGATAATGTTTTAATGAATTTATCAATAAGAAAAATAGTAAATCTTATGAATGAAACTTCTCAAGATGCAATTGTAGCAGATATGGAAAAATCAGAATTAGCAAATAATGATGATTTAAAAAAGAGATTAGAATTTTTAAATTCAAAATCAAGATATGCTGTACATGAAATAAGAAATCAGCTTTCAATTTGTGAACTGTATGCAAATATTATAGAAAAACATCAAGAATTGCAAGATAATAAAGACTGTACGGATGCATTGGAATGTATAAAAACAGCTGTAAAAATTGCTAACAGTGCATTAATGGATTTAAAATCAATAGATAATAAAGATTTGCAGGTATATGATGTTAAAACAATGGTTGAGAAAGCTATTTTACTTGCAAAAGTATATGTAAAAGATAAAAATATAAGTTTTAAAACAAACTTTGATGACAAAAACAGCTCAATATTTGCAGATGAACCGAAGTTTTTATCTGTGCTTGTAAATTTAATTAAAAATGCAGTTGAAGCAATCAATGATAAAGGTGAAATAACACTAAAAACATCAATAAAAGATGATTTTATATCTATAGTTGTTTCAAATACAGGTGAAATGATACCTGAAGATAAGCAATCAAAAATCTTTGAAGACGGTTTTACAACCAAAAATACAGGAAGCGGTATCGGTTTGTATGTATGCAGACAAATACTTTCAGAACAATTTGCAAGATTGGAACTTTTAAAATCTGATAAAAAATCAACAGATTTTGAAATATTGATAAGTATGGTATAGGACAGGTTAAAATGGATATTTTATCATCAAGAACATCAAAAATATCACAATTGGCAATGGACGGTCTTGTTGAAAGACAGAGGGCGATTGGTGCTAATATTGCAAACTGCGAAACTCCGGGATACTTAAGAAAAGAAGTAGCTTTTGAATCTCAATTGTCGGAAATCATTGAAAAAGAGGATTTAAAAAACTATATAAAGTGTCAAAATAGTATAGAACCAAAAGTTACAGGTTATGATGAGTTTATGCAAATGCAGGAGGTTCATGGACAAAAAAGACCGCTTACACCGCAAGAAAAACGTTTTTTAATAACAAATTCTTACGGACAATACGATCCTCAAGTTATGGATGATGTATTTTCAGAAGGTACATTAGATGGAAATAATGTAGAACTTGAAAAAGAAATGGTTGATTTAACCAAAAACGGAACAAAGTTTCTAATGTTATCTAATCTTCAGAGTAAATATTACTCAGGATTAAAACAAATAATAAGTGAAAATTTATAATATTAAAGGGTGAAAAATGAGTTTAAATACATTCGATATAGCTGCCTCAGGAATGTTGGCACAAAGAGTAAAAATGGATACTGTTGCAAGTAATCTTGCAAATGTTAATACAACAAGAAATCCTGACGGAAGTAAGGGTGTATATGTTAAAAAGACAGTTAATTTTAGAGCAATGTATGAAGATGAACTTTCAAGAGGTGCAAGAAATTTTGCGGCAAATTCTACAGATGCAAGATTTAATCCTATAAATGGCAGCTTTCAAATTAATACAGGTATAGCTTTAAATCAAGGATTGGTATCGAATGGTGTTAGAGTTGAAAGTATTCAAGAAACGGAACATCCGACTAAAATGATTTATGATCCGTCGCATCCTGATGCAGATGCAGATGGTTATGTAGAATTACCTAATATCAATGTTGTTGAAGAAATGGTAGACATGGTATCAGCATCAAAAGCTTATGAAGCAAATTCTGTTGTTGCAGAAAACATAAAAGCCATGATTAATTCAGCGTTAAATATTTAACATAATTTATAAGGGGTGTGTAATATGGAATTTAATACAATAGGAATGATGATACAACCGGATATGAATAAATTTAATCCGATTAGTAACTATAATCAATTTTTAAAAGGTAATGCTTCTTTTGATGTAAATAAAAGTTTTCAAAACGACTTTGATATGATGCTGCAAAGAGAAATGAACCATGATTCTAAAATAAATGCATCATCATCACCTGTTGAAAATATGATGAATTTAATTCAAGGTGGCTTTAGTAATACTTTAAATGATGTGAACGAAAAAAGATTGCAATCAGATGCACTTCAAGAGGCATTTGCAAGAGGTGAGAATGTAGATGCTCATGACTTGATGATTGCTGCAGAAAAATCAACCTTAAGCATGCAAATGGCAATGCAAGTAAGAAACAAAATTATCTCCGCATATAACGATATAAAAAATATGAGTTTCTAATTTAAGAAATTTTTTATCCTTATAAAATGTACTGTTAAGTTTTATTAAGTATAATAAAACAAAAAAAGCAATTTTTTTGGAAAAAAATACTTTATAAAAGTACGAGAGGGGATTTAAAAAAATGACAATGTTATTTTCACAAGTTGCAGCTGACACTTACAAATCCTCAATCGCAGCTATCAATGCAGCACCTAAAAAAGACGTAAGAGCAAAATCTCTTAGAAACATCATGAAAGAATCATTCTTCCACGGTGCATCTTTTATGGGTTCTAACTTCATCGCATAATCTGAAAGGATATGTAAAAAAGATTTTAAAAAGTAAAGGAATAGGAAAATAAATTAAATAGGATTGGTTAGTAAAGATTTAAAAAGCTTCCGTAGAGGAAGCTATTTTTTTATGTATAAATGCAGAAATTTTTTTGCCAAATAAAAATTACAGTAAAAAATATAAAGTTCTGCATAAAAATATTATTTAAATTAGTTGACAACATATTTTGATGTAATAATATTGAACTATGGCTTAGTATATAAGTTAGTTTAGTAATATTAAAGAAAAAAGGAGACCACTGAAATGGCACGCGAAAAGTACGAAAGAACCAAACCGCACGTTAACGTAGGTACCATAGGTCACGTTGACCACGGTAAGACTACTTTAACGGCAGCAATTACAGCAACATTAGCAGCTGCAGGACAAGCAGAATTAAAGAAATTTGATGAAATTGACGCAGCTCCTGAAGAAAAAGCAAGAGGAATTACGATTTCTACAGCACACGTAGAATATGAAACAGAAAAAAGACACTATGCTCACGTAGATTGCCCAGGCCACGCTGACTATGTAAAAAACATGATTACAGGTGCAGCTCAAATGGATGGAGCAATTCTTGTTGTTGCAGCAACTGACGGTGCTATGCCTCAGACTCGTGAACACATCTTGTTAGCAAGACAAGTTGGTGTTCCAAACTTGGTTGTATTCTTAAATAAATGTGATATGGTTGACGATCCTGAATTATTAGAATTAGTTGAAATGGAAGTTAGAGAACTTCTTTCATCTTATGAATTTGACGGAGATAACATTCCATTCATTCACGGTTCAGCTTTAAAAGCTTTAGAAGCAGTTCAAGCTAACCCATCAATCAAACGTGGTGATGATAAATGGTGCGATAAGATTTGGGAATTAATGGATGCATTAGATTCATACTTCCCTGAACCTGTTCGTGAATTAGATAAACCATTCTTAATGCCAATCGAAGATGTCTTCTCTATCACAGGTCGTGGTACAGTTGCTACAGGCCGTGTAGAACGTGGTATCGTTAAAGTTGGTGATGAAGTTGAATTAGTTGGTTTAGGCGAAACTAAGAAGACTACAGTAACAGGTGTTGAAATGTTCAGAAAATCATTAGATCAAGGTCAAGCTGGTGATAACATCGGTGCTTTATTAAGAGGTCTTGATAAAACTGAAGTTCAACGTGGTCAAGTATTAGCAAAACCTGGTTCAATTCACCCACATACAAAATTCACAGCTAACGTTTATGTATTAACAAAAGATGAAGGTGGACGTCATACTCCATTCTTCCCTGGATACAGACCTCAATTCTACATCAGAACAACTGACGTTACAGGTTCTATCCAATTCGAAGGCGAAATGGTAATGCCTGGTGATAACGTTGTTATGAATGTTGAATTAATTGCACCTGTTGCAATCGAAGAAGGTATGAGATTTGCAATCCGTGAAGGCGGAAGAACAGTTGGTGCAGGTGTTGTTGATAAAATTATTGCTTAGTTGATAATTTATAAATAACATAAATCAAAAGAGGATATCCAAATATTATGGATATCCTCTTTTTAATACGTTCGAAAATATATTGTTAACTTTTATTAAGTTAAATAAAACCAAAAAAGCAATTTTTTTAGAAAAAAATACTTTATAAAAGTACGAGAGGGGATTTAAAAAAATGACAATGTTATTTTCACAAGTTGCAGCTGACACTTACAAATCCTCAATCGCAGCTATCAATGCAGCACCTAAAAAAGACGTAAGAGCAAAATCTCTTAGAAACATCATGAAAGAATCATTCTTCCACGGTGCATCTTTTATGGGTTCTAACTTCATCGCATAATCTGAAAGGATATGTAAAAAAAGATTTTAAATATAAGGTAAGGAAAATTTTTTATAATATATAATACTCTCTCTCTCAATTTAAATTAGTTTTAGCTTCCGTTAAGGAAGCTTTTTTTTTGTAAATTTTTTGTAACAAACTATTTGAAATATGGCAACAATAAATCTTCAGGTACATTATAAAAGTACAAGTAGTGTGTATAGAAAGGTAAATATCTTGCAAAATATGATGATAAACCCGATACAGCCGATTAGAATGTATCCTGTCATGCCACAGCAGCCAATGACTATCAAAATAGAGATTACCCCAAATGTTCAGCAGCCGCAACAAAGTTCTGTTGTTGAAAATCAAAAGCAAGATACAAATAAACAAAATACCGCTTCTGTTTATGACATGCCTAAGGTTTCGGTTTATGAACCAAAACAGGCAGAAAAAGAAGTTGTTCAAAAAAATGTAGAAACAAAAAAACAAGAAATTTCTGCATCGCAAGCTATTGCTGCACAAGCAAATATTCAACCGGCTCAAACTGTTCAGGCAAAAGCAGCAGAGGTTGTACAACCTAAAAAAGAAGTAACAAATGATACAAAACCTGTTGTACATAATAGGCCGGAAATAGTACCACCTGAAAAAATAAAACCAATGGTTGATATAAATGGGCTTATTGCAATTTTAACAAATCCTGATTATGAAGAACAAGCAAATGCTATGGAAGCAATGGCTGAAGTAACTTTATATGCACCTGAAGCAGCAAGTGAAATGCTTGATAGTAAAGTTGTAGAAACATTAGAAAATATTATGAATAAGGATACTTCAAATTTGTCTGAAGCAGATAAAAAATTAGCTGACAGAAACAAAGAATATGCTATGTTTACTACTGCTATGTTGCAGAAAAAGTATATAAACGATGTTAAAGAGGTAACTCAAAGACAAGTTCCAATAGATGATGTAATAGGTATGGAAGGAATTGCAAACGGTTTATTTAATCCTAATGCAAGTATACGTGAAGCTGCTATTGCTTCATTGGGTTATGTAAGTACTCCTGAATATAAACCGGCTTTAGAACAAGTATTTAATTCTGCTGCAACATCTGATAGAGCAGAAAATGTTAGAGAGCAAGCAAAAAAACAACTTGATAAAATGATGCATGTGTAAAAAACATGTAGATATTTTACAAATGGACTGTGTTTTTTATTTTTAAACATGCTAAAAAACATGTTATTTTTCATGTTTTTTTAAAATATTTTTGAAAAATTTTTTAGATTTTTATTTGAATTTTATAATAAAATACCTGTATATGGTTGTGTGATGTGGCTTTTGAGATTGTAACAAAATATTAAGTGATATAAGTCAAAACATGCAATTTTTTGAGATAAAAATACTTTATATAAGTGAGAGGAGCAGAGAAGCAAATGGCATTTTTAATCTTTACAGCAAGAAAAATCCAATTGAAAAGACAAATCAG
>Ga0256404_1008685_pt1 | contig 15086 bp, 14 predicted proteins | sample RumenRJG_01DNA_FD_185990 | JGI IMG/M metagenome (GOLD analysis project Ga0256404, IMG submission 185990) | Bovine rumen microbial communities from Lethbridge, Alberta, Canada - RJG_01 | ecosystem: Host-associated > Mammals > Digestive system > Stomach > Rumen | place: Canada: Alberta | collected...
CTAGGTTCATCTATTTTTATTAGATAATCTTTATTCATTTTTTCACCATTAGAGTGCTAAACTCTAATGGTATTATATAATAAATTTTGAAAAAATGGAAGATACTTATAAACAATAATTAAAAAAAACAGGTAAAATTACCTGCTTTTACTTTTTCTTGGTTGGGGTAGTCAATAAAAAACTCTTACAAATGCTTTATTTATAAGAGTTTTTATTGTACTTCTATTAAAAATAATGCAGTAGTAATGCAATTAATCAATTTTTATCATTTTAAATTAAAGCCTAATATAATTCCAAATTTTAAGACTTTCAAAATTTCCTTTTTAAAAAGAAATAATATAATTTTATCCAATTTTTTATTCATGTTGCTTTTTAATAAAATAAATAAATACTTTTCATTTTCTACTTTTTCAACCATAATATACCCTTCCTTTTAATTTTTTCAAACTTTAATTTTATCACATTCTTAAAATAAATATAATGATACTACAACTACCTCAACCAGAGTATAGTTAATTTTCTTGACTATTTGAATTAGAATATAGAAAGTAATGAAGGGAGATTAATATGTAATGGTTAAATTAAGAGTTGCTGAATTATTAAAACAAAAACATAAGAGTAAATACTGGTTTATAAATCAAATGGGAAGTGAACATCAGTACATTTCTAAATTATTAAAAAATGAAACCAAAAGTATTTCTTTCGATACAATAGATAAAATATGTCATATTCTTGATGTAGAACCCAAAGACCTTATATATTACAGAAAAGAGGATAAAAATAATGAGCAAAATCTTAAATGAATATAATATAAAAAAGAAAGAAAATCCAGAAAATATTTATATTTTTCGTTCTGGAATATTTTATTATGCACTTAACGATGATGCTAAAAAACTTAATTCATCCATAGGATTAAAAATTACTTCTTTAAGCCCAGAGATAATAAAATGCGGTTTTCCTGTATCTTCTTTGGAAAAATATACAAAGAAATTTGATAATCTACAGCTTAAATATCAAATTATTGATGAAATACCCAAAAATATTAATATAAATACATATTATTCAATTTTATCAAGAATTCAAAAAATTGATGTTAATAATATTACTGGTGTTCAAGCTTTAAATATTCTATCTGAATTAAAAAAAGAGGTAGAGAAATAAACTCTACCTCTAAAATTCTATATTTTGCTACAATAACTTAAACAAATCCATCCACTTGGAGTTAGTCCCCAGTTTCCATTTATTTTGGTTACTGTACAAACAACTCCCTTTTTGTAACCATTTGCATAATAGTTTCCTTTTAATTTATTCTGTTGTCTTGCATTATATGATAATTGATAATATTTTCGTGATGAATATTTTGTTGATGGTCCGCTTCTAACATTAAGAATTGTAGCATTTACTTTATATCTTCCAGTAGTATATTTTGTATTTTTAGAAGAACTTACAGCTTTTTTTGTTGTATATGTTGGAATTTTTGCTGTATATTGTAAATTTATCCAACCAGAATTTGTTTTTCCCCAACCATTGCTTTCAGCATTAATAGTAACTATTGTATTTCTTATATATCCACCAGTTCTTTTGTAAGATGTACTTGCACCAGCTCTAATATTAAGACCACTTTTAGCAGTTATTCTTACTTGATAATTAGTAGATAAAACATTATTTTGTTTATTTTCTACATTTGTAATAACTTTTGTTGGATTTTCTTTAATAATTGTTCTATTATTTTTAAAGCAGAAAAATACATCTGCATTTGCATACTTTCTAAAGTTATCTACTGTTACATATACTGTATTTCCATTAACTATTGCTTTTCCTTTTCTAGTTGAAGTATCAAATTTTCCTGCATATAAATATGGATCGTATATTTTTAAGGTATCTCCATCAATACCTATTAATACAATAAAATGTCCACCATAAGTAAATAATCCTTGTCCACAACCACAAATAACATAATTGTTTTCTTTTAATTTAGATATTGCAGAATCTAAATTATAATATTGGGCATATTCAATATTAAAAACATCTGCTGTCCATTTGAAAGCACTCCAATATGTACCATTGTTTGCAGAACGATAACCATAATATACATATAAATCGGCCATTGTTTCAGGAGTAATTATTCCTGAAATAGAACTTACAACCATTGCTGCAGATGTTGGGCCACATCCAGAAGTCCCTATTGTTTGGCTTGTATTCCCTGTACTTGTATAAATGTGATTTTTCCATCTGGAATCAATTTGCGAATAATATGTTAATCCTGCATATTCTCCAACTGAAATATTGGGAGTTTTATCTGAACCGTTATAAGCAATTTCTCCTTGTTCCTCAAATTTTTCTGATTCAGTTTCCTGTACTTCCACAGTCTGCTCATCATTTTCATTGATTTTTGGCAATTCTGTTGTTGATGGATTTTCTGCAACAGTATTATTATCAACAACTTCATTTATTGTTAATTTGTTATATTCTTTTACTTCATTGCCAATAGTTGTTTCTTTTTTCTTATCATTAATTTTTACCATACATATAACATATAAAATAATTATTACTAATATAATACTTATTGATATTATTTTTTTAGACTTCATTTTTCTTTTCCTCCTCTTTTTCTTTATTATACTTATTACTTGAAATTTGAAGCATTGCACCAAGAGCAGTATCAATCGCACCTATTGTTGCACCAATTTCAGCTCCATAAGGTAAATTCCATATCTTACAAAACGAAATAACTAAAGTTGTTATAGCTGGCAAAATATAAAGTGCAACTTTTTTTAGGATATCATAAGTTTCATTTTTTAACATCATTTTAATCACTCCCTTTCTTAAATTAATTTATTATCATGTAATCTTAAATACATTTCATGCACATACGAATTTCCATGTAATTTATTAGTGTAATAATCATATGTTTCGATAAGAATTCTTTTTTCTTCATCTGTAGGCTTGTATCCATTTTCGATTCTACTCATAATTGATACAAGGCTTGCTTTGCAACTTGCAATAGTAATATCATCAATTTTGTTATTTATTTCTATATCTTGTTTATCAGTATAATTTTTTAAATCTAAAATTTCTTTATGAACTTCTGCTAAAATTTCACTTTGTTTTTTCAATTTTCTTGCACTTGAAGATTGAATTAGTGTTCCTATTAATGTACATAGACTTGCAAACATTACACCTATTTGTGTAATAAGACTCATTAAATAAGGATTATCTTTCATTTGTTCTTCCTTTCATAAAATAATTTGGTCATAAAAAAAAAAGCCTTTCAGCTTAATTTTTTATGGTTCTTGTGGCCATTCTATTTTATATGGAAAGTTTTCTTGTTTTGTTATATCTCTTAAGGCTTGTCTATACTCTTCCCATTTTTCTTTTTGTTCATCTGTTAATGGAGAGTGAACTAAATCAGTCCAGTCTGAATCCAATAATAATTTTTCTCTTTTAGCTCTTGCTTCTTTTGATAGCTCATCTTTTTCTTCATTTTTGGCAAATTCAATTAATTCATTGTAATTATTTTTAATAAACTCATTAAGATTATTATTATAAGAGTGGCTGATTCTATACGTATCATATAAGTACACCTTTTTTTCTTCATCATTTTCGTCTTTTCTTGTTTCTACAGAAATATTTGTATTTAGAATAATATCACATCTACTTCCTGAAATATTTTCAATTTCATATTCTTTTGGGCTTATATTGCTTTCTACTTGCATTTCTAATTACCTCCTTACATTTTTTTAATTTAATATATTTTTTTATATATTTATTATAAAATCTCTGGCTATTTGTATGCTTTATCCAACCATAGTAGCTAATTACAGCACCTGCATCTATTTTGCTTAAATATCTCTTTTTTATGATTTTATGTATTCTTCTTCTAATTCTTAAAGCATTCCTTGCTCTTAATGTTGTGTAATTTCTATAAAATCTATATCCTAAAAAATCAATAGGTCTTGAATCTGTTTTAAATACTTGCCAATTATCTTTAAGCTCTAATTTTTCTTTTCTTAAATATTCTTCAATTAAATTTTTTGCTTTGTGAAGCTGTTTTTTGTTATTGCTAAAAAATAAAGCATCATCCATATAGCGTACATAATATTTTATATGTAATGTTTCTTTAACATAATGGTCGAAATCTTGTAAATAATAATTAGCAAAATGTTGACTTGTATAATTTCCTATTGGTATTCCTGAATCTTCATTACTATCCACAATTTTGTCCATTAATCTTAAAGTCTGCCTATCTTTTATTATTCTTCTGAATTTTTGTTTTAGAATGTTTTTATCAATATTTTGATAAAAATGGTGTATATCTATTTGTAAGCAATATTTTGTGTACTTTCTATCTTTAACAAGTATTTTTTCAATAAGTTTTTTTGCAGTAAATGGACCTTTGCCTTTAATACTTCCACAGCAATAATAATACATTCCTCTTTGTAATATTTTTTCTATTTGGAGCATCAAAGCCCAATGAATACACTGGTCTGGAAAAAATTTTAACTTATAAATTGTTCTTTCCTTTTTTCTACATCCATCAAAAATAATCGTTTTATTATATTTGGCTGGTTCATATTTTTCATCTTTCAAAATGTCATATAAAATATTAACATATTCATAAACATTATTTAAAATATGTTTTACATCTTTTCTTTTTTTCTTTCCATTAGATGCTTTATAAATTGCATTTAATAGATTATTTTTGTCAATAATTTTTGGATAAATATTATTTACTCTTTTCATATCTTACCTTTTTTCTTAATATCTATTAGTCTTTCAGATTTTCTTACTAAACTAATCCAGAACGATAGAATTTTTGGCAAGTGCCAAGGAAAGAGATATGCTAATTTTTATTTTCTATCCTTTTTCCAATTTATATTAATTAGTCGAGCACCGATGTTCCAGTTCGAGTCAGAAGAAGCGTTGTTGAAGTTCCAATTGAACAGGCCCGCATTCGTACGTGAATTGAAGTTGTCACCAAAGAGGGCAACCCTAAAAAGGCAAAAACGGAGCTCACGCATATCTAATCCCTTGCATTATTATACAAAAAGATTTTCTTTATTATAATGATACTGTAATATCAGGGGGCTGAGCGCCCCCTGTCCCCCCTTATTCTGGTATTTTAAGAAGTCGAGCACCGAGCCCAGTTCGAGTCAGAAGAAGCGTTGTTGAAGTTCCAAGCGAACAGGCCCGCATGCGTACGTGAAGCGAAGTTGTCACCAAAGAGGGCAACCCTATTTCCTTGATTTTTTCCAAAATAATAATCTGCATATCCAATATAATTATTGCCTTGAAGTCTAATTGGCAATGATACTAATTTATGATTTTGGTCATATCCCATTTGGGTAATAAAGCCTTCATCATTAGGACACACATATCCAAGTTTTTTATAATTTTCATCAAATTTATCAAGTTGATAAGAATTAAAATCATAGCATTGATATGCTTGGTCATTTTTTATATTTTTTGAGGGATCAAGCTCAAAAATATTACTAAATAGATTTTCATACCCTCTATAATTAACTGCATGTTTTTCATCATTTAATAAACAACCTGATTTCATTCCAAGTGAATCATTATAACCTGAAACAGCTAAATAATACCAAACTAAATTACTTGTTGTAAATGTAATTGGTTCTCCATCAATTTTTATTTTATATCCTGTTACACCATTTGCAGAATATTCTGTTTGAGATAATATTCTTCTTTTTTGAGCTATATTTCCGTTCCACCAACCACTACCAACAGTGATTACTCTTCCAGTTGGAATTTGACTATCTATAATAATTTCATTTGTAGAAGTTCCATTAACTAAAATCTTAGCTGTTCCAGCGAAAGTAACACCATTTCCAAGCATTGCCTGACTATTTAAATTTGCATATTCTACAATATATAGAATTTGTAAATCATGTCTTCTCCAATCCATTAAAGTCCAATTTGTACCTTTAGCTTTTGCTTTTGCAAGTAAATCAGTCATTTTTGTATTTGTTAATGGTATTGTATTTGTTCTTGAATGTACTCCATTATCATCTTCAGACATTTCGTATGCTCCGCCTAGATATTCATCAATTTTTACGAATCCAGTAATCTCGAAATCTGCAACGCACCATTGCTCATAATAACCATCGCTTTTCTTAATTGGATATAAATGATTTACCCAATGTGTAGGAGTATAAACTAATACTTCTCCATCAGAATAATTGTCAGAATAATTACTATCTCCATATCTAGCTACAATTCCGTCTGTATCATTATAATTAACTCTGACCATTCCGTCTTTTCCGCCCCATGGTTTTATATTGTCAAAATCATTTTGAACAGTAGAGCCATCTTTTGTTGCATTAGCTACCATTCCAACTGCATCATAAATTCTTGTACAACTTGGACTTGTATTTATGTTACCATTCAAATCCATTACTTTTCTTTCTGCACCATAAATATGGCCATTTTGATTTGAAAGATTTGATAATGCAGTATTTATTGCATCGATAGTGTCTTGCATTTGTTTTTTCATATCATTTGATTGTTTTTCAATATTTGTAAGTAATGAATTCCCTTTTGTATTTAAAGCATCAATGTCATCTTGCATTGTTTTAAGATAATTTACAGTATTGTCTGGCTTAATTTCTGAAGTTGCAGTTTTACTAATTCTACAGTTAATCTTAAATGAACTATATAATTCTCCGCTTTTTTCAAGTCTAACTTCAATTGAACCTAGTCCATAAGAAAGTAAAGCCTCATCTGCTAAATCAATTATTACTTGTCCATTTCCATCGTTATAATCTGCTGTTGCTTTTTGTAAAACTATCACATCATTAGGTTTTTTAAATACTGCACTAGCTGCAACACCAGTTACATCTACTGGCTTTGAATCATCAAGTAATTTAAAAATTAACCTTGTAGAATCATATTGTTTGAGTTTCAATTCGTCATAGTTATTTGCCTTTAAATCAATAGTTGTGCTTATAACTCTTCTCATATTTTAATTTCCTCCTTTTAAAATTTTATATTAACTATGTAATATACTCCGCAATTTTTTTCCATCCACTATCACTATTATAATTTCCGCTTCTTCTATATATTGCTCCTGAAGATTGAGTAAAATATAAAACGTTGTAATCACTATTTGATTTACCAAAGTCAACCCCAATTTTTACAACAAATCCATAATCAGATGGCATATTACTTACTGCACCATTTGGAGAATTCCAATAAATTCCGTTTGGCAACGTTGCCCAATATTCTCTTCCATCATTGCCAGTTGGTAATGGTAATGTACAGAAGAAAGCTTTATAGAATTTCATGTCAAAATTATTTTCAAATACATCTATTAATTCTGAGATTTTTCCACATGACATTCCGTGGCCACCATCTTTCCAGTCCATTGTCCTAAATGCAGAAGACAATGTTGTAACTGCTTTTACTGAATTTCCTACTGCATCTGTTACTACAAATGTGGCCGTATATGATTTCGTAATATCTAATTTATTTTCTCCTACAATTGTTCCTACATTACTTGAGATTGTTGTATCTGTATTGTTAATTGTAACTTTATGTACTGATGCAGAATTTCCTCCAACATCATTTGAAAAATTATAGACCATTGTAGCAATAGCATAAGTTCCATCATCATAAGCATTTCCATTGGAATCACATCTTTTAATATTAATACTTGTAATTTGTGGTTTTGCATATCTATAAAGTTTAAATGTTCCTTTTTTAGTTGTTGAGTATCCTCTTGAATCAGTTACAATTGCGGTATAACTAACATCTATACTTGCAGAGCTAACAGATGTATTGATTTTATTAATTGATAAAGTATTACTTGAAGAACTACTATTTAAACATTTAATTGAATATGTTTTAATACTTGAGTTGAGTTTCGCGCTTACATTTGATATAGTAATTTTAATACCCGAATATGTATTTAAACATCTTGAATTAAATGGATTAACTATTGTAGCTGCAACATCAAAGCTAGGTTGATATGTACTATTATTTTCTGTTGCCAGTGTAAAATTAACAGTTCTAGTTCCAATTAATCTATCTCCATAATATGTAGAAACAGTTATTGTACCAACACCTGTTTGTGCATTTGGTATTTCACTTGTAAGGGCTGTGGACGTTGTCCAACTTACACTTGTAGCAGAGGACTTTGTTGCAATTGTTCCACTTTTACTTCCAAATGCATAAGTTACAGTATGAGTGTAAGAAGAAGATTTACGATTGAAATTAATCGTTACTGGAGAGCCAAAATTAATTTTGCTCGAACTTAATGTCGGAACGCTTGCATCTGCCCACCTCATACATATATCAATATTTCCATCTGAATCTCCAATAGTGTACTTGTAGTATGTAATATTTCCTTTATTTGAACCATCAACATTTACATGATCTAATACATAATAATCCCCTATTGGTCTAATATTTTTAATTTCAATATAAGAACCTCTAACTTGAGTTGTGTCTTTTTCATTATTTTGATCTGAATATGTTTGTCCATTTGCTGAAACATATTCATCAAAATATCCTGAATTATAATCTTCTCCACCATCTGGATTTAAGACATTAATATTAAGCCAATGTACGGGATTATCAGCAGTAAAACTTACTGATGCATTTCCAGTTTTCGTTCCACCTGCAGGTGTTGTTGGCAATGAAAACGAACAATTAACTGTTTTTGATTGTCCATAGCCTATTTCAAAATCTTTAGATGCACTAACAGTTCTTTCAGTATTTTTAGGAAGTGAATATGTTACATATTTCACCTCTCCATCAATAGTTATTGTTCCTGTTTCATTATCACTATGATAAGATGTTCCATAAACCCCTACTTTAACATTTACTGTAACTCTAAATTTGGTTTTAGGACTATTTAATGAGTCTACTTTTGGATATCCACTCTCAAAATTTCCCCATACAGCCATTTACTTTTCTCCTATTTTTTATAATATTTTAATGATAAGTTTCCATTTGATTGAGGAACAAAATGCCAGTTTCCTAAATCAAATGTTGATTGTCCTTCTTTAAGATTCAATGAACCTTGTTCAAAGTTGAATTTATTATTTGATATATAAGCAACTTCCGAATTGTCTTCCATAAATGCAATTTTTTCATTACTTATTATTACTTTAAATGGACTGGCATCTGTTCCCAAATAGATTTTTCCATCATCAAAATGGATATATTTATGTATATCTGCAATTTGTCCATCTGTATATTGATTGCTTGCATTTTGTGCATCATTAATATCTCCACTCCATTCAAGCCTTAAATTGTTTTGAGCCTGAGTTATTTGTAATTGTGTATTATTATTTATTTCACTTTTTAATGTATTATTATTGCTTTGTACAACTGATGTAATTTCTCCATTTAGTCCATTAATTCTCGATACGTTTAAAGAACCTGTTGTAATAAAGTCTGCATTAATTTCTCCATCTTGAGTCATAGCAATAGTAAAAGGACCTTCCATTCCAGATGAGCTAAATCCTAATCCTCCTAAGCCCCATCTCCATACATTCTTGGCCTGTTCTTTTGGAATTCTATCTAATATAAATATTTCATTTTCTCCAATTACTACTTTTCCAAGAGTATTCTTTGTATTAATAATTTTAGTTTGTTTATCTATTACTGCTTGTTGACTAGAAATATTTTGATTTATTTCGTTTATTTTATCTTTGTATGTTTCAAACTTTGTTTTAACATCTGGAGCATAATTACCAAACGTCAAAGAAGTAACCCTATCATTGTTAATATCATGTGTATATTCAAGGACTTCAGTCTTAATATTAACTAGAGGATGCTTAACGTGGACTATTGTTCCAATCTCTATATTTTGTTTAATGTTTGAATTTACAGTATATGAAACTCTTGGATATTGATTTTCATTTAAATAATTAATTGCATTTTGTCTTAGTTCTTTTACTAATGCTTCATCTGTTTTTTCATCATCTTCTAATTCTGTAGGAAATTCAAGTGTACGTGTATATGGTGTCTTATATTGAACATCTGCAGTTACATATAATTCTGGTAGTGTTAATCCATCTGAACCTGTAGGAAGAATTTTTGTACAAACATTTGACCAATCCTCTTTTACTTCAATTCCCTCTAAGTCTTTGCCATAATATAATGTATCTCCGTGGTCTTCTGAAATATCGTTTCTTAATGAAATATTCCAATTATCTGCATCAAATGAACCACCCCATCGTTCCTCAATAGTTGCCCATGCTTCAAGTAAACTTTTTCTTATAAAATATGCTGTTTTAACATTAGGTACATCTGAATACATAGAAAAAGGACTGATATTATCAGTCCTTGAATTTATATAATTTAAAGCATTAATTCCATTTAACTTAGTTGGCCTTGCATCAGCAAGCATATAATTTTCTGCATCAAACATTACATGTCTAGCAGTAAATGTAATAAGATTATCATTATAGTCTGGGCTTTCAATTCTAAAAGCTTGAGGATTCAATTTAGATTTTGTTTTTACAACAACTAAATTTCTTTGTACAATATATTTTTTATATTTAATAGGTAATTCAACTTCAAGATACCATCCATTAAGTGATTTCTTTTTTACTTCAATACATTTATATGGTTGAATAACTATATTACCATTTGTGCTGAAATCTGTATCATTTTCGTTGAATATTTTAATTATCATAGCCACCTATCCTTTCTTCTTACAAATACTTTTGCATTATTTACTGCTGTTTTTCCACTTTTTGTAATCATATATTGTTCAATTTCTATTTTATTTTCTCCACAATTAATTATTGGGAATTGAAAATCCATAGTAATATGTCTACTTCTATTAAGATTGTTATAAGTTACTTGCCCTGTTTCACAATTAATTTCAACATAATCCTCATTTTCTGGAAAGTCATATTGTATTATTACGCCATTTATTTTAATGATAATTTGATTTGCAGAACCTCTTACAAGTTTAAAAATTGGCTCACTATATATTGTTCCTTCATTAAAAATTGTATTTTTTACTTCAATATACTCATCTCTTTTTTTATTCCAAAAAGGATCTCTAATAAAATTCATATCTGCTATTAGTATTAATGAGTTTCTTTCTGGCTCTATAGTTTGAAGAAATTGGGCATTAGTTATTCTGCTTTGATATTCAAATTCTCCCACTCCATTAAGCCATTCAAAGATTTTGTCAAGTTTATTTTTATTTAAAATCTGTAATTTGATAGGTCTTTCAATTACTGCATATCCATTTAAATTAAATATTGCACCATTCATTCCATTTATATCAATTTGTTCATATTTTTGGCTGGATTTTGCTAAAAATAATTGCTCTTCTTCTGCAACAACCTCCATTTCTTCACTTGATATGCCTTTAAAAACAAACATTACATAACCTCCATTAATCTATCATCAACTAGTTTTGCAAATCCATCTTTGTCTACTTTCATCTTACAAGAATTTAGTGCTTTTAGAAAACTATTTGTCATTAATTGAGATAATTTTGCATAATCAATTTCTTGTTGTTTATTTGCATTATAATTTGCTTGTAATACATAAGAATATCCACCTTGTTTTGAAACGTTATTTGTATCTATATCTCCATTAATGTTAGATAATCTATCTGTTACACCTTCTGCTAACGAATCTGCTTGTTCAAATAGTTTTTTAGAGCCTTTATCCATTTCTTCTTCCATTGGTTGCATAGCAAATTGCATTATTTTTCTCGTTTTACGTGATGGAGAATGAATATCAAATGACTTTCTTAACCTACTTAAAATTCCATCTGCAATATTTGTTGCCTTTTTAAATAAGCTAGGTTCTGATTTTTCCATTTCTGTAAGCATAGGACTCATAGCATTTTTCATTGCTTTTCTAGTGCCTTTTGGCATACTATCATAAGTAGACAATATTGTATCTACCATTTCTTTATCTTTATCTGAAATCTTTCCACCATAAAGCTCTGTATTAGCTAAATTTCCAAGCCATATACCAAGTTGTTCCGCTTCACTATCTGACATATTTTTATATAAATCTTCTGCGGATTTCTTATTGTTTCTTACTCTTGCTTCTTCATTTTTATTTAATGTAGAATATGTATCTGTAACCCACCATTCTTCTCCATTTAAAATTTTCTGCTTTTTATTTGCATAATAATCATCATTTTTCTTTCTTTTTTCTTGATATTCTTGTAATTTCTGTGTAAAGCCATCTTCTTGAGAAACTCTTTGAGTATATCCAGTTGAATATGCTTCTGTTACTTTAGCTACCTCATCATTTGCTTGATTTATTTTTTCTTCTTTTCTTGTCATTATGTCATTGTATTCTTTTTGATATGCTTCTGAAGACCTTGCTTCTGTTGTATTATATCTTTGATTAAGCAATACAATTTCTTGAGTTGTTTGTTCTTCAATAGTTTTCAATGTTGTATCTTTTTGTTGTATTGCTGTATTAATCCACTCTTGAGATTGTTGTTTATATTCATCAAGAGAACCTTGAAAACTTTCTGCGTTTGTTGTTGCTTGTTGTGTAATTGCTGTTGCAATTTCTGATTGAATTTGCAATTCTCTATCTTTTAAATCCCTTAACTTTGTAAAATATTCATCAAGTTGTGTAATTTCTTCCTGTGTATAGCCTCTTCTTTCATCTGATGCAGTTTTGCAAATTGTTGTAATTCCATTTTGTACTTCTTGCATATTAGTTTGTAAGGATTGTTGCTCTTCATTTGATGCAAAAAGAGTTGAATTAAATTCGCTTAAATGCGAATTTGCTGTTTTTATTCCTGTTATAAAATCATTTGCACTATTACCTATCGTTGTAAAATCTTGGCTTACTTCTTGCTGAGCTTTTTCTGAGGCAATTGTTATGGCTGTAATACCACCAACAACTGCAGCTACTGCCAAACCCATTGGAGAAGTTAGTCCACCTATTATATTAATTAAGCCAGTCATTGCACTACCAGATTCTTCGGCCGCAACTGATATTTCTGCAATTTTAAGTCTAAAATCTCCATAAGATTTAACTAACTTTCCAACTCCTTCAGTTAAATTTCCAACAGTCTTAATTACTGGAGCTGTTGCAGCAGTAAAGATTCCAAATCTAATAATTAATTCAACTTGGCTATCATCTAATTCATCAAATTTATTTGTCAATTTTTCTGCATCACCAAGAAGATTTTGAATTGAAGGCATTAATTTATTTCCTATAGAAATACCCATGTCTTTAACTCTATTTGTCGTTACTTCAATTTGACTTTTTAATGTACCATATCTTTTATTTGCTTCATTACTTAATGCAGTATTCTCTTTCCAAGCTTTATTAGCTGTATCTATGGCATCATTCATTAGATCTGAAGAATTCGATAAAGCTAATATAGTATTAGATAATCTTACATCTTTAATTCCCATATCATCTAATACAGAAATTGCACTTTTGCCATTTCTCTTTGTATCTTTAAGTCCAGTAATAAATGCACTTAGTGCTTTCGCCGCATCTTCTTTAAATGCTTTTTGAAATTGTTTTCCAGTCATTCCAGCAATTTTAGCAAAATCCTCTAATCCAGCTCCTGTTTCCACTGCAACTTGTAATTGTTTCAATAATTTGCTCATTGCAGTTCCACCTGCTTCTGCTTCAATTCCAACACTTGACATTGCTGTTGCCAATGCCAATATTTCTGGTTCAGATAAACCTGCTAAATCTCCAGTAGATGCTAATCTTGTAGACATGCTTACTATATCAGCTTCAGTTGTTGCAAAATTATTACCTAAATCAACAATTGTTGAACCTAAATTTTGATATTGGTCCGCACTCATATTTGTAATATTAGCAAATTTAGCTAAAGCTGATGCAGCCTCATCTGCACTTAAATTTGTGGAATTACCAAGGTCAATCATTACTCTTGTAAAATTCATAATATCTTTCGTTTTAATACCTAATTGTCCAGCAGCCTCAGCAACTCCAGAAATTTCGGTTGTTGATGATGGAATTTCTTTAGCCATTTGCCTAATTTGAGAATTCATTTCAGCTAGTTCATCATCTGAAGCATCAACTGTTTTTGTTACTCCAGTAAAAGCGTCTTCAAAATCTATTGCACTTTTTACACTTGCTCCCAATGCTACAACAGAAGCTTTTGAGAAATTACTAAATTTACTTCCTATTTCTTTTACTTCTTTACCTGTATTTTGGATTTTATCTCCAAACTCTTGTATTGCTTTTGCTCCTGATTGTAACTCTATTGTTGTTTGAGTTATCTGATTCTTGTACTTTTGAAGAGATGTTTCTGCTGCTGCTAAAGCTGCTTTTTTCTTCTGAATTGCCGTTTCATCTCTATTTTCTGCATTTTCTAATTCGTTTAATTCTTGCTTTAAAGTGCTAACTTTTGATGATTGAATATCATAGGCTTCATTTAAATACACTAATTTATCTTGCAATTTTTGAGTTGAAGAAGTTGACTTATCCCATTGAGCTTGAGTAAGTTGGAAATTTTGATAGTTTTCTTTTAATTGTGCATTTACTTTTTTTAATGAATTAACAAAATCTGTTGAACCATCCTCTTTAAATACGAGTCCAACTCTTTTTACTTCATCTGCCATAGCTTACTCCTCTCAAAATTTATAAAATTATCGCAAAAAATTATTTTCTATGTCTTGTTATATTTCTTCCATTTTCTTTAATTTTAGGTTTATCATTTTCGTCCTTAAAATTGATTTCATTAATGCTTTTAATTACGAAATTAGCTATATCATAATAATCATTAATATTAACAAGTCTTAAAACTTGTCTATAATTAAGGTCTTCATCAATACTACTAATTACGAAACAATATACAATAAAGTTAAAAGCTAAAAATCTATGTTCTGTACCCTTGGAATCTTCTAATAATTGTTGAAGTCCTCCATCATATTCTTCCAAATATTCAAAAAGAATTGGAGAAATATCTAAATTTATTTTTTCTCCATTTCGTAACGTTATTTCCATTAATTTCCTCCGATAAATTTATAATTAAAATATTTAATAAATTATAAAAAATATAAATAAAAAGCCCAAAAATCGACCTTCTACAATCAATTTTAAGGCTTTTTATTTTTTTAGTAATATACTTTTAT
>Ga0256404_1008686_pt1 | contig 15084 bp, 10 predicted proteins | sample RumenRJG_01DNA_FD_185990 | JGI IMG/M metagenome (GOLD analysis project Ga0256404, IMG submission 185990) | Bovine rumen microbial communities from Lethbridge, Alberta, Canada - RJG_01 | ecosystem: Host-associated > Mammals > Digestive system > Stomach > Rumen | place: Canada: Alberta | collected...
GATTCAGATTTTCAATACCATCATCCGTACTGGTGATGCCCAGATCATCCTGATTCCAAACGGTACGCTGAGCAGTGGCACCATGAAGAATTCCTCCAAGGAGCTCTATCGTCGTGTGGACCTGGAGTTTCAGTTTGAATATGGTGCCGACTACAATGAGGTAAAGGCAGCCATCATGGATATCCTGAAGAGTCACCCACAGGTCATTCAGGGTCCCGTAGAGGATTCTCCCATCGTGGCAGAGCCCTGGATTGGTCTGCTGAACCTGGGCGAGAGTGGCGTAACGGTTGTCACCCGCTCTTGGTGTAAGGGTGCCGACTACTGGGCCGTCTATTTCAACCTGAACGAGACCGTTTACCAGATGCTGAAGGAGCGTGGCTTCATGTTCCCATTCAACCGTGTAGATGTTAACATACTGAACAACAAATAAATAAAATATGTCAAGAGTATTAATGATTGGCGCCGGTGGCGTCGCTACAGTAACAGCATTCAAGATTGCACAGAATGCTGACGTATTTACAGAATTCATGATTGCCAGTCGCAGAAAGGCTAAGTGCGACAAGATAGTAGAGGATATTCACAAGGCTGGATACAAACTGGACATCAAGACCGCCCAGGTGGATGCCGACGATGTAGAGCAGTTGAAGGCGCTCTTCAACGACTTCAAGCCTGAGTTGGTAATCAACCTGGCCCTGCCCTATCAGGACCTGACCATCATGGATGCCTGTCTGGCATGCGGATGCAACTATCTGGATACCGCCAACTACGAACCCAAGGACGAGGCCCACTTTGAGTACTCATGGCAGTGGGCTTATCGCGAGCGTTTCGAGAAGGCCGGTCTGACAGCCATCCTTGGTTGTGGCTTCGACCCGGGTGTAACATCTGTCTACACCGCCTATGCTGCCAAGCACCACTTCAAGGAGATTCAGTATCTGGATATCGTTGACTGTAACGCTGGCGACCATCACAAGGCTTTCGCCACCAACTTCAACCCGGAGATTAATATCCGCGAGATTACCCAGAAGGGACTCTACTGGGAAAATGGCAAGTGGGTTGAGACCGAACCTCTGGAAATCCATAAGGACCTGACCTACCCCGAGATTGGTCCTCGCGACAGCTACCTGCTGCACCACGAGGAAATTGAGTCACTGGTAATCAACTACCCCACCATCAAGCGTGCCCGCTTCTGGATGACCTTTGGTCAGCAGTACCTGAAGCACCTGGAGGTGATTCAGAACATTGGCATGAGCCGTATCGACGAGGTGGAGTACGAGGCTCCATTGGCCGACGGCACTGGCACTGCCAAGGTCAAGATTGTGCCTCTGCAGTTCCTCAAGGCCGTGCTGCCCAACCCACAGGATCTGGGCGAGAACTACGAGGGTCAGACTTCTATCGGCTGTCGCATCCGTGGTATCGGCAACGATGGCAAGGAGCATACCTATTATGTATACAACAACTGCAGCCACCGTGCCGCCTACGAGGAGACTGGCATGCAGGGTGTCAGCTATACCACAGGTGTACCCGCTATGATTGGTGCCATGATGTTCTGCAAGGGTCTTTGGAATACGCCCGGCGTTCACAACGTAGAGGAGTTTGATCCCGATCCATTCATGGAACAGCTCAACAAGCAGGGTCTGCCCTGGCACGAGATTCACGACGGAGACCTGGAGCTCTAATGTTGTGATAACGATATAACGTAATAACGAAAAAAAAGAAAAAAGACCATATGGCAAAGAAAGAAGAAACAGAACAGTTGACTCCTCAACAGGAGAAAATGAAGGCCTTGCAGGCTGCCATGGCGAAGATCGAGAAAGACTTCGGTAAGGGTAGTATCATGCGCATGGGCGAGGAAAGCGTGGAAAACGTGGAGGTCATCCCCACCGGTTCTATCGCACTGAATGCTGCCCTTGGCGTAGGTGGCTATCCCAAGGGACGTATCATCGAAATCTATGGTCCTGAGTCATCAGGTAAGACCACTCTGGCTATCCATGCCATCGCAGAATGCCAGAAGAATGGCGGTATTGCAGCCTTTATCGACGCAGAGCATGCCTTCGACCGTTTCTATGCACAGAAGCTGGGTGTCGATATTGATAACCTGTATATCTCACAGCCCGACAATGGTGAACAGGCTCTTGAGATTGCCGACCAGCTGATTCGCTCGGCTGCTATCGACATCATTGTGATTGACTCTGTAGCCGCCCTGACGCCTAAGAAGGAGATTGAGGGCGATATGGGTGATTCAGCAGTAGGTCTGCACGCACGTCTGATGAGCCAGGCCCTGCGCAAAGTCACCTCTACCATCGCCAAGACCAACACCACCTGTATCTTCATCAACCAGCTACGCGAGAAGATTGGTGTGATGTTTGGCAATCCTGAGACAACCACTGGTGGTAACGCCCTGAAGTTCTACGCTTCCGTACGTCTGGATATCCGTAAGGTGACCTCTATCAAGGATGGCGACAACATCGTTGGTAACCAGGTCCGCGTGAAGGTGGTAAAGAACAAGGTGGCTCCTCCTTTCCGCAAGGCAGAGTTTGAGATCACCTTCGGCGAGGGTATCTCAAAGATTGGCGAGATTGTAGACCTGGGTGTAGAACTGGGTATCATCAAGAAGAGTGGCTCATGGTTCTCTTACGGAGAATCAAAACTGGCTCAGGGACGTGATGCCGTGAAGAATCTGCTGAAGGACAACCCCGAGCTTTGTGAGGAACTGGAGGCAAAGATTATGGAGAAACTACACGAGCAGTAAGCAAGAGTAGAAATCAAAATAAAAAGGGCAATTTCGATTGCCCTTTTTTATTTTAATGCTTCACGCTCTTCACTTTCTTGGTTTTCTTATCCATGAAGACACAAGCATATCGCTGGTTCACGCTCTTATACTCCATCGTATAGGTCTTGTCGTCCACTTCCCTCCTGCTGCTTGGTTCGCCAAGGGCCAGCAGCACCTCGGCCTCAGTGAAACCAGGACGGGCCACACCTTTCTGGATATCTACCATATGTTCCTTCTTAACACCTGGGATATCCAGAGGATTACCCTCAGCAAACAGGTTGTCGTAAAGGTCCTCATGCGTACCTGCGATATCACCGGACACATCCTGACTCACAAAGGTGACCTCCTTCGTATAGGTCTTGCCTGAACCGAGTCCGCGCAGTGTCATCTTGACATAATGGGTACCACGCTGGGCACGCACATCCTTGATTCTGAATGTTGACAGGCGTGCAGCCTTCGTAGGTTTGCCATTCTGGTCAGTAAAGACAGATGCATACAATGTATAGACCTCCTTACCTATATATTTCTTATAAGCAGAACTTGCTGCCATATTGTCAGCAGGCAGTTCAAAGGCACCACGGAAGGTATGGAACTTCATATTGCTGATTTCAAACTCCTCGTCACGCATACCACTGTTGGTCTTACTGATAGCCACATTCTGATAGAACTCACGTCCTGACTCATCAGCCACGATAATCTTTACGGGGAAGTTACGCGTGCCTACGCCTACAGCCACAACCTTCACCTCCGTACCAGGTTTCACATCCGTGATGGTCTTGTAGCCATCACCATCCAGTTCTGTATCCACATAATACTCACTGGCCAGGGTAAACAGCGTCTTATCCTTGAAAAACTCGATAGCAGCATCCACATCACCCAGATATGCCAGGGTGGGCACACCCAGTTTGCCAAAGCAGTAGTCATCGAATGATGCTGTGGGCACCTCGAAATAGTAAGCCTTGCCATCATCCTCGCACTTGAAGTTCACACGCTCGTGCAGTCCACCGGTATTCTCATGTCCCTGATAGACCATAATCTTATGACGGAGTTTCAGACTACTCACCATCTGACCTGTCTCTGCATCGGCAAAAGTCTTGATGACCATATCCTTCTTGTCGGGAATCACCATAAAGCGCATACCTTCTCCCCAGTCGCACATGCTGACATGACGGAAGAAGCGGCTCAGCGTATCCTGAGGTTCCTCCGTTTCCTTAGCGGCCTGAGGATCCTCTGCAGAAGCTGCGACAACAGTCTTCTTAGCGCCCTTCGTTTTCACGATATACTTATTCTCCTGAGCCGAGGCACCAATGACAGCCACGGCCATGACAACCATCACAAATAGTCTTTTCATAACGTTATGTTGATTGATAACGAGTGCAAAGATATAATTTTTTTCTGACTTATGACAAAATGACGTGACAAAAAATCGATTATGGGGATTTTTTTCACTTTTGGCACGCACTTTGCTAGATTGTCAGTGACATATTTTGAATAATAACAAAAAAAATAAATACAATTATGGGAAAGATTATTGGAATTGACTTAGGTACAACAAACTCTTGTGTATCTGTATTCGAAGGCAACGAGCCTGTTGTTATCGCTAACAGCGAGGGCAAGCGCACAACGCCTTCTGTAGTAGGTTTCGTTGAGGGTGGCGAGCGTAAGATTGGCGATCCCGCCAAGCGTCAGGCTATCACCAACCCCAAGAACACCGTTTATTCTATTAAGCGTTTCATGGGTGAGACATGGCAGCAGACCGAGAAGGAGATCTCACGCGTACCATTTAATGTAGTAAACGAGGGTGGCTATCCCCGTGTTGACATCGATGGCCGTAAGTATACGCCTCAGGAAATCTCTGCTATGGTGCTTCAGAAGATGAAGAAGACCGCAGAGGACTATCTGGGTCAGGAGGTGACAGAAGCCGTTATCACCGTGCCCGCTTACTTCTCGGACTCTCAGCGTCAGGCTACTAAGGAAGCCGGTCAGATTGCTGGCTTGAACGTACGTCGTATCTTGAACGAGCCTACGGCAGCAGCCCTGGCTTACGGTATCGACAAGACCAACAAGGATATGAAGATTGCCGTGTTCGACCTCGGTGGTGGTACTTTCGATATCTCTATCCTCGACTTCGGTGGTGGTGTGTTCGAGGTGCTTTCTACCAATGGTGACACTCACCTGGGTGGTGACGACTTCGACCAGGTTATCATCGACTGGCTGGTACAGGAGTTCAAGAACGACGAGGGTGCAGACCTGAAGAGTGATCCTATGGCTATGCAGCGTCTGAAGGAGGCTGCTGAGAAGGCTAAGATTGAGTTGTCAAGCACTACTTCTACAGAGATTAACCTGCCCTACATCATGCCCGTAGGTGGTGTTCCCAAGCACTTGGTGAAGACCCTGACACGTGCTAAGTTCGAGCAGCTGGCCCACAACCTGATTCAGGCTTGCCTGGTACCCTGTCAGAACGCCGTTCGCGATGCAGGTATCTCAACATCAGATATCGACGAAGTGATCCTCGTAGGTGGTTCAAGCCGTATCCCCGCTGTGCAGACCCTCGTAAAGAACTACTTCGGCAAGGAGCCTTCAAAGGGTGTTAACCCCGATGAGGTAGTAGCTGTAGGTGCAGCTATCCAGGGTGCTATCCTTAACCAGGAGACTGGTCAGGACATCGTATTGCTCGACGTTACTCCTCTGACGCTCGGTATCGAGACTCTCGGTGGTGTGATGACCAAGCTGATTGATGCCAACACAACAATCCCTTGCAAGCAGAGCCAGGTATTCTCTACCGCTGCCGACAATCAGACAGAGGTAACCATCCATGTACTGCAGGGTGAGCGTCCTATGGCTTCTCAGAACAAGAGCCTGGGTCAGTTCAACCTCACCGGTATTGCTCCCGCCCGTCGTGGTGTTCCTCAGATTGAGGTAACATTCGACATCGACGCCAACGGTATCGTGAAGGTAAGTGCTAAAGATAAGGCTACCGGTAAGGAGCAGGCCATCCGCATTGAGGCCTCATCTGGTCTGTCACAGGACGAGATCAACCGCATGAAGGCTGAGGCCGAGGCTAATGCCGAGAACGATAAGAAGGAGCGTGAGCGCATCGACAAGATGAATCAGGCCGACTCTATGATTTTCCAGACTGAGACCTTCCTCAACGAGAATGGTGACAAGCTGGGTGCCGACAAGGCTAACGTAGAGGCTGCTGTCAACCAGCTGAAGGAAGCTCACAAGGCAGGTGATGTTGCTGCTATCGACACAGCCATGAACAACCTGAACCAGGTGATGCAGGCTGCTTCTCAGAAGATGTACCAGCAGGCAGGCGCAGGTCAGCCCGGTGCCGATGCAGGTCAGCAGCAGTACCAGGGTGGTCAGCAGACTCAGTCAAATCCTAACGATGACGTTCAGGACGCTGACTTCGAGGAAGTGAAGTAAATACCACATATGACAATGATGAAGGCGTGCATCCGAAAGGTTGCACGCTTTTTTTGCCTCAAAGAGCGTGATTCCTCAGATAATTTGCATAACTTTGCACCCCGTATGGATGACAAGCACTATCTTCTCAGCCTCATTCGCGAAGGCGAACACCAGCAGCAAGACTTCAAATATCGTGTTGCAGATGCATGCAAATTGGCAAAAACGGTATCGGCTTTTGCCAATACCGATGGCGGTCGCCTGCTGATTGGCGTGCGCGATGACGGACATCTCTCGGGGGTACGAAGCGAGGAGGAGATCTACATGATGCACCAGGCAGCCTACAAATACTGCAAGCCTGAGGCGAGTATCAAGTTTGATACCTATCATGTAGAGGGCAGGACCATTGTAATTGCAACCGTTCCACCCTCCCCCAACCGTCCTATCTGTGCTTTGGATGAAGAAAGTAGCAAGCGTGCCTATATCCGCATTGCCGACGAGAACATCGTTGCCTCGCCTGTTCATCTGGCTCTTTGGCGCGAACAGCAGAAGCCGCAGGGGGCCATCATGACATACAACGACACAGTGAAACAATTGCTTAATGTCTTAGAGGGAGAGCGGACTCTGAATCAAATAGTCCGTGCTTCGCGATTGCCCCGTCCAAAAGTCATCGCTCTGCTGGCCCGTCTTATCCGCTTTGGCATCGTTCGCTGGGAGTACCAAAGCCAGCAGTTCCTATTCAGTCAGATATAATCCCACCTAAAAAGAGTTCATAAATATGTCGCTTGGCGGTTTCGGGCTTCACGGCCTCGTCAAGCGGTACGTCAGGCGGATTGATGCATTCTACACGTTCAAAACCTGCATCGAGCAACGCCTCACGATCACTAATGCGACCAGCTATCAGCCAGGTGGGCACATGGTGTTTCTTTGCTCGCTGCAAGATGCCGAAGGGCAGTTTCCCCATCAGTGTCTGACGATCAGCAGAGCCCTCGCCCGTAATGACCAGCGAGGCATCTTGTAATAAAGTATCGAAGTGGACGCTGTCAAGCAACAGGTCAACACCCGAACGGCATTCAGCATTCATATATTGCAGGAAAGCATAGCCCAAGCCGCCCGCCGCACCGGCTCCTGGCATATCCTGGCGGTCGTAGCCCATGTGTCTGGATGAGACTTCCGCAAAACGACGGGCTCGCGCATCGAGGGCAAGCACCTGTTCCTGTGTTGCTCCCTTTTGAGGCGCGAACACATGTGCAGCGCCCTTCTCACCGCAAAGCGGATTGGTCACGTCAGTAGCAATCGTGAAATGTACATGACTCAGTTCCCTGACATCATCCCAACTGCCATGACGGGCGAAGGCATCGATAATAGCCCGTAGCATCCCGATACCACAATCGCTGGTAGCGCTGCCACCGAGCCCCACGATAATATGCCTGCATCCGCGCCTTACAGCATCCACCACCAGCTGGCCTGTGCCATAGCTCGTTGCCACCATAGGATTACGTTCCTCTGCCGTGAGCAGTGTCAGTCCGCTAGCCTTCGCTATTTCTATCACCGCTGTATCGTCTTTCACCAGATACTGCGCCATGATGGTCCGCATCATTGGATCCTTCACGTTCACGTCTACTACCTCTCCGCCAAGGACACCCTTGAATGCCTCCAGCCAGCCCTCGCCGCCATCACTTACAGGGATACTGACGACCTCTGCCTCAGGCATAGACAAGGCAAAGCCATCCGCTGCTGCCCTGTTGGCTTCATTAGATGTCAGACAACCCTTCAGGGAGTCGATGGCTATAATAATCTTTTTCATATGACGGCGCAAAGATACGAATTAATTCTGGAAACCAGACAAACGGAGCAATTCTTTTTAAAAGAAAAACAAGCTTTCCTTTTGCATTTTGCTCACTTATTTGTACACACCGTAAAATGTCATGATGTCATGAAACCAAACATGCAGTTATAAACCGCCTCACAATAATAAGAATGGTGTAGCCCTGCAGGTTACACCATTCTTATTTTTATATCACTCGTTCGAATCCATTATCACCTTTAAGAAGTCGCCAGGACTAATGACCTTAGGTGTCTGAGGGTAATGTTTGAAGTCTCTATTCCATATTCTTTTCCCTTACCGCTCGAATCTCTGCGTTGATTTCATCTAGCGAGAGTTCTGGCTCTTGACTTAACTCCGCTGCACGTCTTTGCTGCAAAAACAAGTCCAACGCGTTTGACGAACCCTTTTGTGACATATCCTTCCTCTTTTATTATACAGTATGCTAGCATCATGCCAACATTTCGACGGCAAATATACGGACATCTTCTGATAAAAGCAAATATTTCTGCAAAAATCTGACTTATACCCCAAAAACGTCACTCGAGTGAAATCATCGATTGAGCTCAAGTCATGAATTCACTCGGCTCAATCGATGATTTCAGCTATAAGGGGTATATCACTACGTTTGATGTACTTTTACAACAAACCATTCAACAATCAAATTTATCATCAAAAATCCACTCAATGTCGCATATTATTGCTACTTTTGCACCCCATAAACAAAAATACAACACGAAATGCCCAAATTCAAACATATCCGAGAGAAAGCGTTCTTTGCGTCACACCCTCTTTACGACGCAATGAGAACAATCTGTAATCCTACTGGCGAAAACTGTGGAGCAACTGCCAATTATAACGGGGAGGTATTCCAACTAGATAGAACCATAGATACTTACTATGATGAAAACGGTAAGCCTGAGCGTGAAGTAATGGTGACGGGTCTTGATCAACCTGAAGAGAGGTGGACTGTCTATAAAAAGAATGCAGAAGAACTTGCAAATAGACATCACGAAAAAGTTGACCTAACCAAGCAACCTGTTATCACACGAACACTCCAAGACGGCAAACTCTCATGGCTAGAAAAGACTTATTATAACGAGCGAGGCGAGATAACCCTTATGGAGCAAGCATACTATGGTGATGGCCTATGCGAAGATTTTTCTGATACGCCTCATTACACTCTCGTTTCAGAATTCACATACGAATACGATGAATATGGCAATTGGATTCTCCAGTATATGTGTGCAAAAGACGGGATGGGACCAGATGAGTTGTTTATTAGGGAGATTGAGTATCAAACGGAATAGCATGTCCGAAAGTTCTATATATAACACTCAGATCTATATTGCTCCCAATAAATCTTTCAATCTGACAAAGAAAAATGGCATTTTGGGACTACCCCAAACTATGGCAGGAACATTTCTCAAGTCAAACAAACGATATCTTAAAGACTCATCCGTTCCGTTTTCCTTTCGAATTCTCATCATATAATAGGAAGGATGTCCCGCGTCAGGATAGCCTTCAGCCAACAAGCGTTCTTTCGTCCATACATCATGTTTTGACTTTACTATCTTCCGGATATTGCCTGTTTCCTTCTCATTACCTACAAAAAGTAGTAGATATTTTGCTTGTAAAATTGGGGAGTCGGCTATTTTGTCAAGGGGGATGTTGTACCAGCAGTTCTCGAACGTCCAGTTACGTTTCTCATCGCTACCAGCTCTAGCTACCATTACAAGGTCATCAATCATACCAGCTTTCTCGTCCTCTAAGATATATGCCAACGTACGTTGAGGCTTGGCCTTGGCCACATGACTCTCTGTTGTCGCCTTCTCCATCAATATTTTTTTCAAATGCTCCCTAAGCAGACTGCCTTCTTGTTCTTTATTCACATTAGGCAGTAATGGAAAGGCACCAATATTCACGTCCTCAACACTTTTGCTATAATATCGATCCCTAACACATTTATCATCACCACGACCAGGGAACAATATGTATCCACCTATCACTTCCTTCGAGCGATACTTCTCCTGTTCTTTACTATAATAGATGGCATCTCTGTACCGGTGCATTTGGTTAATAGCATCCGTTGGAGGATAGTCGCCACCCGATAATCGTAACAACTCATCAGCATCTTGTTGCTCAAAGTCTTTGTCAAGTGCACGATCATTGATAACACGATACTTAGCATCATAGAGATATGTCAGCACCACCTCACCCGATTCTCTGGTAATATTCAATACTATATCAGGCCTTTGTTCCGTAGTTGCTGTGTGGATGCCCATTCCGTACACTCCATTTCCACTAGTCCTATTAAATGTATGCTGATAATGTAACGTCACAACATCACCATTATGAGCTTCCAATTGCGTCTTTCGTATGTCATCATCTTCGTCTTTGGGTGTTGGATATCGGAACATCACTACATGCTCCAGTGATGAGTCTGTAAACGGATTGAGTAAAGAACCTTTTGGTTCCGTCACTAAACTCTCATAGTCAGGTTCACCTCTCTTGATTCCCATTACTTCGGCTACCAGCTTCTTCATCTTAATGAAACACCACAGCTCATAGATTTCCCATATCTGCAGTGTACCAATGTTGGCAGCTCCATGATAGAGGTCGATGCCTCGTTTTAGTTTCAGCCAGTCCTTATATATCTGCTGGTATCCACTGCGATTCTGTAACACTAGACTTTCATGTTTCAGTCCCTCAAACTTACCAATAGATTTAAAGAACGGATGGTGTAGTGTCTTACGTAGTGTTTCCTGATAGCCTATCCATTGCTGTCGATGACGTTCAGACAATTCTTCTTGTGTACTTCTCAGAACATTAGCAATAACTACACTTAACCTATGGCCAATACTTTTCAGCGTGTGCTTCACAAATCTATTCTCCATCGTATCTTGAGTAGAACAAGCCTCATCATAGCTGAAATAGTATTCTTCCAATTTCCCTTCGGCCTTCACCTCTGCATATCGCTCCTCCATTTCTGGAGTCCAACGCTTTATTTGCTCTGCCTTACGCGATGTCCTGTATTTCACCACCTGAGTATGAGGATTCTGAATCACCCACTTCACGTTCTTCGTGTAGTTATCCACAATACTTTGGAAAGCTTGCATCCACGTGGCATCGTTGTTCAGGTGACCACGACTGAATTGCTGTATCGTGATACTTAGGTAGCGATAAATCACATCCTGATATTCATCGTTTACCTCACGCAGCAATGAGGCATAGTCATTCTTGGTATCAAGTTTTGGCGATACAACATCGAAGCAGACATAGGCATCCTTGCGTTTCCCGTTTTTTTGATAACAAAACTCCAACCGAAACACACCTGGTTCGTTCAGAAAGTCCAACTCTCCAGTGAGCGACTTCTCTTTCTTATTCTGTTCTTCATCAAGAAAGAAACTTTCCTCCACGTCTTTCCTCACATGTCGCACCTCAGGTTTAGAGTCTGCATCAACTTCGTGAAACTGAATCCTTATCTGATACTTACATGTCTCAAAGAATACTGGCCACAAATGATCCCACTCTTTTCCATCTGACAACGATACCTCTTTATGCTCTATAGGACTATACAGAGTCAGCTCACATTCATCCTGCGTTTTATATAAGCAATAAGCCTCAGGCGCATCAATATCTGGGTTAGAATTCTTTGCATAGCGAATCCTGCTCTCGAATTTATTCCAAGAGCTCCCAATGTCCTGCGTGCGAACAATCACCTCGTAGTCGCCATCAACATGTTTCAGTTTGAGAACGTCTGTTTGCATCCTATGTGAATCTTATGGCCAGAAACGAGTAAACTCCTGGTTTTTCAGTCGCTCCATCATTTCCTTTATCTTCTCGCGAGCAGTCTGCCGATAATCATCGTCTTCATGTTCCTTTGTTTTGATTTCAGGAGCCAATGCCATCAGCCATTCCAAGCGATTATTATATTCCACATGGTTTTCCTGCTTGAACTCCTTTGAAAGATTGAACATATCTGAATCGCCCTCTATGCGTGGTAGTATCTTCATCAATAGAATATAATCGAGAGCCTGGTTGATAATATCATCTATGTTCTCACCTTCTTTCTTGCTGTCAAGCAATACTCCAACCATAATGGTTAATTCATTCAATACACGATAGCTCACCTCAAACGGAGTTCCTTTCAAAGCCTTGTTAATGTTCTCAAGTTTAGCGGGCACCTGTTTGATGATTTCGTCTTTCTCATCAGGATGTGCTCCTAATACTTCATCGGCATTCACATACAGCTGGCGAAAACTATTCTGCCATTTTTCCTGTTCCTCCTTTGGCAGATATTCCAAGTCATTACTGCCACCAAACATGTTGCTCAGTTTGCCGCCATTCATCTCTATCGTCATCGCACGGTCTATCACTTTACGAGAGAATTGATGAGTGGTATCATCCATATTCACGGTGCCAATGATGATGACATTATCAGGTAGCGTCAAGCCCTCCTTTTGAAGAGTCCTCTCATATTGATACTTACTGATTTGCGCTTCTTCCTCAGAATCCTTAGCCACATCGAAGAAAGCTCTATACCAGTCCATGTCCGACATATTAGTCTTCGTATGAGTAGAAGAATTTACATCAGTCCACGTCCACTCTTTAAAATACTGGCTTTCAACAACAGCACCCGTCTTTATGACATCCTTGTTCACTTCATCAGTTCCTTCCATCTTGGGATGCTTGCGAGTTTCCATGACACTCAGCATCTCAGCAAAGTAGTGCTCAACTGGAGCCAAGTTCATTTCGTCAAGACAAACAAAGAACGGTACTTCAGGATTCATCTTCGCCTTGATCAGGAACTTCACAAACTTTTTGAACTGATAACTCTTATTCATGTTACTGTAGTATCCTAGCAGTTCCGTTGAGTCGTGCCAATTTGGTTTCACTTCAATCATGCAATAGTTTCCTGGCATCGTACCATCCTTATCCTGCAGATATTCTGGACAGGACTTAAATGCCAACTCACGAACGATACGTGATTTACCTGTACCGCTGATGCCGGCAAGGAGCAGGAATGGTTTGACGCGGATAGCATTACGGTAGATATCATATTTGGAGTTTGTCAATTGTATTGTTGTTTTTGAAATGTTTGGATTACCAAACAATGCTAATAAGTCACTTACGGAGACATTGCTTAAGGTATCAGACAGTTTAAATTCTTCAACATATCCGTTAAACTTTTCCTCCCGTGGCATGATGACATCCACCAACTCTTCAGTCAACATTCTCTGTAACCTTGATTTTATAGGTAACGCAGACAGCTCATTAATATATTGGTCTCGTAGAACCCAAATAATAAATGCCGACTTAATATCTTGAGTTTTTAAATAAGCATTAACATTCTTAAAATAAGACACATCCCTTATCAGTTTGTTACTACGAACCTTAAATAGTGGATATTGACCTCTGGTAGGGTAATCATACGTAACCTGCGTATTCTGTTTTGAATTATTGACAACCCCTGCAGAATAAAAATTACTCCCCACACCACAATCGTCCAACTCTTTGATATTGGAATAAAAGTTAGTTGTATAATAGTTCCCAACAACATTAACTATTTTCTTGACATTCTCTGCAAAGGAATCTCGGTTTTCTGGATAATCAAGGTCACAATCCTTTCTATTCTCCTTATAGTACATATCAAAGGCTAACAAATGCCTTAGATAACTAGTAATTTGTGTCTGTCCTTGCCTATGATCTTCTGTCAGCATGGAAAGCGTCTCGTACGCTTTTAGAATAAGTCCTTTTGGTAAATAGCCCATATTAATTTTCAGGTAAGAAGTTTAACAACGCTTTTGCAACAACCCAACCCAAAACAGGTGGAACGGCATTGCCTATCACCTTATATCTAGATTGAAGGGGAATGTTACCGAAGCTATACTCATCAGGGAAAGATTGAATACGCGCACACTCTCTGACAGAGTATCTGCGATTCTCTACAGGATGAGTAATGCCGCAATTCTCAGGTTGAGCCGATGCTGTTATAGTTCCGTTGATTTCACCAAAGGCGAAACGCCTAAAGAACTTTGGTGCATGATATTTCTTTGGGTCATCAGCAATTTTCTTAAACCTAGGTGAAAGTAGTTCGTATGGAATGTCTTTCCAGGAACGACCTTCAAAGACGACCTCTGGTAGGTTCTCTTTACGAAAACCTGGGACAAAGTAATCGAAAGCTTCCATTCCGTGTCTGCATCCTCCTATTAAGTCTACTGACCTTTGAGTCGTTTCACTATAACCCCAAACGACATCATCTTGAACCTCATGAACTCCTTGAAGAATACTACCTAATAGAAGCTCTTCGTCCCTACCAAAACTCCTCGATGGGATGTGATACTCATGTATTATTTCCTGCAACGAGTTGAAATCAAAGTTGCCGATACCGAGTTCTGCATCAATACCAATTATAAGCACCCTGTATCTTTGCTGTGGTACGCCATAATCGCTAGCACAAACCAATTGCATGCTCATGTTATAGCCCATATCATGCATCCTGTTTGATATTTCTTGAGGAACGGTAGTTACGCCATCTGGCATCTTTGAAGAAAGAATACCTCTCACATTTTCAAAAACAAATGCTTGAGGTCGGTGCCCAGCGTTTATCTTCGCTCTGATAATACGCTCACATTCTTCAAACAGAGTTCCTCTACCATTATCATCATTAACCCCCTTGCGATTTCCTGCATTAGAGAATGGCTGACAAGGAAAACCTGCCAATAGTATTTGGAAATTAGGAATAGCGTCTGCCTCTACCGTCCTTATATCTTGAAGAAGACAGTCTGCACCATCTGCTGTCAATAACGGGTTGGCGTTATAACAATTAGCAGCATCTTGATCAAAATCGTTCGCAAACACTATATTTGTATTCAGTCTCTCATATTCTCTTCCCTGAAATGCAAAGCCGCCAGTGAACCCTAAGTCGAGTCCACCACAGCCTGAAAATAATGACGCTACTATTTTTGGCATTGTCTTTTGCTTATCGAGACACGAAAAACCCCTTGCACCTTTGAAAGAAAAGCGCAAGGGGCTGTCGTGCCCAAAAGAAGCGACTGGAAACGCTGCAAGAAAAGCA
>Ga0256404_1008689_pt1 | contig 15081 bp, 12 predicted proteins | sample RumenRJG_01DNA_FD_185990 | JGI IMG/M metagenome (GOLD analysis project Ga0256404, IMG submission 185990) | Bovine rumen microbial communities from Lethbridge, Alberta, Canada - RJG_01 | ecosystem: Host-associated > Mammals > Digestive system > Stomach > Rumen | place: Canada: Alberta | collected...
GGAATATAGAGTACCGTGTGAGAGTCGAACTCACTGTATCCGGTTTTGCAGACCTGACGGCAACCGCTACCTACGGTACATATATAGCAGCCGAAACAGGAATCGAACCTATATCTTCTGAGTCAGATGTGCCATATCGCTTACAGCGATATGCAAGTCTTCCTTCGGAAGACTTGGTTCTGTTACACAGAACGCATCCTCACTCCGTTCGGATCAACGATTACTTCGTAATCATTGACTTAGACGTGATACCATTACACTATTCGGCTAAAGCAGATGCTAATGGATTTGAACCACTTCTTATAGTTTTGGAGACTATTGTGCTGCCAGTTACACCAAGCACCTATAGTGGATGTGGTGGGATTTGAACCCACGACCTTCGGTTTAAGAGACCGCTACTCTGCCAGCTAAGTTACACATCCTTACAAGGGCGACGGGATTTGAACCCATATTACGGAAGTCAAAGTCCCGTGTACTAACCATTTGTACGACACCCTATTGAATAGAATAGGAAGAATGGGGTGCTGATGCCCTGTGGGCATCGTCCAGCACCGACCGAACCGGCAGGTGAGACTATCGAACCCATGACACCCTGCGTATCAGACAGGTACTCTGAACCAACTGAGTTATCTTCCTGTAAGTGGAAAGAGAAGGGCGCACGGTGTCCAGTGGACACCATGCTTGTGCGCCGACCGAGCCGGAGGCGAGACCTCGAACCTCCAACGCGTAGGGCTTCAACCTACCGCTCTACCTATTAGAGCTATCTTTCCAAAAGAAAACCACCTGCCTTTATCCGACAAGTGGTTTTAAACAAGGAGCTATTATTAGCAGCTCATATTCTCTCTAATCCACATGATCTGATAAAGACATCACAAATAATCCAGTTTTTATTAATGCACCAAAACTGAAGTTTATTCTGTATCATCTTAAATTCTCTGATCATTGCAGATAACATTGTTTTTCTCCTTATCATTAATCTTTGAGTAGCGGGAGCCGGATTTGAACCGACAACCTCCGGGTTATGAGCCCGGCCATCTTCCATTTGATAAATATCCCGCGATTGGAAATGTCAGATTCGAACTGCGCCACAGGATCCCAAATCCCGTATGCTACCCGTGCAAAACATGCTCCGCATGTTTTATCCTGCTTCGCAGTATTGCTGCACATTCGTGCAGCGCATCCTCACTGCGATCGGATTATCAGTCTCACTACGTTCGACCGATAACTTTTAAACCACATTCCCATTAGCGACTATGTAGGGGTGCACGGTGTCCGGTGGACACCATGCTTGTGCACCGACCGAGCCGGAGGCGAGAATATTGAACCCTTACCCCCAGAGAGACAATCTGGTACGCTAACCATTACGCCACACAGCCATTTTGCTTCCAAAAAGAATCGAAGTCATGAGTCTAAAAACAAAATAAACCTGGCGCTCTTTACCCATCTCTATGAAAGCATGCAAGTGGATAGCGAGAATTGAACTCGCACCCATAGTTTGGAAGACTATTATACTAACCATTATACGATACCCACATGTGAGTGAGAGAAGTGCCTGGTTTCTCCCACCCTATTATATTATTATTGTAGCAGTATAAACTGCTAGTAGACCATATAGGGTGCTGCGTGCCGGTGGCACGCGTTTAGCACCGACCGAGTCGACAGACGAGACTGTCGAACCTATATCTCTTCGTTCGTAGCGAAGTGTTCTGTCCGTTAGACTAATGATCCATAAAAAAACCGCCTGTTTCCGGAACATCCAGATACAGACGGTTTTGAAAGCATTTTTATGCGCAAATACGCCTACTTTCGCCTGTATCTAAACCTATTCTTATCCCAATCCTTTTCTTTATCTTCTTTGCCGGCTATATCTATCTGATCAAACTTCGGGCACTGAAGGCATGCGAAATTAAACCCACTTATAGCAGGTCGATCAATAGAATTCATTCTGTTCATTGAAACATAACTTCTCATTTGCTTTTCCGTACCTCTTCAATCATATTTATAATTTCTAAAAAAACAGTGCCCAATCCTCTATTCGGCAAACCAAATAGAGAGACAGGCACTTCTCTCAAGCAGTATAATACACAATCACGATGTGGATGTCAACTACTTTTTTTAAAAATTTCTCATAAATGTTTTTCAGTCACATATTCTTTCAAATATCTGGCGGATACCATGCCGTAGCCATATTCTATCCAACCACTTTCTTTATATCTTTGTCTTCCGTATTTCCAAAGTGTTTCTTAACACACTTTGCAATCTTATCAAATGATGTTTCCGGTTCCTCAGAATACCTTTTAGTCACATGATCATATCCCCACAAGTATTCCGGCAACGTATATACTGCGATTGGCCAACCATATCCCTCGCCACGCTTATTTATTTTCTGTCGAAAATCCCGGACAACGAGATATGTCTGCATCTCCAATCCCGTTACAGTTCCTTCAAAGTTTTTTTCTCCACCTTTACCAAACCCAGCCAAACTCTTAACTTCATACGAATAGAATTCTTTAGCCAGCTGCTTCGCGGTGGAGTTTGTAACATCATTTATATCACATTCATTCGGCATAAAAAGCTTCATGATCAGGTTTTCTCTGTGAGAGGCTTTGCCATCCTCATATCTTGCATCAAAATCATAGCCACATCTGCGATAATTAGCAAAATACGGAAACCACTTTTTTGAAATGAATCCGGCTTTCTTGTTGAAGAATTTGCCATATGCGATATCATTCCTTCTGGCAAGAATGGCTCTCCACTCCCACGGATCAACTGATGTATCACCTGACCACCAATGTTCCGAAGAAGTCAGCTCCTCAACGGAAAATCCGTCAATCTCGTTACTGAAAAGCGGAAGGAAACCAATTTCATTTACAACCGTAGCCAGCTCATCCGCACTATGAATACACTTAGGATCATCCCAGCCTATACCTCTCATTATCCAGTTGCCATCAATTACATCCATAGTTTATCCTCAACAACTCATATTTCCGGGTTAATTTCCGATTTCCGTATATATCATCCCATTCTTATTCTAGAGAATCTCAAACTTAGAAGAATCCTGAGGAGCTTCCTTTCTAAATACTTGAACCTGTTTCAAATTGGATTTATATGCAAAATCCGCATCAAACGGTTCAGGTCCTGCATCAACATCCAAATGTACATAATGTGCACCAGCCATACAACACCTTATGGCAAGCTCTCTCATAGCATTTGTCGCTTCTGCCACATAATCTCTATAGTATAGCGGAAAATGTTCTATAGGAATCCCCTTCTTCTCCATTTGTTCCCATGCATAATACTGAGGGCACAGATACAATAATCCCGTTTTTGAAAAGAATCTTGGAAATACCACCAATGGTCTCAACATATCTGAAAATGAATTATTCGTCATGTACTGTATTTGAAAACCTTGCTTTGAGTACCAATTCATTACAACCTTTGCTGTAGCATTCAGATAATCAACAACATCCTCATTGAAATAATATGCCAGATTGGTTGACCGATAGATATCGTCAACAATACTAGCGGCTACCATTGGTAGAAGCGCTTCGTTATAGGACGATATCTGATCAAGCCATCCTTCAATCCTATGCTTTATGAGAAGATCTACCATTGGCCGTTCGATCATGCTCAGTTTTCCATATTCTTGAGAGTATTCCCAAATACAGTTCATTGTACGATTATCAAAATAATCTGTAGCCTTACCTAACTCCCAGTCCATTGTGACTCCCCCTCGTATCAATTATCGAAATCAAACAATTCCTTTGGTGTAATCTCCAGGCATTCACACAATCTGAAAATTACATCCAAAGACACGCCAATCTTACCCAACTCTATTGCACTCATATGGCTCCGGTCAATATCTGCCAACTCCGCGAGTTGCAATTGGGTCAGATTCTTTCTATGCCTGTATAAAGCAATATTTGATCCAAGTTTTTTATACTTATCCTGATAATACTTATTCACAATAATCCTCTAAGTCCAATCCTTTATCCTCAGCGAGCTGAATTAATTCGTCTTCAGAAGCAGATTCGATATCAAATGCTTCCATTAAGGCTCCTCCAAATCCACCGCCATAAAATGCACCATAGCTATCATCAGCCAAATCCGATCTAAGTCTATTAAAATCGATATACATAATTACCCCTCCGTTTCTTAAGTTCTGCTAAATCATTCAGATTAAATCATTATCAAACCACTTTATATCAAACATAGTTTATTACTCTTGTGGTATATATACCGATTTACGTTCCAATATTTTTTTGTTTTCTAAATCTATTATTACCGTTTCTTCCCCAAGGTCATCTTTAAATCTGCCATCAACTAGTTTTTGGGCAAATTCCTTTAAGGTATCCGCACAATTTCTCCATCCAACAGAAATACCTTCAGATCCCATGAAACCTCCACTCCACGAATTACTCCAGCCACCTATCAGTTCTCCATCCCAGTGTTCAAGCTCTTCCTCTAACTTTGATTCTGCGCTGATATCTCCTTCAGCAACACGTTTAGCCAATTCAAATAAATCAGGATATTTTTCAGTGTACAATTGTTGACCGGCACCGCTACTCGCCTCTCCCCAAGCAGAATAAACGCCATGAAATTTTATTGTCTTTAATTGAGAAATATCATTGTTCGTTGCCTTTTTTATCTTTTTTCCGTATTTACTTAACTCTGTTATCCAATAATCTACCGTCATATCTTCTTCATGGCCCACGCCGTTATCCTCAGTCTCCGAATACCCTTCTCCTTCTACTATTAATGATGACGCAATAATGTAGAATAATTCACTCAAAGATGTTGCTTTCATTATTTCTTCTGCGTTGCAATATATTTCTGCTTCAGCGTTTCCATCGCCGTCATTTGGTATAATGTCTAAAGAGTATTCTTTTCCTTTTTTATCCTCTATTGTTATCGAAACGCAATAACTACTACTGCTTGAATTTGTTACAAAATCTGTCCTTATTTTCATATGGTTCATCCCCCCTTATTCTGTAATGGTTTAACCGTTTTACTCCTCAACTGATGCTTTTTTATACCCAATATCATGCAAAATCATATTGGTTTCATCATATATTGACATGTCCTTAAGTATCCTTTTTTCATGGATGATTGATAAACAGTCATCTTTCCACCACCTATACAAATCTTTAGATTTAAACCATGATGCTTTCTTACTATTTTCATGCCTTCTGACAGTTTCTTCAATTGACAGATCAAAATAGTACGCATGGATGTTTTCATCGTATAGCTTGACAGCTTCTCTGAAAAAAACATCGTATACATCTGAATTCATTATCCCCTCAACTATTACGTATCTGATATTTTTAACACCAAATCGAAGAAGATGAATCATTAATTCTATAACCTCAACATCTTTATCAGAATAATCATCAAAAACATCATGTTTAATAATATCCTGAGATATAATCATTGTATTGTATCCCAATTCTTCCTGAAGAGTTTTAGCCAGTGTTGTTTTTCCACTTGAAGAATTACCTCTTATAATTATTAGTTTCTTTGTTCTATTACTATCTTCATTCATATTATTTCACACTAACGATGCTCCCATCTAAGCAACATTTAGTCCCACCTGTAACTAAACCGTCCATATTCTTCAAATAGGCCATCCGGATTAAAAGAATTCTTATTCAATTTAACATTTTTCAACTTTTTAGCCTGGCCTATATCAACGCTGTTCTTTTCAAACATAAAAGCATTATCATCTATTTCTGTAACGCCATCTGGTATAACAACGCTTCTTCCTTTTCCAAAGTAGAATATGATGATATCACCTTCATTTCTCTTTTTTATGAGCATATTATTGTCTGTATAAAAAACACCATTATCCGCATTAACAATAATATCTGAATGAGAATGTTTAAACTTAACACTGTCAGAAAAACTACTGCATGATCTTATATTTAAACTTCCTGTATCAAACGCACAAGCACCAATTTTCCGTACATTTGTACCAATTTCAAATAATTTAATTCTTGTACCCCAAAAGGCTCTTTCACCAATATACTTTAAGCTATCAGGAAGATTGATCATTTTTAATCCTTGGCAATATGCAAACGCACGATCCCCAATTTCTTCTAACCCCTCTGACAATTCCACATCAAATCTATAATCAATTTTTAATTCAACAGAAAAATCATCGTCAAGTATCTTGCTCAAGCTTGACTTTCTTCCGACTTTTTCTTTTGACCCACATCGTAAAAATGCCTCTTTCCCAATTCTTTTTACTGTACCCGGTATTTTAACCCCAATAATGCCGGTTTCTTCAAAAGCACCATTACCAATCTCTGTTAAACCGTCATTCAGTTTGATTTCTGTTAGGCAATCAATACTATAAAACGCTTTTTCTCCAATCGTTTCCAATGAATTCGGAAACGATACGCTTTTAATTCTGGCATTTGCAAACGCTGATTCCTTAATATGTTTTACCCCTTCAGGGATTACTAATTCTCTTCCCGGCATATCAGATGTATGGAACAATGAATTTCTTTCATCCAAATAATACTCTACTGTCATATCTGGTTTTGAAATAATCATTCTTCCATTTGATGTATAATCCGGGTGATCTTTATCGAACACAAAAACAGGACCAGGCTCATACAAATGATCTTTAACTAACGTATCAAATAATTCCGTCAGTTTTTTCTTTTTCATTTCTTTCCCAATATATACTTTTTTACTGCTGATAAATCGTCCTAACGAACCATGGTTACCAATATATTCGTATATACCATCTTTAACCAAAGACCGTACGTTATCCGGCACATTAAACTCATCAACACAATAGAAAGGTATTCTGTTCAATGAATTAGACAGCCTAACCTTTTTCAAGGAGCAAAACCTAAAATCACATTCAACTTTTTCTATGCTATCCGGCATATACAATTCTCTGACAAACTCAGCATGCCCACTGTCAGCCCTTTTTATGCCAAAAGCCCCTTCCGCTATTTCCTTCACATCCACATCATTTATTTTCTCAGGAATAACAAGTATTGTATCATTTCCTATATATTTAGTAATAATAGCTTGGTTATTCTTGATTATCCATTCAAAATTATTCTGATTAATCAACTCATTTAATTCAATATCAGGTTTTTTATACTTGTATTTGCATCCTTGAAAAACGTCTTCATCAACATAAGTTGCTTCATTATTAAAAATAACCTCTTCCAATTCAGAGCACTGTGAAAATGCTGATTTATCAATTAATCTTAGAGATTTAGGCAATACCACCTTCGTAAGTCTTTTACAATTTTTAAATGCCTCTTTTCCTATGTACATAATTCCTTCTTGTATTTCTAGATATTCAATACTGTTATTATCACAGAATCCGTATTCCTCTATGATATCCAATCCAGATGGAATTATTAATGAATTCATCTTAAAATCTCTGTTTTTTACTAAATAATCTCCCCCTGTATTTTTTCTAATACTCAAATGTCTTAATGTATCAAAAACACTATCCTTTACCACATTTGACTCTATCAAACAGCAGTCTAAAATCTTATCAATTTGAGTTCGTGAAAGGCCGTAAAGTGACGGATTTATAATGATATATTTTTCCTCCAACACTTCAGCGAGCTGCTTTCCAAAGATTTCAATTTCATTTTTCTTTAACTCTTTAATCTGTTTTGAAATATCATCATTCTGCGCAACTAATTCCGATAAAGAATATACACGTTTTTTATTATTATACCTCTCGCTCAGTTCATTAATAACATAATCAACCATCTCACTTGATACATTTTTAGTTTTTTTACCGCCTGATTTATCAATCATACCAATTTGTTCAAAATACTTTGCCAAACTCATACCAAACATATTATTGGATGCATTCTGAAGAGTTTTAATATTACCTGCTAAATCTGGATTTTCATCTGCATAAACACCTATACTTGATGGTTTCTCCTTGCCTTCATATCTTCTTCTTAATTCTTCAATAATCGCCTCTGGATCAAACGTCTTTTTACGGCCACCTTTTAAATTAAAATCACACACAAAACCATACGCCTTAAGCATAGTCGCAGCATCCGGATATCCTAACCATTGATATATTCCTGAAATATTTTCAGCTAATGTTTTATGCTTATTTGAGATTGCTTCTGGTATCTTGTGTTCAGGATAATACTCTTCCAATCTACCCAACATACTGGCAACCTTGTTTCTAATAACATCTGGCTCATTTCCCGGTTCATATATAACCCTATCTCTAAGCTTTTTTGTTTCTTCAATAGAGATTTTCTCAAAGCCATATACTGCAAGTAATTCATCGACCGATTCGTAGCCCAGTTCTTTATATAGTTTTGATAACCTTTCTCGCAGAGTATCCGCCAGGCTATCTAACGCAAAAATCTTATGCTCCGGATATAACGCCTCTAATTTATCAAAAATATCATCTACTCTTAATGACAGTTTTGAATCAGAGATATATGGTCTATTCTGATTTGATTCATTCTTGATAACAGTTTCTTCTTTCATTTCCATAATGTCATTATCGGACACAGCATTTTCATCAATCTCTTCTATTTCCTGATTCTGCTCTTCTTCACTCACATTGACAGCTTGCATCTGTTTATCCTCATTTTCTTCGGTTGTCTGAATATGTGCAGTTTCATTTTCTTCACTAATCTGAATCGGCTCAGCCACGCTCTCTTCTGCAGCAGAATTAACCTCATCCTTGTCTTCTCTTGCCTCTGCCAGATCTCTATACTTATATCTTCTTATGTACCTTTCTTTTTGATTTTTAACCAAATCTATTTGAATAAAATACTCTGTAAGCGGCATGCCAAATAAAACACTTGCCTGCGACTGAAGTGCTCTGATCTTATCTTCAATATCCGGATTTTCCTCTATACATTGATTTATCGACAAAGGCTTATCTTTGTCTTCGTAACGTTTTTTCAGCTCATTAATTATAGATTCTTGGTCAACAGCTACGCTCTTACCCTCATTAGCTGTTTCAGCGGAAATATCATCAACATTATTATTCTCGCCTACCATGGCAAAAAACTGTTCCTCGTTGATTATCTTAACCCCCAATTCTCTGGCCTTTTTATTCTTAACAGTTCCTGAATCAGGTGTATTTGTAATCAGATAATCTGTATTTTTGCTTACGCTGGCAACCAGTTTTGCACCATGCTCCTCGATGAAAAACTGCAGATCATCTCTATATGGAAAAGCTTTAATATCACCTGTAACCACAAACTTAAGACCCTCGATGCCTTTGCGCGGGGAAGTATCTTCTTTTACATCAACCATATTATGTTCTACTGTATTATCTTTAAGTGGTGTTTTCTCGAGCAAGCTGTCATTTACAGTAGTTTTATCATTATTAGTCTCAATAACCTGCTGTTTATCCTGCTTTTCCTTTTCTTTATTTGCCTTATTTTGTTGTTTGATTCTTTCTTTCAGTTCATTTTTTTCTTCTTCCAAAGCATTTTTCTTTTCTTCTAACTTTGCAGTTTTTGCTTTGGCATCATCCAGCACTTCAGTCAGCCATTTTATTTCATTATTATTATCTTTAACTATTTTGTTATTGTCCTTTATTGTCTTTTGATTCTGTTTATTATCAGCCTGTTTATTCTTTATGATTTCCAGATTTGATCTTTTTTCATTACTCAGAATGCTTTTCTTATCTTTCTCATCGTCAATCAACTGCTTTATTTCCTCTATCAAATGAGTCTTTTCAACCATATCGTTCTCAAGAGAAGCCTCAAGATCAGATATTTTTTTCTTTAAATCATTGTCTTTGAGATTATTAACTTCAATCTGCTTATTTAAGCTTTCTATCCGGGTATCAACTTCAGCAATGTTTGATGCAATCGAATCAGCCAAAGCCAGATGCTTTTTCTTAAAAAAGAGCGCACTACCGGCCTTACTCCTCTCAAAGTCCTCATTCCTCTTCAGATTAAATCTTTCGTTTTCAAGATTCTTTTTTTGTTCAGCTAATCTTTCAAGTTCATCGCTGATGGATTGTTGCTCTATAGTGCACTGCTTTATCTCATTTTTTCGCTCAGTTTTGAGATTTTTTATCTCTCCCTCAAGTCTATCTTTTTCTGTCTTTTTTTCATTTATGCCATTCTCAATCGAAGTAATTTGAACCTCAAGTTCTTCATTTTTTCTCAGTAATTCTTCTATCGCAGTACTGTTTTTGTCTATAGATTCCTGTAACTGAACGCTGCTCTCTTCAACTGCTTGTGAGGAATAACTCTCTATCTTTTTTATTGTATCCTTCTCTTGCTTTTGGGCTTCTTTTAATTTTTGTTTTGTTTCTTTAATCTCTATCTCAATATCCAGTAACTGCTTTGTTGGAAGTGTTTTAAACTTTTTATTCCACTTGACGTATATATTCCTAATACTCTGTTCAATCTCATATTTGACATTATTTTCCGAATATTTGAATTTAAGCAGATACTCCATATGAAGCACACTAAAACACTCGGCAATCAGTTTAATGATCTCCGGGAGTTCCTCGTCAGTATCATATTTTTCGGTGGCTATCCGGTCCAACTCAATCATAATTCCACTGATTTCACCGGCGTATTTAGCCATGACAGTCTGAGTATTTGCAATCAACTTCTTAATTCTCGCATCATTTACTCGTGAAATCGGAGAATCACCTATTATTACAGAATTTGTAGATTCAATCTCGCCATACCATGAATTGGTCAGTTTATCTATCTTTTTTGAGAACGTCATTAATTCTGGATTGCTTATATTAATCTCATATTCATCAACAAATGTTTTATAGCGTTTTCTGCCATCTTTAAATACTCTTTCATCACCCATAAATAGTAACCTCCCATTAACCCCAAAACATAAACTTCTTCACAAAACTGCATCCTTATTAATCATAAAGAATAAACTTACCAGTCCATCCCGCCCGGATAGTACTTGTGTATTTCTGAAACCGTTTTATTCTGCAAATCAATAATTTTACCATCAATTTTACAATCATCGTTAAGTTCTTCTTTTATCAATTTATTGGCAAATTCTCTTATTGAATGTTTACTTTCATCCCAATATATTCCATCAATCCGAATACAATTACCCCAGCCGCCTTCGAATTCACCTTTCCATGTATGTAATGTATTTCGAAACTCCTCTTCGACACTTTCATCCCCTTCAGCCACTCTTTGGGCCAAAGCTATTAATCCCGGATCTCTCCGTTTAACATTGGAGCTAAAACATGTACTCGATTCTCCGTATGTGTATAATTCATCCGTAAATGCTATTGTTTTGATCTTTTTTATATCATCAACATTTTCCTTGACATTTTTAACATATCTGTTCAGTCTTTCTTCCCAATACTCTGCAGTGTTTTCGTCATCTATTTGATAATCCTCATCATCTTCATCGTCCTCATAGTTCCCATAATCCCTATAATCTTCAATACTTGCAAAATAAAAAGTTGATAACATATACGAAAATAACTCTTCAAGGGAATTAACTTGAAGATATTTATCAGCAGATCCTCCTATACCATAATCACAGTCATCTTCTGTCCAAATACTCATATCATAGTTTTTGCCATCGATATCTGTAATACTGATACAAGCCACATAACTGCTGCTACTCGAGTTTGTGACAAAATCCGTTCTTATTTTCATAGCTTCCCCTCCTGATACAATCCCCCTTAAGTATTATCTTTATTCGTTTTCAAACTTTTTATCACACAATACAATCTCCGGCATAAGCGGACATCCGCCCATACACAATTTTCTTTTCTTACAAGTCGGACATGATCCATTCATTCTTTCTCTAAACCGGTTGAACTCTTCACTGTTCCAAGCTTCTTCAATACTGTTATCTCTTAGAGATACACTGTATTTACCTTCCTGATCGAAACTACACGGAAGCATATTCATATCCGAGCTGATGTAGCAGCTGAATCTTCCACCCTCGCACGTGTCAAGCGATTCAGGCATTATACGTTTACAGTAATTAATTGCTCCCGGCACATTACAGCTATCCATTCCTACTTTAAATGGATGCGGTCTGTCAACCTGTTCAAAGAAAGCTTTAACCCTAGGATCTTTGAAGTCCAATACATTTGCACTGGTTCCCTGACCCGCCGGCTTATGCAGAAGGAATATAACAGCATTGATTCCTTTCACGAAATCATTATTCTTCAGTCTCTCGATTGCCTCATCGATGCTGTTTTTCCCAAGAACATAATGAATATTGGTTTTCACATTATTACTGAGAAGCATATTTATTGCATTTATAGTGTATTCACTTCGATACCAGCTTACAGCTACAGCCCCGCAATAATTCTTACATATTTTTGCAATTTCATCCGTCATTCCATAACCGGAAGTTGTGAAATTCGGAACCATATTGTTTTCTCTTGTTATTCTGAGAATATCTTCAAAATGTTCATGCTGATCAGGATCCCCTCTTCCTCCGAGAGCGAATTGATTACAGCGACCTTTACATTGTTCAGCGATCCATTTAAAATCATCTACTGTCATATTAGGCTTTTCGACAAGCATTCCGCTCTGATAACATCCTATTCCGGCTTTTGCACATAATCCGGTTTTACCATGAATACAGTGTCCCATAATTCCAACATCAATAAGATGCGGAAAGGAGGCCATAAACGGATCAACACCTGTATCTTTGTTATTCTCATCCAAGATGCCCGTCCTGATATATGCGCCGGTATCAGTATCGAAAGCGGATGCAAATTTGTACTTAGGATCTTTTATTACATATTTCATAAACAATCTCCTGTTTTACATCAATTGTCATATAATATTTCGTTCTATCATCTTTTGTCAGACACATTTGATTATACTACATACTTCTTGGTATTGGGTGGGCTATACGCCCACCATAATAAATGACACTCCATGTGTCAAAGTATTTGTCAGTGATTCTTAATGGGGATAGCCCTCCTTAATCAACCTATATTTGAATTATATCACTTCATTCATACAATTCAGTGGGCTGGAAGCCCACTAATAGCTTACATTAGCATCCGGCCATTGTTTGGCCATTTATCCTTTTGGGCGAGTCTGACATTGCTCGATAAGCGCCTTCCAGTTTTCCAGATGAACTTCATGGGTAGTTTTATCCATGGTGAGAACCTCTTTTTGAGTTTACTCTAGATAACTCAAACGTCCGCATGATTGGAATAAAAATCGGTAGCTAATCTGATATTTGAAATTCTCTTCCAAATAGTTTTACTGTTTTTTTCCCATGAATTCATTTGGCAACAGAAAGACCATTAATCATTTTTCCTTATAAGTTTCTCTTTTCCCTTCGACATTCTTCACATCTAGTTGGCAATGACGCTAAATCATCATCTTTGACTTGATAATAGCATTCATTTCATCATAAGAATTCCAGCATTCACGCTTTATATTAAATCCGGTATAATCAAACGCTGTTATTATCAATCTCATTATTTCAAGACTACTAAAACCTGTTTTCTGTCGGATTACTTCATCATTTACCGATACGATCTGATGAGCAGCAATATTCCTGATTTTCTCTTCTATATTTCTTAAACTATCAACAGTACCGGCCAATTTGGGATCCGATGTTTTACTTACAATCAATTCTCTAATACTGTCCGAATAAACATATCCAAAAGAAAACTCAGAGTATTTATTCAGAAGGATATTTAATATTTCATTGTCATTCTCAAGCTTCTCACGATTCCATCGCCTAGCGCCCTTATTGTCAGTTCTTGTATAATCATCTAAATTCACGCCACATTGTTTATGCAATATCTTTTCAAATAGATCTACAATAATAGGCGTTAATGCTCTAAGAAAATCCGCATACTCTTTTTTCTTCTGCTTTATTTGCAATGATAATGCATATTCAAAAAGTTTTTTAGCATCTCCCGATTTCACCGGAGTACAATCAATATTTAATTCTTTTTCAAGCTTACTAACGACCGAAAAATCTAATTCCATCCTCTTTTTTGCCAAAAGTAAGTAATTTGTATATTCTGTTGATTTTCCTTTGTTCGTATCATTTAATATCTCTAATGCCGCAGAATAATCATACGAATCAACATGCCTTTTAACCATTTCCAGCTTCTTTTGGTTAAGAAGAGCCGGACAATAAGCCTCACTACATCTATTAATAAAGTTATCATTGTTATCTTCATTCATTTCCCATAAGAGTTCCACGTCATACCCATGATGATTATGCTCATTGATACTCTTCTCAGGAGTTGAAACCTGAACAGCTGTAAAATCATACTCTCCAAGCACATTCATGACAAACAATGAACTCTTCATAGCAGGAGTACCGCTCGATATATTTAGAATTAGTTTATCATCGTCTTCCATTTGTGCTGAAATAGTTTTAATGCACTCTCCAAAGTCTCTATATATATCATCAAACCTCTGAACTTCCTTGAGCTCCGGTCTTTCAATAATATATTTTTCCATCACAAAGCCAAGCTTTTCTTCAAGCTTTTCCAAACAATATAAATATCTGTTATCAGTCCTTTGGAATTCAAGCATCTCATTAGACATATAAAGATATATAACATCCGGCTTATAAACCCTACAAATATGTACCATCGAACCATCATGGTAATTATTCTGTGACATTGGATCCGTTCCACCAACTGGCGAAAAAAGTATTGTTTTTCCCATATCTGCCTCCTTTAAATAACTACTATATCATCTTCATCTGTTATGTCCTGGCATCCCCAACATGTCACCTGGCATTTACCAGACAATTTATACACTCTAATACTGTCTGATTCATCACAATACTTAGGTATTATGCTTATAAGTTTATCGTATTGTTTTTTTGTAAGTTTCGCCTCAAATGCAGACTTTTGTACTCTGTTTCCATACCCTTCCAATAGCTTTGAAAACTTATTTCTCTTCTTATTATCTATTATATCATAGATAATAAGAATCAGTGATCTACCATAATCAATTTCTTCATCAATTGTAAAAAAATAATTTTCACGTTCCATAATTTGATCACCTGATATGTAATGACCTTTGTCAAGTAGCAAATTAACAAGAATCATCACAAACTTATTTATTTGTATATGGAGACATCATGAAAGAGCTTTAGGGTATC
>Ga0256404_1008690_pt1 | contig 15081 bp, 15 predicted proteins | sample RumenRJG_01DNA_FD_185990 | JGI IMG/M metagenome (GOLD analysis project Ga0256404, IMG submission 185990) | Bovine rumen microbial communities from Lethbridge, Alberta, Canada - RJG_01 | ecosystem: Host-associated > Mammals > Digestive system > Stomach > Rumen | place: Canada: Alberta | collected...
CAATTTTGGACTTGACTCCTGAAACAGGAAAAAATGGCGGACAAAATCACCAATATTGAAAAATATATCCGCCGCTCCTGTCCTGGTCTGCCAAAAAATGGCGGAAAAAATTGACCAAAGACACGTTCTTATCCGCCGCAGGCCATTCCGCGGGCCGTTTTCCGTAGGGCTCGCCCGCAAATCCCCGCCTCCGCGGGCCTTTTCCGCAGGCCTTGTCCGCCGCGCGGCTCCTCCTCTTCACAGGCCGTCCCAATATTTGCCTATCAAGCTAGCTTGACATAAAACCTGCGGAACGATATTCTGAAAGTCAAAGCAGCCAAAAGGAGTGTACGCATATGAAATTTCAGGACATATATCGGATCGAAAATACCGATGACATCATCAGCCCCAGCCTGATCTATTATCTGGACGTTATCAAACAAAATACCGAAGAAGTCATCCGGACCGCCGGGGACGTTAACAGACTGTGGCCCCATATCAAGACCCATAAATGTGAAGAAATGGTCAAGCTGCTGATGAGCTACGGCATCAACAAGTTCAAAACCGCCACCATCGCGGAAGCCGAAATGGCCGCCCACGCCGGCAGTAAACAGATCATCCTGGCCTATCCTTTGATCGGACCTAACATGCAGCGCCTGATCAACCTGCAGAAGGCTTATCCGGATGCAACCTTTTACGCCATCGAGGACGATTTGGACCAGCTCTCCCTGCTATCCCAAAAGTGCATAGAAAACGACATCGTCTTGAAATGCCTGATCGATGTCAACCTGGGCCTGAACCGGACCGGCGTCGAGATCGACAAGCTGGAAGACCTGTATACGGCGGCCAGCGGGCTGAAGGGGCTTGATCTGGTCGGATTGCACTGCTATGACGGCAACCACCATCAGGTTGATTTCAATGAGCGGAACGAAGCGGTCAAAAGTGTCGACGAGCGCATCGAGAAAGTGGTCGACCGGCTGCTGGCCAAGGGGTTGAACTGCAGCATCATCGTCGCCGGCGGCACTCCCTCCTTCCCCTGCCACGCGGTCGACACCAACTGGTATCTGTCGCCCGGCACTTCCTTTATCAATGACGCCGGTTACATGCAGAATATCCCGGATCTTCCCTGCACGCCCGGAGCGGCCGTTCTGACCCGGGTCGTCAGCCATCCGGCACCAGGGTACTTTACCATCGACCTTGGCTATAAAGGGATCGCCGCCGACCCCCAGCCCCAACGCGGATTTATCGTCGGGCTGGAAGACGCCGAACAGGTCATGCAGAACGAGGAACACTGGGTGTTCAAGCTGGCCGACCCCGACAAAGTCCCGCCCATCGGAAGCGTCCTGTACGTCATCCCCACCCACATCTGCCCCACGACCGCTTTGTATCCGGAAGTCCTGGTCGCACAAAACGGGAACATCATCGACCGCTGGCAGGTAACCGCCCGGAATAGAAAAATCACCTATTGATACCTACATACCAATATACCTACATACTTACTGACATGGATGTTATCGATATACTAAAAGATCTTATCCGTCTGAACACCAGCAATCCGCCGGGAAATGAGCTCCCGGCGGCCCGGTATATCAAGTCCGTCCTGGAACCTTACGGCTATACATGTACCGTCCGAGATCTTGGCAGCAACCGGGGCAATCTGATCGCCGAAAAAGGAGAAGGCGGGCCGGAACTCATGTTCAACGGCCATTTGGACGTGGTCCCGGCCGTCGGCACATGGAAGTCCGACCCTTTTCAGTGTGACCTCAGGGACAATAAGATCTACGGCCGTGGTACGGCGGACATGAAGGGCGGCGTGGCTGCCATGGTGGCGGCCGCTATCCGCCTTTCCGACAGCCCTATCCTGAAGCATGGCAGGCTAAAACTGCTTTTTGTGGCGGATGAAGAGGCCGCCAACCTGGGCACCCTGACCTACCTCAAATCAGCAAAGCCCAGCGACTTTGCCGTGATCGGCGAGCCCACCGGCCTGAGGGTCTCCGTCGCTCACCGGGGGTGCTCCCGGGAATACATCGATATCAAAGGCACTTCCCGCCATGCCGCTTTGCCGGAAGTCCAAACCGACTCGATATCCCGGACCCTACTTGCCCTCAAAGCCATCAAAGAATTAAATGAGGAACTGAAATCGAGGACCCATCCCATCCTGCCGCCGCCCAGCATCGCTGTCACCAGCATCCATGGGTATGAGAGGGATAATATCGTCCCCGAACTGGTCCGCCTGATGGTGGATTTTCGAATCCTGCCCTCCATGACCCACGAAGAGGTCCTGGACCTTCTGAACCAAAAGCTAAGCTCCGATCCCGACCTGGCAGGATCCTACTCCATCGCTCCGCATTTCTTCATGCCGGGCGGCCAGATCGATCCGGATGATCCGTTTGTTAAGGTATGTCTGCGCGCAAGAGAGCAAGCCACCGCAAGCCCCGACCTCCCCTGCGCCTTTGATGCTTCCTGCGAGCAGTGCTTTCTGGAAGCGGCCGGCATCAAAACGGTCATCCTTGGACCCGGCAGCCTGAAGCAGGCCCACGGAGTCGACGAATACAGCACAGAGGACCAGATCCGCAAAGCTGTCGACATTTATCAGGGCATTTTTCTTTTATTATTGTCCAGGCACATCGAACTGTTGTAAAAGCCTGCAGAACGTATCCTGTCCGTCCAGGCAGGTGCTGAATAATCGTACATTGTTATCAACCTTTAAATGCTTTACATTATTACAACTAATTGACCATAAAAAGTAAAGCAAATCGGCGCCTGGAAGGGAAAAAAGTAAAGCAGTCCGCGGGGCATGCCAAATGTTCACGCCAATGAACTGCCGTATCGTTTGGTATCATCAATGCAACCAACCATTTTGATCTTGTCCCTGTCTACCTGACAGCTTAGACAGTTTACGCTTACGCCGGCCGCTACTGCCTCTTCCAGCGCTGCCCTGAATTCCGGCTGCGTCTGATCGTTAGGAAAGACCCGTCGGATCCCGTTCATCTGGATGACGAAAGCGATCGTGCAAATATAGCCTTCCCCGGACGCTTTCGCCAACTCTTTCAGGTGTTTGACCCCGCGTTCGGTCGGGGCATCCGGGAAAAGACCGACGCCTTTTTCCAGATCCCAAGCAAGGGTACAGCCTTTGACTTCCGTCAGATAGCGATCGGTCCCTCGTTCCATGTAAAAGTCAAAGCGGGAATCCCCATAGGTGTGTTCCGGCTGCACGGTATCGTAAAAACCGCTATTCTGCAGATACTGTTTCATCAGCATGTTAGGAGCCAGGCTGTCGATATTGACCCATTCCAAACCGGGCTTGTAGACAGAAATCAGGTCATAGGCCGTCTTACGGGCTATCTTTGGATCGCGGCCCGTTCCTTCTGCCTTCTGGATGATTACCTTTTGCACGGCTGCTTTTTGTATGGCTGCCTTCTGCAGAGTCACCTTAGCACCCGGAAGCAGTAGTTCCCCTAAGCGCCCGGTGTTTTTCACATGAACCATTTCCGGCCGGCCGTCGATCCGCACCTCTGCCGTAAAACGATTGATCCTGCGGCTAAAAAGGGCTGGGACCGTATTTTCATAGATGACTTCTGCCGTCTGCTCAGACATGCTTCCTGCCTCCATTCTTTCATTTAACTTGTAATGGTCAAATCTTACATCAAAAATCTTGTTGAAGAAAGGGCCGGACCCATATGGGCCCGACGTAGGACGGCAAAATCGTCTGAAAAAAGGGGATGTGAAGAAACGTTAAATTGTTTTTGTATATATTGTCTTCCCCTTCTTTTTCTTTGCTTTGTCATACATTTTATATAATTTCTTGCTGTGTCTGTATAGCAAAAGCCTGTCCATCCATTCTGGTCATATCTTTTATGTATTTTTGTCTTCTGTCTGCTTGATAATAGGCGCCTTCAAAAAGATGTACAGACAATATTGAAAAACAGAAGCTATGTCTGTACAAAAGCAAACATGAACAAGCATATTTTTCAGACAATTGGGAGCAACTTTCAACTTGTCTGAATTATATTCTTTTTACATTTCAATTACGGCAGACACCTAAAACTTTTCCGCTTGTTGTCTGTGTAAATTACATTCTATACTGTTTCCGGTGCAGACAAAATACTTGTTTTATTTCTTTGTCTGTATTAGTTAACCACTATATCATTTTCGGTCATATAATAATGCCAATTTATTGTATTGTCTGCGCGTATTCATCTGAAAATATAGAGTGGCAAAGTTCCCTGTTTAAGGTTAAGTGAGGTATAAGTTTATACATGGACAATACAATTTTTCCGCAAAAAAGGCTCCCAACCGTAACGATTGGAAGCTTTATTCTTGTTATTGGAAGCTATGTTTTTTCACAGCCACTTAAAAAGAAAGTGCAACCGCGAGCGTAAAATTTTACGCTTGAATTTATGCTTGAAAAAAAGTGCAAACGCGAGCGCAAAATTTTACGCTTGAATTTATGCTTGAAAAAAAGTGCAAATGCAAGCGGAAAAAATTATCAATCTGCAATTTTACTCCCTGTATGAAGTTCACTGCCAATATTGAGCAGCCATGTAAACCTGCTCCGGCAGCTTTCACCGGGCCAAAAGAAACACCTGTTTCCTCTATTGAAAACAGGCGATACATATAATGTTCATTTTATTTTTCTAAAAATATACTGTTTCAGGGCATTGAGTCGAAAACTCTGTATAAACCTCCGGATCGGCTGAACCTTCGTCCTTAAATAGAAACGGATTAGCCCCGCTTAGGAAATACCCCGGTTCTTTGTTATGCGATTCTTCCCAATCTGCTTCCAGCGCATAGTAAATCATACAAAACAGTTCAAAATGTGTCATCATTTCTGCCTTCTGTTTTGATATTCCGCTCATCCTTGGCTTCCGCTTTCATCCCCGGTGCTGTTGGTGCTGTCAAACAGCGTCATCTGCCGGTCGATCCAGGACTTTTGGGGAACGTCATGGATGATATCATCCGGTTGGTAGTTCCCGACCAGAAAGGGTGATGCCGGATCATGCAGGCGGCTGTTTGCTTTAACCAGAGATATGTCATTATTGGCATAGCAGTAGCGGCAGAAATGCCGGCAGGTGTCATAGGCTCCGATGTCGCAGGCTATATAACAGGCGCACTCCGGCCGGTTGGGCTTGTGACTGGGGACCAGCAGATGCTTGCCGATGGCCTTTTCATAAACCGGAATGGTCATGCAGCCGGAACAGTCTGCCCCGTAAGGGGCGAGTTCGTCGCCCTCGGCACATGGTTTTACGGTCATACCGTGCTGGGCAGCGATCTGAATGATAGCCTGACCCAGCTCCAGCCGGTCTTCCCGAGCCACTTCTTTGGCCTCAGGAAAATTGCGCTTTACCTTTTCATATAGATCGATAAAGCTGATGACGACCGTTTCGGTGTACCCTTCCAGCACCTCTGCCATCTGGCGGAAAGCCTTGAGGTGATATTCCTTGGTATATCGGTCGGATAGAAAGATGGGATCGTAGCGCCAACCGATGGAATGGATCCCGACCATTTGAGACAGGCGCTGGAAATCCGACAAAAGCACATGCTTATCCGGTACGGCCGGCTCTATATCGCGTCCATAGGGCGTAATGGTCACATACCAGTATTGACCGTAATCAGATAAAAGGGCCATATATGGGAACATTGGCGCGGGATTTTTTGTGCAGAAACCGATCGCATCCACCACTGAGGGATCCAGCCGGTAGCGGCTGACCTGGCGGCGGTCAAAGGGATTGCGGACGCAGGCCACCCCTTCGCGCAGGCGGTTGGCCAGCCAGTCCGCGTAAAAGGCCGGGATATCCGTTCGCTGTCCGGTGTTGATTATCATAGTTTGTCGTTATTTCGATTCTGAGAGTGCCTCGTCATCCGATCCCCGAACGTATTCCTCATTGTTTTTTTCGGCAATCAGAGAACACAGGCTTCCCAGGTACTCCAGGTTGCACTGATAGATAACCTCCGGTGAAGGTTCGAAATGATGCTCTATCTTATTCTCTTTCGCAGCTTTTTCAAAATCATAAATATCCGCTAATAGATCGTCGCGAACCTTGAGCAGCTGCTCGTAGGACTCATTTTTGTGCATCTCAACAAAGTAATTAGGGCTGATCATCATGGGTATCACCTCCTGATATTTTCCTGTACATACTGTAAACCTTCACGGCAAACCGCTCGTTGCCGGGCATTTCCCCCGAAAGGATTTCTTTTACCTTGAATCCAAAGGACTCATATAACCTTTTTTCCGGAAGAACATACAGCCAGGCTAGTTCATCCTCTGAATAGGCACAAAATCCTACAACCTTGTTATCCAACAGGGCAACATCAAGATGTTTATACTCAAATAAGCCTTCTGTCTCTGCGACATCTTCCAATGGTAAAAAAGCATCTTCCAGCGAAGCATACTGTAGCTCTATTTTCCTGGCCTGGTCGTGTATCCGGCATATGTCATCCCAATACCGTTCGTTGTAGCTTTCTATGTTGATTTCCAAAGTTAGTAACCTGAGAGGGCGGACAAACCCGGGCCGAAAACTTACTTATTCCGTGAAAGATCCGCTTACGGTTGTCCTATCTTCCCCAGCCTCTTCTTCATATAATTGTGAGGACGCAGTCCGCTCTCATTGAAAATATTCATACATACTGACAAAATATTTCAGTAGTTTCTTGAAATAACGCATACGAAAAATCCAGTGATAATAATTGATCAATGGTTTGATCGACTTCCACAAATATCCTTTTTTAATACATCACCTGATCTTAACCAGTCTGTCTTTCAAATACTGCTGAAGTCCTTTATCCGTGCAGTATACATAGCAGCCCTTCATTCCTCTTGTCAAAAGGGTACGGTAAGTGTTTTTAATGATCTCGTCCGCCCGCGCCAGAGCTGCGGCGGAGTCGGTCTTAAACATCTTTTTCAGCCCCCTGATCGACTGGTCTGTCGCAGCCCGTTTGGTAAAGTCGGTCACGATCTTACCATTCTCATAGCGAAGATCGTCGCCGATGATGACTCCGACATAGTCGAATTCCAAGCCCTGCGTCGTGTGGATGCAGCCCGCCTCGGCCACCGAATCCGGGTCGATGGCAAAAGCCTGCCCGTCATCCAGGTTCCAGCTGATCCCCCAGTCGCCGATGGTGATATCGTGATAATTGGGATCTTTTCGTTTCTCTTTAGGCCAGTTCCAGCAATAGCCGGCCAGGATCCGGGATTTATTGGCTATCTTATTCTTTTCCACGATCAGATCCTGCAGCTCGTGCGGGGTGTCGCATACCCGGAAATCAAAGTCCAGGCCTTCCAGGTTATAATTGGCCGTCTGGCGTATACCCAGGACATCGTCCACCCAGGCGATATATCCGTCGGAACCGTTGCAGCGGAACTGGGACAAAAGCTCCATCTGGGTCACTTGGGAGCCTTCCAGGTCCGCATAGTGCCGTATCCTGTCAACGGAGCCGATATCGTCCATGGTCACCCTTTGGCTCTCATCGATGAAAAAGACGGAGCAGGTCGCCGCATGGATGATCTCCTTGATCTGATTTTCGCCCTGGTTGTGGAACATTCCCGACTTAGCATTAAGGCGGTGGGCTTCATCGACCAATAGCGTTTGACAGATATTGGAGGCGGCATCGACATAGCTTCCGGAACCTCTGAACATGTTGTCAATTCTGGCTTTGCGCATATCCCCCGCCAGCTTAGCCGCATACACCTGACGAGGCGCGCTGTTCTTTGACACATACTGGACCAGCTGCCCCTTGCGGGTAAGCTCCGCCAGAAGCCGCACCGCGATCACGCTCTTGCCGGTGCCCGGGCCGCCCGTGCAGATGATGGTCCTCTTTTTATGATCCTTCTGACACTGAAGGGCAAAATGCAGGATCCTTTCGTAAGCCACCTGCTGCTCATCGATCAGCGTGAACTCCCGGTTGCCCTTGATCATAGACGCGATGGCGTCCTGAAGGCTCTTGGACGGGCGGATCCTGCCGTGATCGACCTGATACAGGACCTCTTTGCCATCGCCCCGCCGGATAGTCTTCTTGATAAAACTCCGTAACTGGGCCGCCTGGCCCTTGGTGAAGGCAGGAGCCTCTTCTTCAATTAGGTGATATTGGTCCGCGTCCAGGGGATCATCGGCTTGCCGTTTGTAATTATGTAAATATGCGCACGGCCTGAGCTGTACCTGATTGTCCTGGACAAAAGTATTGTAATCGGCAATGAACTGGGCATAAGACCAGGCCTGATAGGACGGATGGACCACGATACGATCAGCCCCGCCGGTATAGGTCTCCACCGAAGTCTCCGATTTATCGACCTTTTCGAGCTTGCTCCACTGCTTCAGCTCCACGATCACCAGCCCCGGGCGCAGATCCTCCGAATAACCGGAGATCATAAAATCCACCCGCTTGGCCGTCTGAGGGATGTTGTACTCGATGGCCACGCCCGCGTCATTAGGGATCTCCGGGTCGTTCATGACCATATACATACGCGAAAGCGAATTGACCCAGGAGGTAAACTCGCTTTCGTTGGTATGCCGCCCCATCTTTTTCAGGATGTTGTCCTCGATCTGATCCGCGATCGTATCATTCTGCACACTATCCATAAAATCCGACTTCAAGCCGTCGTAAATTATCATGCCAAATAACCCCTATAATTTGACCTGACAGGTCAAGTTTTTGAGTAAAGTTTACTGCTTATGCTAATATAATATCATTTTTCCCCTACATAATAGTAGGCCTCCCATAATTTCTATCGATCATGGGAGGCCTTGCCTGGCCGGAATCACTTATCAGGAGTATCTCTCAAGGTATTTCTGACTTCCATCAGAGTAAAACCTAAAATATTATCGCCTTTCCAATTTGCGGCATCAAAACGCTTATCATCATTCAGGCCAAGGCCGCACGCCCAGATCCTGTCTGAACCAGCACATGCTACAAGATACGCATCGCCGGTGTCCAACAGCTGCTGCTTCAGTTCTTGGTTCTGACCGAACTTTGCCATAAATGCCCGGAAGGCAACGGTTTGGCGCATTCCCGTACATACCGATCCGATATATCCGGATGCATGGCGGCCGATCGCCTGCTGTCTGGCGGTGTCCTCCGTCTCCAGCACAGCCTTGGCAGAAGCCTGGTCCCCGAATAACATGCATTTTTTGTACATGATGTATTGCTCAGCCGAAGAAAAGTGCTGACCGTCCAGATCAAAGGGAGACGGATAGCGGTTGCTCAAAAATCCGTTAGGTTCCTCCGGTTTATGAAAGTAATAAGCATCGAATTCCTGTCCTGATATTGTCAGCTTGTCCGGGGCTTTTCCGGCTTTTTTGAGTGCATTATAAGTCTCGGAAAGCCACTCGCTATAATAATCATAGGTGGGCTGGGTCCACCAATTCAGAAGTCCGTCCAACCGCTCCGCATCTTCCGCCGTACTTGCAGACTCATTCTGCTCAGGATCACGGTTGACCGTCACAAGGTGATTATTATCTGCCTTGAAGTCGATCTTATAAATGCAGAAACCGGTCCAGCTGCGATAGGCATACAGAGTATCCCCTTCCATGAACCAGAACCACTTATCCTCCATCGCCTGCGGAATATTCCCTCGATGAAGGGCGGCCATCTGCTTCTTTGTAAACGATCTTTGATAGATGAACGTGTCATGTTGCTCAGGCATTTCCGACGTATCCCAGTCGTCTCTTTCCGCGATCTTGTAACGGGAAGCTCTGCTATGCAAAAGGCTCTCGCGCCCGGCCGCAAGGATACGGTCACTCAGCACGGCGAAAGTGATATCCAAAGATGAATCTTTCAGTTGATCCAGGAAATCGCAGCAGGCAGTCAACGCCTGATTCCAGGCAAGGTCCACAGGATATCCGTAGATCCCGGCCGAGATCAGCGGAAAGCCGATCGAACGGCAGTGATTCGCCGCAGCAAGTTCCAGCGATTTATAATAGGCACTATATAGCTGTTCCGGCTCTTTATGCTCCCCGTCCTGCCACATTGGGCCAACTGCATGAATGATATATTTTGCCTTCAGGTCAAAACCGGGTGTTATCACGGCCGAGCCCGTGTCACAGTGGCCAATCTTATTACATGCTTCTTGAAGTTTGTCGTATCCGGCCGCCTTGAAAACAGCTCCGCAGACCCCGCCGCCGGCCCAAAGCCCCTCATTGGCCGCATTCACGATCGCGTCCGTGTCCAATGCGGTAAGGCTGATCTTTTTTATCTGAATCGAACTCATAAAATATCAGCTCCTTTCGCCTGTGCTTTCTGCAAGCTCCTGTACCCGTTTCCCGCCTTCTCTTTTATATTCTATCTTCGTTCAGCAGAAAATCTTCGATACCAATATATTGAATGCCGTTTTCATCGATCCAGGGTTTGATATAATCCCTTACAACTACTATTTTTCTGAAGGAATCCGGTATCTTCATGAGTGATGCGATTTCCTGCTCTTTTTTCTCGGGATCTTCGATAGATAATGCCGACTGGATATAATATCTCTCACTGCCTCTGTTGACTACGAAGTCTACTTCCAACTGCTTACGAATCTTTTTCCCGTTGTCATTCCGGATATTCTGTTCAACGACACCGACATCCACATCATAACCGCGTCGAATAAGGTCATTATATACAATGTTTTCCATCAGGTGCGTCTCTTCCAGCTGTCTGAATCCAAGTCTCGCGTTTCTTAAGCCAGGATCGGAATAATAATATTTAACCGGAGTTTTAATGTACTTTCGGCCTTTAATGTCATATCGCTCTGCCTTTTGGATCAAGTACGCCTCCATGAAATATTCAAGGTACGTGTTGATCGTGTCCGGTGACACCTGCATCTGCCTCTCACTTGCGAACGTGTTTGAGAGTCTGCTGGGATTAGTCAGCGAACCTGTCCCGGAAGCCAATACATCAAGCAGGATCTCAAGGATCTCATGATTATTTTTGATCTGGTGCCTTTCCAGTACATCTTTCATATAGGTACGCTCGAAAAGATCCCGCAGATAACGGCTCTTTTCTTCATGGGATTCCATCTCCCATACCCGGGGCATTCCCCCATACGTATAGTAGTCCCGCCAGGCTCCGCGTTTATCCCCTTGATAGTTTTCGTAGACTTCCGCAAACGAAAGAGGATACACACGAATTTCGTCCCCTCTGTCACGAAACTGCGTCAGAATGTCCGAAGAAAGCATTCTGGAATTGCTTTCGGTTATATAAACATCCGCATTCGGAATCTTCATCAAGCCAAGCACGACGTCAATAAAGGTGATCTTTTCATTCGGATCATGGACATAAGGATTTTCTACTTCCCTCACGAACTGGATCTCATCGATAAACACATAGTAGCGTTTATTGCGGTCCGTCATGTGCTCTTTAACATATCGATTCAATTCGAACGGGTTTCGATACTTGGCATTATCGATCTCGTCCAATGCCAAGGTGATGATCTGATCCTCTCCAATACCGGTACGCAGCAAATACTCCCGGTACAAATTAAAAAGGAGGTATGATTTGCCGCTGCGCCTGAGCCCGGTAATGACTTTCACTCTCCCATTATCTTTTTTCCGGATCAGTTGATCCATGTATTGTTTTCTTTCGTATTGCATTGCCGTATTCCTACTATTTTTGCGGAATCCGCACTTTTTTCATGAATAATAGTAGCACAAATGCACAGGTGCCGCAAATATATATCTGAAATTTTTGCGGAATCCGCACTTTTTCGTATTACGTCCTTATTCAAGGTATAAAAGCGGGGCAGCCGAATGAGGCAGTTCAACTATACACAGAGAATACTCTCCGAAATTTCAACTTCTTCTCTTGAATCAAACTTGCTTTTCCTAGACATTATCATCCTTGCTTTTTTAGAAGAAGGTTCAGCCATTTCTCCTGAGACCTGCCAGGTCTTACATCTGCAGTGACCCACTGCTCCAGGATGAATAGTTCATCAATTCCTACGATAAGATTCCGAAAACTATCCTCTGTCATATCCGTAAAGTACCGGCCGTTACGTTCGCCTGAAAAAGTTCCGTATTTGAATGATGTATATATAATTCCGTTTTCTCTCAGAGCCACAGCCATATTGACGAGGACCTGTTTCAGCTCATTAATCGGAAGATGAAGGATGGACGAACATGCCCAAATCCCGTCGTAACGGTCTTTTTCTTTCAGGTCCTGGAAGAACATCTGCTTTACTACTACTCCTGTATACTCTGAAGCCAGTGTGCACAATTCTTTTGAACCATCAACAGCTTCAACTGAAAACCCACGCTCCATGAAATACTTTGTATCCCGCCCAGATCCACAGCCAAAGTCAAGAATCAGAGCATCTTTATCCAGATATCCAAGAAATCTGTCCAGTGTTTCATGAAGATCTGCATTCTTCGTCTGGTCGCAGTATTCTTTTGCAAAGTGATTATAGTAATCCAAAGTATTTATCATCGTGTTCTACCTGGCTCGCCGGCCAGCCTCCACACCTGGAATCCGCAGTTTCTCGCGGACTGGTAAGCAGGAAGGATGATTTCCTGCAATCTTGCCGCAAATTCCTGCTCTGATACATCCCTGCGGTAAAGTGAATAGCGGACTCTCTCATCGTTCAGGTTCTTCCTGGCGCAGCATTCAAACGTACTATGTACAGTGTCATTCGTCCAGATCAGCCTGTTCGCCTGATATTCCAGCCTAATAAGCCTTGGGAAATACAGGTCCCATTCCGGTAAATCGTTGCCCTTGCTACTATTGACGCTCTTTGTCGTGGGGCTAAGGTTCCAAAGTTCATCGTGTGCTACATACGACCAGGGGACAAAATGGTCGATTGAAATATCGTCTGCCGTGACTCTCTCGTTAGCATAGATATCATAGACCGGTGCAACATCTGTGACAGCTTTCCAATATTTCTTCACAGCCCCCATATTCCTTGCATGCGGAGGTTCCAGTTTGTCCGCAATCCCCGGCACATTGGGATTCCTTTTCTGAAGATAATGAATCATGCAATTTTCCAACCAACCGGAAACGATATCCCCGTTTTTTACGAGGTATCGGACCCAGTCGGGTTGAATGGTAATCGTCGTATCCATGCCGTCAAATGCACTATAATAATACAGCAGCCTATCCCTCTGATTGATGCGGTCAGTCAATGTTTGCGGAGATCCCTTCCAGTCGCCATTCTTTTCACGAAAGTCCGGAAGAAACGGTGCCAGAAGCCGGTACGGGACCATATTAGTCAGTATCTTCTTGCACTTGTTGATATCCTTATCTTTGCACTGCTTCAGATAATCCAGTATCGTCTTTCTCTCTTCATTTGATTTCAAACCTGACTTTTTGTTGATTAGAAGGACTGTCTTCTCCAGTGTATCGTTAGGGCCAAGATTCAGATGATACTCAGACACCATATAAAAGGCGTCGGCGATCATCGAATCGATCAATTCTTCATAACTGAAGGTCGACCGTTTTTCCGCTGAGGCCTGCGATATGAGCAGATTGGATAGAACCGCCTTGAACCAGAAAAACTTATACGAATCACTGGTATTATCGAATAAGCATGACAGCTGTCCTATATTCAGTTCGTCGGAATATGGTAAATTCATCGTCTTCACATCCTGTATTCTGGAACTCGTCTCCATTCAAGAAATCGATAAAACTCGCATTCATCCAAGAATGCTGAATCGTACTACTGCCTTCCGCTCATGTCCGCACCACAGTGAGGGCATTCCTTATACAGTGCGTCTGACGAACGACCGCAGTTACTATAGTCATACTCATTGTCGCTGAACAGATGCTCTTTTTCGTCCAATGTACACACCATGATCCAAACATTGTCTTGTCCACGCCTCGAAATAAATTATTCCTAAAATTCTTTTGCTACTTCCATTACTCGTTCTTTATACTGTTCTCTTTCATCCACTGACCCTTTGATTTACACTTTACCGCCGAATCCAAAGTTCCAGTTGAAGAAGACCATTCCAACAGCTACTTCCGTAAATTACGCGGAAATTCTGCTGGTCACAGACGTATATGGGTGTGTCAGGTCAGAATTTATCGATAGTCACATCCATTACAACGTTCGAACAGACCAGTTCCACCTCTTCCAGTGGAGCATCGTACAACCAGAACATGGTATTAATATATTTCTTGATATCAGACGGTGGTACTACGAACTCATCAGGAATTTCTGGGGCTGCAGCGAAGCAACACCAGTTTCTTCCGCACGTTATATTCTACCACTTGGAAGTGGATTTTCTTTTTCTGTTTAATAGCTGTGTTGATAGCGTCAACAATGTAGTAGATATGCTCGTTATCCGCTTTATACCGACCATCCACGACCAGATTGCGCTTCAGCTCACGGGCTTTATTGATTCCGGCAAGAGCTGTCAGCTTCGACACAAGTTGGTCGCTTTTGGATTTAGTGATGACCTTTGAGGACTCAACCGCGTCAAGAAGAAGCTTGAGCTCCACGTTATCAAAATCACGCTCGATATAGTTATACAGGTTCTGAGTGGAACGCGTCGCCTGGATGCCGATGCCGGCATGCTGCAACACTTCGATATCACTCTTGATGGTCGTGCGGTGCGTGTCCATACCGTACTCATCCTTCAGAATCTTGCAAAGCTGAGCAGTCGAAAGGTAATGATCCTCATCCGTACGCTCTTTTAGAATCTGTATCAGATAAATCGGCCTTAATCTGGCGTCATTGTCCATTTGTACTCCTTTGAAAAGAACGTAAGAGTGCCTTTTCCAATAGGTGATATTGTTTCGCGTCCAAGGGATCATCGGCATACCGTTTGTAATTATGTGAATACGCGCACGGTCGAAAGCTGTACCTGATTGTCCTGGACATAGGCGTTGTAGGCATTCTGATTCACAAACGTCTCATTCTGCACACTATCTAAAAATCCCACTTCAAGCCATCGTAGATAACCATAAATGATAACTCCTGATATTATTGGTCTGACTTCTGATTACTAATCTATGACAAATATAACCTTCTATATCATATCATTCGCAAGAGTCATATGCGAGTGTTGGAGAGTATAAATAATGTTGTGTAAACGCAGAAGGAGGGATTTAAAAAAGAGAGATCTGCCCTTATGATTTAGTTACCCCAACTAATCAGAAAGGAAAACACATCTCTCTCATGAACTATAATACCAC
>Ga0256404_1008691_pt1 | contig 15079 bp, 17 predicted proteins | sample RumenRJG_01DNA_FD_185990 | JGI IMG/M metagenome (GOLD analysis project Ga0256404, IMG submission 185990) | Bovine rumen microbial communities from Lethbridge, Alberta, Canada - RJG_01 | ecosystem: Host-associated > Mammals > Digestive system > Stomach > Rumen | place: Canada: Alberta | collected...
CTCCTATTTAAGTCAGATTTCCAAATATCGCATTTATTCAAATGATGAAATGATTGAACTCTTCAAGCGATATCGAAATGGGGATCAAAAAGCGTTTGACTTGATTATAAAAAGCCAGCAAAGACTCGTGGCGAACATTGCACTTCTGTATTGTAGGAAAGGAGCTCCTCTCGAAGATATTATACAAGAAGGAAATGTCGGTCTTGTTAAGGCTGCAGAGCGTTTTGATTACACACAGTATCGTAGTTTTTCAAATTATGCAAAATCGTGGATTCTACAATCTATTTCAGCATCAATGACTACTATGCCGTATACGGTAAGGCTGCCTTTGAATCAATTGCTCTTATACAGGAAGGTAAGAAAATTCAAAGAAAAGTTCGAGCAGAAGCATGGCTATCTTCCTTCTGTAAACGATATTGAGATTGATGAAGAACTCGATGCAGAGAGGATCAAATTTTTGGATGAACTTCCTTATAATCTCAGTTCTTTAACTAATTTATTCAGCGATTTGGACAATAAGGAGAGTGAAACAAATGCAATTGAAGATTTTATTAACGAAAATGAATCCACAATAACCATCAAGGATCTCTTAAAACGCCTGAGGAAAAAGGAACGTCAAATCATAGAGAGGTTTTATGGTATTAATTCAAAAGAAGAAACTTTATCGACTATTGGAGATTATTTTGGCCTTACTCGTGAAAGGACAAGACAAATTAAAGAGAAGACGGTTAAACATCTCAGAGATTTACTAAAAAGTGGAAAAAACAATAATTATGACAGTAATTCATCAAACAAAGATATAGCCAAACCTAAAAACAAAATCACACAAAAGGGGAAAGGGCATAAAAGTCTAAGAACGATAAAAGACATAGAGGTGGGTGATAGGGTCATATTAGAATCTAAACCCTGTACTGTTTTAGAGAAAAGAATAAAATATAATATCGTTCACTTACAAGTAAAATACGATGACGGAAGGATTGATATTATTACTGGAGGATTAGGTAAATTCAAAGTGTTATAGATCTATGGCATCAATTATACCATTCTACAAATCTGCCAATAAAGATTTCACCCTCGTAAATGGTGATTGCGTATCGGTACTTGAAGCATTTGATTTCAAGTTCGACATGATATTTGCTGACCCGCCTTACTTCCTGAGTAATGGTGGCATCAGTGTTAGCAGCGGCAAGGTGGTTTGTGTAGATAAAGGAGGATGGGACAAGGCACCTTCAGCAGATTACATCGATGAATTTAATCGTCGGTGGCTCACGGCTTGCAAGGATAAACTGAAAGATAATGGAACCATCTGGATAAGTGGTACTCATCACAATATCTTCTCTGTGGCAGACCAGCTATCGGAATTGGGATTTAAGATTCTGAATGTGGTAACGTGGAATAAGACCGATCCACCTGACAATTTATCTCATCGTGTGTTCAAACAATCTGCAGAGTATATCATCTGGGCCAAGAAATCAAAGCGGGCTCAGCATCGCTATAACTATGAACTGATGCGTCAACTGAACGACGGTAAGCAGATGACGGATGTGTGGCGTATGCCGGCAGTGGCAAAGTGGGAGAAGTCGTGTGGCAAACATCCTACGCAGAAACCGTTGAGCCTATTGTCGCGTATCATCATGGCATCCACGAAGGAAGGTGACTGGGTGCTTGACCCCTTTAACGGAAGTGGTACTACAGGTGTCGCAGCCTCTCTGCTTGGCAGAAAGTATTTGGGTATTGATATGGATTCTGGGTATCTTGAACTAGCCTCAAAACGTCGAGAGGAACTGGAGAATGAAGAGGTAAGACAAGCATACAAGGAGATGGTGCTAGTGGACTTTAATGGTGCTATCCAAGCAGAGCAGCCACATCATGTTCTTGTTGGAAGGATTGGTTCTGAAGAGCAATGGGAATGGTTTGAGAAGTCTCATACCTACACGTTGCCCATCAGCAAGATTCTGTCTATGCCGAAACTACTTGGTGCAGAGTATGTATTAGCATTCCTTGGAAAGGATTCGAAAAAGGCACAGCTGTGCAGAATATCGTCAGTAAAACCACAAGTGAAGACCCGTGAGCAAGTAACGGAGATGGCATCTCATACTTCTAACTACCAACCATCACGCGACAAGACTTACTGGCTTATCCATCTGGAAAAGCCTTTGGATGAATTAAAAGGAAAGGTATTCAACAAGTCGCTGTTGCTCAATACGCAGGAGCAACGCGGAGCCTATTGGATAAAAAAATACGAAGAGGCCATTAAGGCGTTTGAGTAAGTGGGAAATTCTATGCAGCCTTCCCAGCATACAGGTTCTCAATTGGGAATATTAAATCCCAATCTTCTCCCCACACGATATTCCCGTCATCAATAGTAAATGTACGGAACAAAGTGGGGTCTAAGTATTTATTATACTGAGGATGTGGGTGCTGGCGGATAAAATCACCAATATCCACAACACTTTTGTGACCGTCGTTGAAAGTTAATCTCACACAGAGATTTCCTGCGTCTTCAGCTGAAACAACATAAATGTAATCCATCACTACAACTTTTCTTTAATGTAAGTAGTCTTCACAACTTTCTTCATAACGAAGAAATCAATCCACTTTTCAACGATTCGCTGCCAATATTTGTTGATGAACTCAATGGCAACTTTTTCGTCTTTGCTATCGAGAGGCTTTGCGCCTTGTTTCTCTCGGCGCATTATTTCTTTTAATTTTCCATCCTCTATAATCAAATCGAAGATGCATTCTGTTCCGCTATGCTTTACATGTACATGTATCGGTTCATGCTCATTCGAGAAGAAATAGAAAATGAATCCAAAATATTCAAATATCTTTGGCATAACTCCTTATTTTTTGGCAAATATAAGATGTTTTTCTGAAAAAAGCAAGAAAAACACCAAGTTATTTGCATTTTGCCTGTTTCAATAGTTAAATTTGATCAAAAATGGATCCTCATAGATCGGCCGATCTTGTTCAGATCGGCTTTTTTTGTATCTTTGCACCATGATGCATGGAGAAACATTTCTAACACATAAAGAGGCAGTAAAGCAGGCGCTGGAAGAACTTGGTGGTAGAGCCAGGTTAAGGGATATTTATCCTCGTGTAATTCCGCTTGTAAAGTACAAGCCGGGGAGTGATATTAGGGCGACATTGCGTCGCTTGCTTCAGACAACTCCCGATTTGTTTCGTCATACGGAAGGGAGAAAAGGCTGGTGGGAGCTGGTGTCATATCAAGAAGAGTTGGCTAAGAAGGATCGTAAAATAGCAAAATTAACAAAAGGGCAAATAACGACCGAGGTGATTATCAGGGCTTTTGACTGTTTTGACAACTTAGCGGAGAGAACCTTTGCGAAACAGACCATGCAGATAATGTTTGGCGGTTTAGATGCTTGGGAGACCGCTTATAAGAAGATGAAAAAATCGGGCTATTTCAAAGACATTCAACCGCAGATTATTCTAGATCATCCCCAGTTTGGTTCGCTTTATGAGGTTAAAGGAAACAAAGAAGTAAAAATAGGAAAGGATATCTAATGGCAAAAGACAACGGTAACACTCCAGACATTACCTTTTCCGGTGACATCACCGTAAATGGTCCGATGTTCGATATACATGACAATGAGCATGTTCATATTGGGAGGTCTGTAGAGGAGGCTGTCAACAAAGAAGGTGACGAAAAAAAGGTAGTTGCAGAGGAAAGGGACGAAGAACAGTTCCATTTCATTCACCCGGAGATTGAGGATAAAGAGGCTTGGCGTATTCACAAAGCTATAAAACGATTAGTGGCCTATCAAAAAGTGCCGGAGATTTGTGCCTATCTGAAAGAGAAGAAACAGGAAGGTAAATTGTATCTGCCACCGAATCCAAGTTTTGTTTATGAAGAGTTAAAGCGTTTGGGTATGCCTACAGGTGACGGATACAGCGATAAGTATTTTGCAGGTTGCTACAAAAACATAACGATATCGAAAGATTGATAGTTAAGCATCAGATTTTATTCTGGTGCTTTTTTTATGTCTTGTGGTGTGGATATTAGTTGATATTTCAAGAAATTCCAAGATATCACAAGATATTGCAAGACGGCTACTTTTAAAGCCAATTCCCTTTAAAATATTATTCCGAATTTTGTACTGTCGAAAGTTCTTTCTGAGGAAAGCGACCCAAGGTCGAGCGCGAAAGGACAAGCGACAGTGCTCTTTGAAATGTTTACATACACAACTTCCATATACGCATACGCGCCACACGCACATGCACTCATACGCACGTACCTTTATCTAATTGATAATTGACAATTGATAATTGAAAATTTAAGGAATATGACTACCGAAGAGAAAAGGATGATGCAGCCCGCGCAGGAATACATACGCAAGCTGCAACACAAACGTAATGCGGGTACTGAGGACTGTATGCTCTCCAGCGACTTGGGGAGGGATATGGGAATCACAGCCCTGGATCTGCACCACTATCTGATAGATGTGGGGTTCCTCTTCTCATTGAGACGCACTTCCCTGTGTGGACTAAAAAGGGGCAAGAGTTTATTAAAAACTTGATTCAAGGAAATCGACATAAGGAAAAGGAAACAACAATTCAAAACAGGTTTAAGATTTATGGAAAAGACTGTTAGAATTTTGGAGCAGTCGGCACTTTCTACACGAAAGTACACCGACAAAAAGACTGGTCAGGAAAAGGTGATGAATGCTGTTACCTTCAAACTGACTGATGGTATCGACACGTTCTTGGGCGAGGTGACAGGCGAACGAGCTGTTAACTGTCCGATGTACGACAAGAACTACTTCTACAGGGTTCAGTGTTCGATGGTTGTTAGAGACTGGATGTCTCAGCAAACTGGCGAACAGATGCAGGCTACAACGATCTATATCGACAAAATCAATGTTGCATGAGTATGAAGAAGCTGCTGAAATCGTTTAAGTCGAATACCCGTCTGTATGACGATAATTCGATAGAGGTGACTCCCCAGGCCACTGGGGAGCCCTCTCAGAGGGATGTAAAGAAGGTTGGCCGTTCGAAGCGTTACACCACAAACGGTAAGAACCCGCTGACGTGTCTGGAACTGAAGTGTCCCGACAACGTGCCCGACAAGGCTGCTTTCTTTCACAAGGAGCTGGCTAAGTTGACGAAGGACATGGAGATTGAGGAGCCGCAGATGCCTGAGGGTGAGTTCCTGTTGGATGAACCCTGCGTGAAGGTACGCTTTGCGGCAAAGGAGCACAAGGTGGTAGCCTGGCTCACATTCGAGGCTAAAGGATTGATAGACGTAAGGAGAGAGCTGTACAATCTAACAAGCAAGATTGACAAATGTTTTGTTATCAACGAAGCTTCGGTTTGCCAACTGAAGTAGTAACTCTGGAACAGTTTCGGGCGCTGATATCGGCGCCTGAAACTTTCAGAAAGGTGAAAGAGGCCCGCGAGGCTCTGGCTCGGGGCGACAAGAATGGTTACGACAATAAGAAAAAGTCGCTTCCTTTTGTGATTTTTATTGCTACCTACGATGAATGGAACAAGGAGTTTGAGAACAAGAATACTCACGAAAGATTCTTTAGAATGGGCTGCTGGCGCAGTCAGGAGCATTGTAGGCTAAATGGATTGTGTGTGATAGACTTTGACCACGTAGAGGGCGATCCTCGCGAGGTCTGGTCTGCTGCATACGCCAAGCTCTCGGATGAGGACAAGGCGAGAATCCTCTTTGTTTTTATAACGCCATCTGGTCATGGATTGAAGGTTGTTTTTATGGCTGATGCCAATATTGGCAACCTGATTGATAACCAGATCGTGTTCTCTCAAAAGTTAGGTCTTAACCCCGATGAGGCCTGTAAGGATGCCAGTAGGGGCGCTTTCCTGACAACTACTGATGATATTATTTTTATTGACGAAGAAAAATTGATTAATTATGAAAATGAAGATTTTGGTAAGAGGTATAATGATGAATATCATGCTGGTAATAGCCAGCCTACTATTGACGTTGCTAAGAGCGGTGCTGATGGTGCTGATATGGCCCATGTGGAAGGTGCTGCAGAAGACCGACCTGCTGTATCAGGAAGTGATGGAGAGAACAAGTTGGCTGTTGATGCTCTGACTTACAACAACGTGCCTGTTAGCGAGATTATCGATAAGTGGATGGAAGGCGTTGACCTAACCAACAACCGCCATAACACTCTGGTAGAGCTTGCTAACCACCTGCGTTATGTAATTGGTAAGAACGCTAAGAAGATTACTGAGGTGGTCTTGTCTTTGCCTTGGGTGCAGGAACTGCAGGCTGAGGGTGAAGATGTGCTAGGTACCGTGACTTCGGTGATGGATTTTAAGTATCGGGAATACATGCCAAAGAAGATGAAAAAAGTGGTAGAAGAGCTTAATCACTCCACCCCTACCCCCTCCTCTCAAGAGGAGGGGAATAGCGGTGCTGACAACGACGTTTATGCTATGCTTCCGCTGGATGCTTGGGCTGAGGAGCTGGAGGAGATGGCGGAGTATTACCCCTGCTTGAAGGAGCTCTTCCTGAATGTGCATCCTCATAAATTGCCAGCGGTGTGGTTCTCCTCGGCGGCATTGTTCGGAACGCTGATGACAAGGGCGTGGTATCACTTCTGGTATGAGCCGGAGATTGTCAGGAGGCTAAATTACAGCATCTTTATCATCGGTGACCCAGGTGCTGGTAAGAACGTCATTGAGAAGTTCTACAAGAAGATTGCCGACCCGATGATTCAGTCGGATAAGTGTCTGATTGATGCGGTGAACCGCTATAAGGAAGGCAGAACGGAACGTACTACTTCGACTAAGGCACAAAAGGGCGAAGCCCTGAAAAGGCCTGTGGTAGGCATCAGAGTGCATCCGGCCCGTACCGCTACTGGTGAATTTATCCGCCACATGAATGCGGCTATTGAGACGGTTCAGGGCGTGCCTTTGAACCTGCACATGTTCTCGTTTGATGCTGAGCTGGATAACGTCACCAAGCAGAACAAGGGCGGCGACTGGAAGGACCGCGAAATCCTTGAGTTGAAGGCTTTTCACAATGAGGAGGATGGTCAGATGTATGCCAACCAAGAGTCTGTGACGGGAATGTTCAACGTGTTCTGGAACTTCATCTATACCGGTACGCCTTATGCCCTGCACCGCAAGGTGAATCAGCGTAATTTCGGTACGGGTATGAGCACCCGACTGGCTGTAATCCCATTGCCTGATAAGGGCTTGGCAAAGCGAAACCAGGTGGTAGATTCTAATGCCAACGAGACGCTGAAGACATGGGCTTATCGGCTTGACAGGGTGGAGGGCGAAATCCCCATAGAACCGCTGAATGATGAGACCTACGACTGGCAGTCATCTCGTATGGAGATAGCTGAGTTCAACGGCGACAAGGCAGATAGAACGCTGCTGAAGCGTATTCCGTACTACGGCATCGGCATATCCTTGCCTTTCATCCTGATGCGTCATTGGGAGGAGTGGCAGGAGTCTCGCAGCCTGACGATGGATGACAGGGATAAGCGGCTTTGCCGACTAGCTATGGAGATTCAGTACAAGTGCCAGCAGTTCTTCTTTGGCGAAATGGCTTTCAACTACTTTGCCGACCAGAACAAGGAGTTTGTGCAGCGTCGCCGCACCACCCGCTATGATGAGTGCTTCAGGAAGTTGCCCGACGAGTTCAAGACGCAGCAGTTCATGGATTGCTTCGGCTGTTCTCAACCTTCGGCTTCTCGTGGCATTCAGCGTCTGATGGTAGACGGTGTGCTGGAACGAGTTCAGCATGGCCGGTATAGGAAGCTTTTGCAAGAGCTGCCCTAAAGTATGCAAATATTAACGCCCTGACTACATGATTAGCCGCCGATACTCTGTTTCTCGCAGGGTGTCGGCGGCTTTTTGTTTCAAGCAAATATGCAAATTCAGCTCTGCTTGTTGATGTAGTCCATAATGATGTCGACGGCAGCATCTTCAGTCATGTGGTCCATCGAGATGACGAGTTGGTAGTTGCGGGTGTCGTAACGTGAGGTTTTGGTGAACTCCTGCACGTAGTTTTCGCGCATCTCGTCGACCTGTTCGATGGTCTTGCGTGCCTCGTCCTCGCTGATGCCCTGTTTGCGAACCAAGCGGGCTACGCGACTGGGCAATGAAGCCTGAATGAGTATGCTGAGGTGGTTGGGATGGTCGCGGAACACGAAGAAGCCGCTACGGCCTGCCACGATGCACGACTCGTCGGCGGCAATGCCCTTCAGTATCTCGGTCTCAGCCTGGAAGACTTTGTGGGTATCCAACTTGTCGGCCTCGTTGGCCACGCGCGGAATGTACATGTTAGACGAGACGACGGAGCCGGTCATCTGGCGCTTGAAGCTGGCCCACCACCCGTATTTGTGGCCCTTCAGCTTCTCAATCTCCTCAATGGTGAGGTTGAACTTCTCTTGCAGTCCTTTGATGACGGCCTTGTCGTAGTACTCGACACCCATTCTCTCAGCCAACTTACGGCCTACGGTACGACCACCGCTACCCAGCTCGCGGTTAATCGTAATGACAAATCTCTCGTTCTTGTTCATAGTACAGCAATTTATGTTTTCAGGTTATTTGATATTTCTTCTGCAAAGATACAATTTTTTCTTGAAAGTCCAAGGATTGCAGCTGTTTTTTTTCATGAACAATGATATTACAAAAGCGTTTCAATCGCATGACAGAATTGTTACGCCGCTTCTTGTAACAGCATTGTAACATCTGTGTAACGGAAGTGTAACAATATTCCATTACCTTTGTCGCATCATTATAAAGACAAAGGAATGGACTTGATTATCAACATTTTCTCGCTTGTGGGTTCGCTGGCGTTGTTCCTCTTCGGAATGAAGACGATGTCGGAGGGCCTTGAGAAGTTTGCGGGCGACCGCCTGCGCAGTATTCTGGCGGCTATGACCAAGAACCGCGTGATGGGTGTGCTGACGGGTATCCTGATCACGGCACTCATTCAGTCGTCGAGTGCAACGACGGTGATGGTGGTGAGTTTTGTAAATGCCGGGCTGATGACGCTCGGCCAGAGTATCGGCGTGATCATGGGTGCCAACATCGGTACGACGGTGACGGCGTGGATTATCTCGGCCGTGGGGTTCAAGGTGAACATAGCGGCCTTTGCCATCCCCTTGCTTGCCATTGGCATGCCGCTTATCTTCAGCAGCAAGGGCAATCGTAAGAGCATCGGCGAGTTTGTCTTCGGCTTCTCGTTCCTGTTCATGGGCTTGTCGTTCCTGCAGGAGGCGGCTACGGCAATGAACATCGGCGATATGGTGGCGGGTATGCTGGCTCACGTGCCGCAGGATTCGTTCCTCACCATACTGCTGTTCGTCATCGTTGGCGCAGTGGTGACGATGATTGTGCAGGCTTCAGCAGCCACTATGGCCATCACGCTGATGCTTTTCGGCATGAACATCCCTGGCTTCGGCTTCGAACAGGCAGCAGCATTGGCCATGGGTCAGAACATTGGTACTACTATTACGGCATTCATGGCCTCGCTCACCGCCAACACGCAGGCACGGCGTGCCGCCCTCGCCCACATGTTCTTTAATGTGTTCGGTGTCGTGGCGTTTCTCATCGTATTCTATCCCGCATGTAATGCCGTCAGCTGGTTTGTCGACAGCGTGATGGGCGGGGGCAACGACCTCTTCAAGCTTTCGGCCTTCCACACTGCCTTCAATATCATTAACACGCTGCTGCTCATCGGCTTTGTCCGTCAGATTGAGATGCTGGTGTGCCGCGTGCTGCCGATGAAGGCTCAGGACGAGGATTATCGCTTGCGGTTCATCAGCGGAGGTCTGCTTTCGACGGCTGAACTGAGCATCATGGAGGCCCAGAAGGAGATTCACCACTTTGCCGAGCGTTGCCAGCGCATGGCAGGTTTCGTGCCCACGCTTCTGGAAACGAAAGACGAGATGGAGTTTAATAAACTCTTTGCCCGTATTGAGAAATACGAGAACATCACCGACTCGATGGAGATGGAGATTGCCAGCTATCTGAACAAGGTGAGTGAAGGTCGCTTGTCGGATGCGTCGAAAACTCAGATACAAAAGATGCTTCGCCAGATATCTGAGTTAGAGTCCATCGGTGACTCGGTTTATAACCTGGGGCGTACCCTGAATCGCCATCGCATGCACTGTCAGGAGGGCTTTACTGCCGAGCAGATGCAGCACATGATGACGATGCTGCAACTGGTAGGTGCTGCCCTCAGCGAGATGCTGAAACGCATTGACCAACCCACTACCAAGAATGGTGTGAAGACCTCGCTTAACATCGAGCATGAAATCAATAACTATCGTACACAACTGAAGAACCAGAACCTGCACGATGTAAATGCTGGACTCTACGACTATCAGTTGGGTGTGTTCTATGTCGATTTCATCTCAGAGTGTGAGAAACTTGGCGACTATGTAATGAATGTTGTGCAGGCAGGTAAGGGCTTGAACAATGACTTTGGCGACGGTCCTATCAACGGACAGGGCTAAAACCTTGCGAGTGTGAACCTGACGGTAAGCCCGCCACCAGGCGTAGAAAGTGCAATTGCTTGTCCACCATGGACGGCAACTGCGTTTTTTACGATGGCAAGGCCGAGGCCAGTGCCGCCGAGTTTGCGGCTGCGGCCCTTGTCGATGCGGTAGAAGCGCTCGAAGAGGTGGTCCAAGTGCTGCGGTTCTACGCCAGGGCCGTTGTCGCTGACCAAGAACTCGTAGAAATGACGGCCTTCGGATTCTGTCTCTTTGCAGACAATGGCGAGGCGCGAGGCACCTGTGGCGTAGGCAATGGCATTGTCGATGAGGTTGCGAAAGATGCTGTAGATGAGGCTCGCATCGCCGAGGACTTCTACATGGCGGGGCACTTGCAGCGACGGGGTGATACCCTTGTCGTGGAGTTGCAGGGCGGTATCGTCGAGAACACTCTGGATGACCTGCAGGACATTCACCTGATGGTAATCTGCGCGTGAGTGGCTGTCGTCCATCTCGTCCAGTTTGGTGAGCGCACTCATGTCGAGCAGCAGTTTGCTCATGCGCTCGCTCTGGGCATAGCAGCGTTCCAGGAAATGCTTCTTCTTGTCCTCAGGCATGTCGGGATGGTCAAGGATGCTCTCCAAATAGCCGTGGATGCTGGCCGCAGGAGTCTTCAGTTCGTGGGCGGCATTCTGCGTGAGCTGTCGTTTGATGCGCACTTTGTCCTCCTCAGAGTGACGCAGTTTCCAATAGAGCATGATGATGGTGTGGCTGATGTCGCCCAACTCGTCGTCGGGCATTTTACGCTCCAGTTCGTGATCAAGTTCCTCGCCCTCTTCGGCCTTGACGGCAAACTCGCGCAGATAGCCGATATGCCGGCTGATGCGACGGGTGCTCAAGTAGAGCACGACACCCAGCAGCAGTGTCAGGGCAATGGCAAAGTAGATGTAGGTGTTGTCGGCCTGAAGCGAGCGCGTCAACTCGGCAGAATAGGGCACGGCAGCGCGGACGATGGCATTGCCGAAGCGAGTAGCGGAATAGAAGTAGGTCTCGTGGGTGGATTGCGACAGGCGCTTGATGTCGTAGCCGTTGCCATCACGCAGTGCCCGTTGGATTTCCGTTCGCTGAAGATGGTTGCCCAGCGAATCGGGATTAGCATCGTAGCTGTCGAGAATGACCCGCCCGTCCCTGTCAATAATCGACACACGAAGGCCTTCCATGCTGTGCCGTTCTACATAATCGCGAAACAGACGGCCATTGGTCAGGCTATCCTCGCCCAGCGTCTGTACCATCTCGTAGTTGTACATCTGCAGTCGCGAGTGCAGGATGTCAATCTTGTACTCCTTCTCGCGTTGGTATTGATACACGCTGAAGCAGACGGCAAAGAGCACAAACACGCCACCGATGCTAAGCAGCAGATTGCGCTGAAAGGACTTACTCCGTAAAGTAGTAGCCATAGCCCACACGTGTTTTGATTTGTTTGCCATAACGGCCTATTTTCTTTCGCAGACGGGTGATGTTCACGTCCACCGTGCGGTCGAGCACCAGCACATCCTGCGGCCAGCAATATTTCAGCAGGTCCTCCCGCGAAAACACCGTGCCGGGATGCTGGAGAAAGAACGACAACAGTTCGAACTCCTGTTTCGTGCATATCAGTTCCTCGCCATCGAGGGTGACGGTCTTCGCGTTCAGGTCGAGCGTAATGCCCTTATAGCAAATCCTGTTGTCAGAAGATGTGGGCGTATCTCCTTGTTGGGACAAGGTATAGGCCGTCCGTCTGAGTACCGCTCTGACTCTGGCCTTCACCTCCTTCATGCTCAGCGGTTTTGCAATATAGTCATCTGCGCCGATGTTGAGTCCCTTCACCAGATTGTCCTCGCCGTCGAGTGCCGTGATGAAGATGATGGGAATCTGCGCCGTGGCAGAACTGTCCTTCAGCCGCCGCGCCATCTGGAATCCCGACATCTCGCCCATCATCACATCCAGCAGAATCAACGAAAACTCATGCAGAGGAAGCAATAGCGCCTCTTCTGCCGAGTTAGCCGTCACAACCTCAAACCCTTCAGTCTCCAGGTTGTATTGCAGTATCTCACAGATGTCCTGTTCGTCGTCAACAACAAGTATTTTCATAAGTCACATGCACGCTTTTGGGCGCAAATATAGTGATTATTTATGAAAACAAAGAAGCTTTGGTATTAAAATGTCGTTACATTCACTGAAAATATACTGACTCTCCTAAATTATCATAAAGAATCCCCCTTATCGTGATAGTATGGGGGATTCTTGCATAAAATTCTCACGCTCGACAATAAAAACAAACTTTTATTTTGCTCGCTTAACCGAATTTTTCGTACCTTTGCAGCATAATTATGGATCTACAGAGTTTCTTCACATCACTTTTGAACGTGGTTTGCGAGATGGCTCCCTACTTGCTGTTGGGATTCCTGATTGCAGGGGTACTGCATGTGTTTGTGCCGCAGAAGTTCTATGCCAACTATCTGTCGCGCAAAAACAGGTTGTCGGTGCTATGGGCTGCGTTGCTTGGCATCCCCCTTCCACTATGTTCATGTGGTGTGATTCCCACGGCTATTGGTCTCAGGAATGAGAAGGCATCGAAGGGGGCTATTGCCTCGTTTCTCATTGCCACCCCGCAGACGGGCATCGACTCCATCCTGGCCACATTCTCACTGATGGGACTGGGCTTTGCCATTATCCGTCCTGTGGCGGCACTCATTACGGGTGTCTGCGGCGGAATGCTGGTAAACCGGCTGGTTCGTGAGGATGACACGGTGGAAGAATCCGATGCCTCATGTCAAGTGGAACATGGTAACAGGTTGTGGCGAGTCGTGAAGTATGCCTACTATGACATGATTCGCGACATCGGTCTGCGGCTGCTCATCGGACTGGTCGTGGCGGCATTGATTCAGGTCGCGGTACCCGACGAGTTCTTCCTCTCCTTCGGCAGTCAGCCGCTGTTGCAGATGCTGGTCATATTGGCCATTGCCGTACCGATGTACATCTGTTCTACAGGTAGCATCCCCGTGGCTGCAGCCTTGATGATGAAGGGTCTCTCGTCGGGAGCGGCACTGGTGATGCTGATGGCAGGGCCTGCGGTCAATCTGGCTTCCATCCTCGTTGTTCACAAGTCCATGGGGCGTCGTTTCACCTCTATCTATCTGATGACCATCGTGGGCTTCGCCGTCCTCTTCGGTCTGCTTCTGAATGCCACTGGCTTGGACTTTTCCATTGCCAATCACGGTGCCTGCTGCATGAGTGCATCCGCTCTGCCCAGCCCGTTTAAACTCGTTTGCGCCACAATATTAACCCTATTAATAGTAATTGCTCTTATGATAAAACTGTTTAGCAAGTTTACCACTAAGAAACCGTTAGACCCTGACGTTACAGTTTACAGGGTCGAGGATATGCATTGCAGCCATTGCGAGGCTGCCGTAGTTCGTGCCGTCGAGGATCTGCCAGGTGTAGAGAAAGCCAAGGCCAGTGCATCCGCCAACACCCTCACCATCAAAGGCCCTGCAACGGAAGAAGCCATCCGCAAGGCGGTAGAAGGGATTGGCTATACGTTTAAGGGACGGAGCTGAATATTCTCCTAAATTATCATAAAGAATCCCCCTTATCGTGATAGTATGGGGGATTTTTTGTATATTCGCAGCAGAAACCACAAAAATGGTAATTCTTTCCAAAATCTGTATAACGTGTATATAAAATAATGTCCGTACCTTTGCGGCGTGATTCAAAATCACACCGCGAAACTCGGCGGCGCTTCAGCAATTGGAGCAAGCTCCATTGCGTTCGGCTTGCACGAGCTTTGCACCCAGATTCAAACAATTAAAAATGAGAGACGGTATGAGACAGATGATGATTGGCATTAAAGTAATATTGGAACATGCCTACGACGAATTCGCACGATGTACGACATTGAAAGTACAGAACGACGAAGGGCTTATCATCGGTTCCGTTAATGGTAACGTGAAAGTCCTTCAAGTCCCTCGTAGTTGGTGATGGCCTGGCGCCACTCGTCAGGAAGAGGAATGGTTTGATGGTGTTCCAAATCGTATAGTACCATGATCGATGTGCAATGGCTTTTGACTTCCTGCGTATCAGTATCTATGATATCCTGTTCAAGATGGAAACTCTTATTTCCTATCTTGGTTATACGAGTACGTCCGGCAATATGGTTATTGCCTTTAATCTGAGAAACAAAATCAGCCTCAATCTTCACAACTACAATAGCCAGCCGTTCCCAATCCACATCCTTGCACACGGTGGCAATATAGTCTGTTTTTGCAGTGTCGTAGAACTGAAAATAGATCGTATTATTGACATGACCGAACTTGTCTACATCGTTAAATCTTATCTGTAATGGTATGATGTGTCTATACCCATTATTTGTTTCTTCTGCCATCTTTTTACCCAAGTCTTAATCAGTTGGCTGCAAAGGTTCTCGCCTGCCAGCATTTTCTCTTTCTTACTCATCCCCAAAAGTCAACCTTGCTTTATTTGTATTCGTATAGTTGAATGTGCAGAAGTTTCCAATCGCCTACGCTGATTCGGGCATGGCGGCCCTGATGACTCTGGTCGCCGTTATGACGACGAAGGAATTGCAT
>Ga0256404_1008695_pt1 | contig 15073 bp, 11 predicted proteins | sample RumenRJG_01DNA_FD_185990 | JGI IMG/M metagenome (GOLD analysis project Ga0256404, IMG submission 185990) | Bovine rumen microbial communities from Lethbridge, Alberta, Canada - RJG_01 | ecosystem: Host-associated > Mammals > Digestive system > Stomach > Rumen | place: Canada: Alberta | collected...
AATTACGGTAAAAATCCGAAAATAGCAAGAAATGAAACAAAGTTTAACAATAACAAAAAGTGGTGTAACCACTTGGATTACACCACTTTCTTATGATATTCTTATCGTTGCTTATCTATTCTTACTTGACCTCCTCGAAGTCGGCGTCCTGAATATTGTCGTCGCTCTTCGAGCCGGCGTTGTTCTGGGTGTTGCCGCCCTGAGCGCCACCGTTGAAGCCTTGTGCACCGGCACCGGGCTGTGCACCAGCCTGACCGTACATCTGAGCGCTGGCAGCCTGAACAGCCTGGTTCAGAGCTGCGGTAGCCGTGTCGATAGCGTTCAGATCCTGAGACTTGTGGGCGTCCTTGAGCTGCTGCAGAGCCTGCTCGATGGCCGGCTTCTTGTCGGCTGGAATCTTGTCGCCATTGTCCTTCAGGAAGTTCTCGGTGGTGAAGATCATGGAGTCAGCCTGATTGAGCTTGTCCACCTTCTCGCGCTCAGCCTTATCGGCAGCGGCATTCTGCTCAGCCTCAGCCTTCATGCGCTCGATCTCTTCCTTGCTCAAGCCACTGGAGGCCTCGATGCGGATGGCCTGCTCCTTGCCTGTGGCCTTATCCTTTGCGCTCACGTTGAGGATACCATTGGCATCGATATCGAAGGTCACCTCAATCTGAGGAACACCACGACGTGCGGGTGCAATGCCTTCGAGGTTGAACTGGCCGATACTCTTATTCTGAGCTGCCATAGGACGCTCGCCCTGCAGCACGTGGATCGTCACGGCTGTCTGGTTGTCGACGGCAGTAGAGAACACCTCGCTCTTCTTGCAAGGAATTGTAGTGTTGGCATCGATGAGCTTTGTCATCACACCACCCATGGTCTCGATACCAAGGGTCAGCGGCGTAACGTCGAGCAGCACGATGTCGCCCACACCGTTCTCCTTGTTGAGGATGGCACCCTGAATAGCGGCGCCGATGGCAACGACCTCATCGGGGTTGACGCCCTTAGAAGGCTCCTTGCCGAAGTAGTTCTTAACCAATGTCTGCACAGCAGGAATACGGCTTGAACCACCCACGAGAATCACCTCGTCAATATCGCTCGGCTGGAGTTTGGCATCACGCATAGCGTTCTGGCAAGGCACGAGGCAAGCCTGAATCAGGTTGTGAGCCAACTGCTCAAACTGTGCACGGGTCAGTGTCTTTACCAAGTGCTTTGGCACACCGCCCTCAGCAGAGATATACGGCAGGTTGATCTCGGTTGTAGTAGAACTAGAGAGCTCAATCTTTGCTTTCTCAGCAGCCTCCTTCAGGCGCTGCATGGCCATCGGGTCTTTGCTCAGATCGATGCCCTCGTCCTGCTTGAAGCCATTGACAAGCCAGTCGATAATCACTTGATCGAAGTCATCACCGCCCAGGTGGGTATCACCATTGGTAGAGAGCACCTCGAACACACCGTCGCCGAAGTCGAGGATAGAGATATCGAATGTACCACCACCGAGGTCGAATACGGCAATCTTCATGTTCTTACCGGCCTTATCCACACCGTAAGCCAGAGCTGCGGCTGTAGGCTCGTTGACGATACGGCGCACGTTGAGTCCGGCGATCGTACCGGCTTCCTTTGTGGCCTGACGCTGAGAGTCGGAGAAGTAGGCAGGTACGGTAATCACTGCATCGGTCACCTCCTGGCCCAGATAGTCCTCAGCGGTCTTCTTCATCTTCTGCAGAATCATGGCAGAGATTTCCTGCGGGGTGTACTTGCGGCCGGAGATCTCCACACGGGGATAGCCGTTGTCGTTCACCACGGTGAAGGGCACGCGCTCAGCCTCTTTGCGGCTCTGCTCGTAGGTCTCACCCATGAAACGCTTGATAGAGTATACAGTGTTCTTCGGGTTGGTGATGGCCTGACGCTTTGCAGGGTCACCCACCTTGCGCTCACCGTCCTTCACAAAGCCAACCACAGAAGGAGTTGTACGCTTGCCTTCAGAGTTAGCAATCACTACCGGCTCATTACCTTCGAAAACGGCAACACAGCTGTTTGTAGTTCCTAAGTCAATTCCAATAATCTTTCCCATTGTATTTTGTATTTTTATTATTATTCAAATATTAAGTTGCTTGGATAAAATATCCGCCCATGAATCAGCAAACCATGTGCCAGTATGACAAGAATGACAACTTGGCAGATGTTTTCTTCGTTTTCCAGGGCTTGTGTCGTAACAACTGACAGTGGGAAAGCGGAAGGACAGAAAAGGGCCGACCTGAATAGGCCGACCCTTACCTTATTATATTAGGAGCTAATACGCTCCATGAACGTTCCTACTCCTTAATCGTGAAGCAGAACCACTGCCAGTAGGCTGGAGCCGTCATGGTGTTGGTCTGAGCCTCTTCAACATAGAAATAGCCGTATTTGCGGGAGGGAAAATACTTGTTGTAGGAAGCCCCGTTGAGCAAGACAAGGTCGGTGAGGTAAGTTGAGGCGTCCTTGCCGTAGGGATAGAGCGAGTGGTAGGTGTCGTCGGCCTCGGTATACCAATAGAGCAGCGTGCCATAGCTCACCTCGTAGGGATAGAGCACACCATCGGGAAAACTGATGGTTAGCGTGCTGTCGGTGGGATCAATATTGAACAGCAAGGGATAACCCGCATTCATGAAGTTGTCGAAGCGATAGGTGCCATTGCCCAAATCGACGGCGGTCTCCTCCCAACGTTCCGAGCACACGCTGTCGATCCAGCAGGTGAAGGTCACCGTCTTCTGGAAAACGATGCTATCCACCTTCGAGGCGTCGTAGCTGGCAGCCACGCTGTCGCCCTGATATACTACTACACGTTGCGCACTGACGGTGCAAACAAAAGCAATAAGTGCTGCGAATAAGGTAAATGTTCTTTTCATCTCACTACGGTTTTAAATGTTGAAGACTTTGATTTAACGATAACGATCTGTGGGCACAAGTCGCTCAGCTCGAGGCTCAGGCTGCCCGAAGCGTCGGCACGGGCTGACTTCAGTCGCGCGCCACTGAGCGAATACACCTCGACCGGCTCGTTGGGACTCATACCACCAAAACTGATGGTGGAACCATTGAGCAGAACCGACGGACGGGCAGCGCTGATGGCACTGATGCCGTCGGTGACCGTCCCGAAAGTGATTTTCTGGATGTCGGAAAACTCGCAGGTGAGCTCGCTCGTGCCTGCCGTAATCGTTACGTCGTCACCCTGAATGGCAACCTTTGGCTTGTCGGCAAACAAGTAGGAAGACTGCGTGCCATCCGCGAAATGGAAGATGACACTGCTGTAGTCCGTCGCCAGCATCCTACTTGATGACAGCAGCAAAAACAATAATACATAAATCTTTCTCATAAGCGTCAATGATTAACGTTTTCCGCCGCTAATTTAAACAATACTTTTCTAAAAAGAAGTAAAAACTTACTTTATTTTACTTTTTATTCAACTAAACTATCGTTTTGATAAGCAAACAGGATTATTAGATTACTATTTGAAATAGAAGGAGAATATTTTCAGCGTGCCAGATTAAATCAAGGATTGGGCCAGAATGAATAAGAACGCGCCTATCCTCGAACATCAAGAACGATTCGAAGTCAGGAAAAGGAATCCTACAATCCATTTTTTGTCAAGAATTTGAGAATGAGAGAATTATTCCAGCAAATGCAGAATGAAAGAGAATTCTCCAATCCTTTGACTTTTTTGTCAAGAATTAGAGAATGAGAGAATTATTCCAGCAAACGCAGAATGGAAAAGGATTCTTCAATTCTCTAATTCTTGATTCTTATCTAGAATTTGAGAATGAGAGAATTGTTCCAGCAAGCTCAGAATGGAAAAGGATTCTTCAATTCTCAAATTCTTGACGATTTTTCAAGAATTTGAGAATCATAGGATTATTCAGTTCTTGAAACTGACTGTCCTGGATGTGCTCCAAACTCGTCTTCTGTCAAAGGCTTCAGTCGTCGCAATACGACGTATTTACGCTCAAGGCCCTCCCCACTAACATTCTTCTGTGGGTGAATGCCGAACTTGATTTCCGCAGATTTATACGGTTTTTTAGTTTTATGACAAGCTTTTCTCGTCGGGCGGCACGTGCCGCCCTTACGGTTGCCACGTGCCGCCCATGATGGTTGCCAATTGCCGCCCTTACGGCTGCCAATTGCCGCCCTTACGGTTGCCAATTGCCGCCCTTGTGGTTGCCAATTGCCGCCCATAATGATAATAGCGATATTGCCTCGCTTTTATATTATGAAAGAGGGGCGATTGGTTGAAACGACGTTGAAAGCAAATTGAATCGAAAACACATTCCGTCACTCATGTGAAGGACAATGGCTAATACATCATGTTACGACTCACACAATCACATTCTCAAAGAATTGACTGTGCGAGTATTGTTTTTTCTGCAAATCCACCATATTATCATAAAATTATTGTACCTTTGCCGTATCCACCCGAAGGGCTGTTGCTTTGCAGAAGCCTGAAGGTGGGGTATATATATTGGAAAGCGTTTACTAACGCTTGTTCTTGACGCTGAGAAACTTCGCAACTTTCAATTGCCGTCAAAGGGCAGAGCACAGTAGATGCCTTGTAGGTGTGTATGCATCTACCTGTGGCGTACGCCTCTATCAAAGAGGTGTACGTCTATGGGTGTATTATACATATCGGCGTGGGCTTCTGCGTTGCTCGTTCTGACGGCAATGGGCAATGCGAAGGCCTCTCAGCGTGGGACGGGTAACAGTTGACGGCCCACGCTTTTCGTATATATCAAAAGAGCCATAACTTACAGACATTCTTGTTGGGGTCGTGCATGAAAAGTAAAACTAAGTCATCATGAAGGATCTCACCTACTTGGTCAGTTGGGGTGCTAACAAGGAAACAGCCTGGAGCGGTACAAATTATTCTTTGTATAAGGCCTTGAATGAATTCTACAATGTCAAAGACATCAATCTAAGTGGCAATCGATGGACGCAAAAAATTATAAAGCATCTGCTTCATTTAAATGGCGCCAGTATAGAGTATTACCGCCGTCACAAACTGGGAAAGAAGTTGGACAATATAAATGGAAATGTATTCCAATTTAGCGAGGTGTTGTATGACAGCGAGGTCCGTAATACTTATATGTATGTTGACAATACGGTTTCTTACGTGAACTATATGAGAAACCATCTACCCGACGTCTTTGCTGTCTCTGGCTTTCAAGATACCAATTCTGCAATATTCAACAAGAGAGAAAAAGAGCAAAACCAGTACATATTTACTTGCTCAGCCTTGTTCACCATGGGACATTGGCTGCGAGAATGGCTCATTGGACAAGGATATTCTCCCGACAGAATCCATGCGGTTGGAGGAGGTATCAATGTTGATAAGCGCCTGATCGCCCCTCAAAGAAAAACCCATAACAAGATATTGTTTGTCGGAAAAGACTTCAAGCGAAAAGGCGGTTACATCACATACGAAGCCTTTAAACTCTTGAGAGAAAAGGGCAAAGACGTTGAGCTTTATGTTATCGGGCCTTCACAAAACCCTATTGGCGATCCAATCGATGGGTATCACTTCGTGGGACTTATACCATACAATGAAGAGGCAAGGTATTATAATATGTGCGACTTATTCTGTTTGCCGAGCTACTTCGAGGCATACGGTTTAGTCTTTGTAGAGGCACTTACGTTCGGATTGCCTTGCATAGGCCGTGACAGCTACGAGATGCCTTATTTCATAAAAGACGGTGAGACGGGTTTGCTGCTTAAGAAAAATGATTCTCAAGCGCTCGCATCTCTCATGGAGCAAATACTTAGCAATGATTCCTTCTCCAAGAATGTAATTGCTAATCGTGACTCTTACATTCATGAGTATTCTTGGTCGACCGTAGCAGAACGAATTGCTAAAATCATTGGCTAATGCGCCTATAGGAAGATCATCACTCTTTCTAAATCTTGCGCAAGACGGATACCTTATTATTTTGCAAGCACAAAAAAGAAAAAATATCCAATTCTCTAATTCTTGACTATTTTTCTGGAATTAGAGAATTGGAAAATTATTCTTGTATAGATAGGAAAGCAAGAGAATTCACAGGATATCGGATATTTTCTGAGGATTGTAGGCTATAATTCTTTCATGACAGTAAGGAATGACGGCCTACTACACCACAGGCCTATTTGCGCACTACGTGCTAGTGTGCCACCTTCGGGGCACTGAGTCCTTATAGAGAGGCGTATCGGTAACCCCGGTTCAGCGACGTTAGAAGCGCAGACCGGGGTATATGACCGCCCACGCTCTCTACACTCAGTGCCCCGAAGGCGGCACACCAGCGCAAAGCGCGCAGATAGGAGGGTCGTCATTCCTGACGACCAAGAAAGATAAATCGATTGCGAATTAAAGTAAATCCTTCGGCGGCAGGAATGCCAATACAGACCCACCCCCGACCCCTCCCTACGAAGGGAGGGGAGCGAACACCGGAGCGCAAGTAGGAGGGCCGTCATTCCTGACGGCCAAGGAAGTACTTCGCTTGCTCATCACAAATAAATCCTCCGTCGTGACGACGCTTCTGTCAACTCGATGGAGGAGAGAATCATCGGTGATTAGGCATTCGTGATTCTAATATCGCTAGCATTTGCCTGGAAGGTAATACCTCAGAAACTTGTATCTTTTGATAAGATAGGCGCCTCAACAAAGCAAAAATAAAGGTCAGTTTATTTTGTTTTGTGTTCGGCTTGCACTATCTTTGTAATGACAATGGGATATCAACAAAGAAAACAATGCAGAAAGACTATAGTCAAGTGAAGGCCTATCGCGAGGCAGCCGACAAGGGCGATACGCAGGCGATGAACAACCTCGGGGTCTGCTACCATACGGGCAAGGGGGTGAGGGAAAATCATGCCACGGCCTTTCAATGGTATATGAAGGCGGCTGATCTTGGCGACACCTACGCTTGCTATAACGTTGCCGAGTGCTACTACAACGGCGACGGCGTGGAGCAGAACGATGAACTCGCGTGCCAATGGTATCTCAAGGCCGCCAACAAAGGCGACATGCAGTCGCAGGTGAACCTTGCCAATGCCTACTATCTCGGCAAGGGCATCGAAGAGAATCACGTGAAAGCCAACCGATGGTGGATGGAGGCTGCATGGCAGGGTCACGTGCAGAGCATGAAGAACCTGGGAGCTGACTACTGGAATGGCGACGGTCTTCCCCACAACGAGGCGGAGTCGGCCTTCTGGTATGAGCTGGCGGCCAACAGCGGTGACCCTTTCTCGCAATTCTGTACGGGATGGTTCTACCTGAATGGGCGCGGCGTGAAGCAGGATAAGCGGTTGGGGTTGAAATGGATTCATAAAGCCACGGCACAGAACTATAAGCCCGCAATCGACTTCTGCAAAGAGAATGGCTATTCGGTCTACTAATCTCCACTCAGCATAGACATCTTAGGCGCAAGGAGCAATATTGTGCCCAACTCATAAAAAAGCTCAAGTTTCGAAAGTGAACAACTGCCTGGAAGGCAGCACCTTGGTAACCGGGTACACGGGAGCGAAGCGGACGCATGCCCTGTAAGAGTAGTTAGAGTAAACGTGCCTGGAAGGCACTACCTTCTATATTTGAAGGTACAACCAAAAGACTGTAGTCAACCAACAGTCCCCCATCCGGAAGTTGAGGAAAAACGAAATGAACTCTGAAGAAAATTCGATGAAACGTCGGTTTGTTACGGATTTTTCGTATATTTGCAAGTGCCGGGAGCTTATCACAGCATCAACAACCCACCGGCAATATGCTTGCATCTATTGCACTTATCAAGACAATCAATAACTAAAAATAAGAAACATGAAGAAATTAATCATCATCTCACTGATGTGTCTCATTACGCTTGCCGTAGGGGCACAAAACTCTCCGGCAACTGGAGCGTGGACAGGCAAACTGAAAGTAATGGGCAGCGAACTGAGACTGGTCTTCCATCTCGACGATGACTCCTGTACGATAGACTCTCCCGACCAGGGCGCCAAGGGCATACCGGCCAAACTGGAACGGAGCGCTACGGGCGTGAAGGTCTCTGTGGCAGCTATCAACGCCTGCTTCGAGGGCGATTACAAAAACGATTCTATCGTAGGAACCTTCAAGCAGAACGGTTATTCTTTCCCCATGACGCTGAAGCCAGGTGCAGTGAAACTCTCACGGCCACAGACGCCCGTGGGTCCCTTCCCCTACAAGACCGAGGAGGTGAGCTTCACGAATGGCGATGCCGTGCTAGAGGGCACGTTGGTCCTGCCTCCGGGCTACACCCGCAAGACGCCCGTGCTGCTGATGGTCACGGGCAGCGGTCTGCAGAACAGGGACGAGGAGATTTTCGAGCATAAGCCTTTTGTCGTCCTAGCCGACGCACTGGCACGTCAAGGCATTGCCACGATGCGCTACGACGACCGCGGCTTCGGAGAGTCGACTGGCGACTTGATAAATGTGACGACCGAAGACTTGAAAAACGATGCCTTGTCGGGCATCCAGCTGTTGCGCTCCCGCTTCGACCGCGTTGGCGTCTTGGGGCACAGCGAGGGCGGCACCATCGGTTTGATGCTGGCTGCCGAGGGGAAAGTTGACTTCGTGGTGAGTCTGGCTGGCATGGTCGTCTCTGGCGAGAAGACCTTGCTGGAGCAGAACCAATGGATACTGAAACGTAATGGCTATGATCAGGATGTGGTCAACAACTACTGCAAAGCCATTGAAGCCCTCTTCGACGCGATGAAGGATGGAAAAGAACCCACCCTGCCCACTACAGGCCTGCCCACGGAATTGCTACAAAACCTACAAGCGGTGAAGGCGCAGTGCAGCAGTCCCTATATGCGCTATTTTCTGAAATTGGATGTCTCCGACCGACTAGGCAAAATCAAATGTCCCGTGCTGGCACTGGATGGAACAAAGGACCAACAGGTCAACTGCGAGGAGAACCTGGGGCTTATTCGCAAGGGGCTTCGCGGAAAGAAGGAAATCCATGCCGTTGAGGGCGTGAATCATCTTTTCCAGCACTGCAAGACCGGTGACCTCTCGGAGTATAAAGAGATCGAAGAGACCTTCGCCCCCGAAGCCATCGAACTGATTACAAATTGGATGAAGCAATTCAAGTAGGCTGCGGCATTATAGGAGCGGCGGCATTCCTGCCGCCGAAGGATTTCTTATTGATTCGCAATCGGAATTCTTTCTTGGTCGTCAGGAATGACGACCCTCCTACCATGCGGCGTCCTACGTTTCCCGGTTATGTGGGTTTCTCTCCCTCTGTAGGGAGGGGATAGGGGTGGGTCTTCTATCTCTGCGCACTACGTGCTGGTGTGACTCTTCGAGTCACTGAGGCCAATCTAAGTAGCTGATACATACCCCAGTCTGCACTCCTATCGTCGCTAGACTGGGGTTACCGAGAGTGTACCCCTTCGGGGCACTATTCCGCTTGCTTCTCCCCTCCCTCTGTTCTAGGAGGGTCGTCATTCCTGACGACTAAGGTTTTAATTGTGATGAACAAGCGGTCCTTCTTTCTTGGCCGTCAGGAATGACGTCCCTCCTATGCTCCCCTATCTTTTACCCCCGCTTGCTTCTCCCCTCCCTTTGTAGGGAGGGGTTGGAGGTGGGTCTTCCCCTTCTTTCTTGGCCGTCAGGAATGACGGCCCTCCTATTCGCTCCTAACAATTCGCACCGCTTGCTTCCCCCTCCCTCGGTAGGGAGGGGTTGGGGGTGGGTCTAGCTGGGGGTGGGTCTTTCCCTTCTTTACGTCCCTTTTATGAGGCTGCGAATGGAAATAGAGAAATAAAACGCGATTTCTTTTTGCCGCTCCACTCTTTTAGCGTATCTTTGTAACATGATATAAGCATTCACCCAAGACAATGAGCAAAAAGACATCAGGCAAAGACAATAAGTCAAATCCCCACTTACCCATAGGTTTACAACTCCTGAACGAGCTATCGCCGTTATTAAAAGATATCGGAAAGCTGATCGACCTCACCGACCGTAAGAATTCGCTGGCAATAGGCATCGACAAAATCTTCTACCGCTACCAACAGCCCGACTACTCCGCGAAGGCTACGAAAGAAATCGGGTGGCTGGGCCCTCTCTACAATGCCGAGCACATAGACAACAAGGTCTCGCTATGCGGATATATCAAAGACGACAGCGAGGGCATGTCGCTGGAAGAGCAGCGCAAGCAACTGCGTGAATATGTCTACACCCTGCTCACCGACGAGCAACACCAGTACGACCATATCGACTGGTCGCTCCTGGGCGCGTTCTGGATGATGGAGCAACTGAAGCTGGACGACTGTCTGGACGTTGTGCTGGAGACCCTGCGGCAAAAGTCTCATTTCTTCTTTGTCTATTTCATTGGACACGAAGAAGCCATGTCGGCCCTGCTCTATCAGCTTGGGAAGAACCACAGCGACCAGCTGACGCAGATGCTGTATGAAGACGGACTGATACCGCAAATCAAACCTATACTTTTCGACGCCTTGGTATGGATTGCGCTGAAGGAGCCCCAGAAAAGACTGGCTGTGGTGACGGACATCATCAAATACCTCAACCACTGCTATGACATCTGCTCCAAGGGTGCAGCGCCAACCAACATCTCACACTACGCTCACTCCGTGGCCTCAGCCCACATCCATGAGGCCATGCCCATCATCGAAAAACTCCTCCACGATATCAACATTATGCTAACACAGAATGACATATTGGAAGGAGAAATCAAGATGATCATGAACGACGACAGCGTTCCGTTCAACAACGGGCACTCATCGCTCAACGAATATCTCATGGACCTCTATGCCGAGCCAGGCGCAGACCCCTATCGTGATAAGCCCTACGGACATTTCTTCACAGATGAGGAGATGAAGGAACTCGACGAGGAAGCAGAGAAGAAGCGCAAGGAGGAAGAAGAGCATGACGACTGGGGTTTTGATATTTGGGATGACGACGAGGATAACGATGAAGATGACTGGGATGACGAAGAAGATGACGAAGACTGGGATGACGACGATGAGCCTGGAGACGCTGCGAGGTATGATGACGACTACGAATGCTATCAGATGAAGATAACCTTGAAAGATGCCCCCGACCCCGTAGAGCGCGTCATCGAGGTGCCTTCCCATCTTTATCTCGCCGCATTCATCGAACTCATCCTGATTGCCTTCAACCGAAAGGATATCGACATACCTCCCTACCATTTTGCAAAAGACGGTGAGTATTATGCCGATTGCTATTTTCCTGATGTGGATGTGGACGACGATCATGACACAAACCTGGTCACCATACACGACCTGATGCAGAAGGTGGGCGACCATCTGAAGTTCGTCATCGAAGGTGGTACGTATACTAATCCTTATTACTGGGAACACGACATCGAACTGGTGGAAGCACATAAGTATAAGACATCCGGCACTTACCTGACCGACGTGGTCAGCATGCAGGGCATCTACCCCACCAAGGCCTGCAAGAACATGAAGGAATACAAGAAGAAGCTGAAGGCCGGCAAGATGAGGAAACTAAACAAGATGACTGTCTCCGACAATATGCACAATTGGGAAGACGACAACATGAAATGAAATTGAAAAGCCCCATACCGAGAGAGAACGGTATGGGGCTTTTTTATAGTCAACAGACATTATAAGCTCAAAACTCAAAAACTTAAGAACTCAAAACTCAAGAACTCAAGAACTCAGAAACTGAACTCATGAACTCAAACTAAAAGCTCAAAAACTCAACATGTCGTTTACCGCCGTAAACTGTCTCAAGTTTGCTGCCAGGTCGCTCGGGATACCGTTTTCCATCAGCAATCTCAAGACACTTGCCAGGGGCCAGTATCTCATGGGGCGATTTATTTGCGTGTCCGGGATTTCCCCAGACAGCGAAATAATTAAAAAACTTCATAATGAGGTGGTTGCGCTTACAACGCTCAGCCTCAAAGAAGCATCCTAGAGATGGCGACGGAACGTTAATCATATTAAGATTTAAATTACCAAACTATTGAAATCAACTAACTAAAAAGAATGAAGAAGAAATACACCGCTCCCCCCAGAATTCGGATAAGAAGTTTGGAGACGGACGACGTTATGCTCCCCAGTACTATAACCGGCAAAAGTAAAGATAGAATCCTCTAATCCTCTGATAGATAATAAAGTCAAGAATTGGTGAATTAGAGATTACCGAGAGTTGATGATTGCTGACAGCTGTCAGCAGGTCTGCTCTCAACTGTCAGCAGATCTGCTCTCAATTGTCAGCAACCAAAATAGTACGCATTTTTTCGTATGGCGGAGCTGTATGATACCCTCAGGAAACGGAAATTCAACAGAAACTCTCCCAAACACGAAAACATCTGGAACGACTATAAATTCTATAATAACTAAATAAATTAAGTCAAGAATTGGAGAATTAGAGAATCCCCTATTTTGAAAGGATAAGATTATCGACTTTGCTGCAAAATGATTACCTTTGCAGAAAAATCAAATCCTATGACCGCAAAGACTATCTACAACTGGGGGTGTCTGCTCGCCTCGTTCTGCCTCCTCCCTTGCCTGGGAGCCCAAGCGCAGCCCACACTCAACATGATTGTGGGCACCTACACCCACCACAACAGCGAAGGGATGTATTCCTTCTCGTTCAACCAACTCACTGGCAAAGCCACACCTCTCGACACGCTGCGGCTGTCCAACCCTTCCTTCCTCACGCTCAATAGGGCCGGCAACAAGATATATGCCGTATCGGAGAACAGCGACTCTACAGCAGCCGTGTACGACATCGACTTCAACAAGGCTACGGGAAAGATGACGCTGCGCCACACCCTGCCCTGCTACGGCGCCGATCCCTGCTACATCGCTTCCAATGGCCGGTTGCTGCTCACAGCCAACTACACCGGCGGTTCTATGAGCGTCTTCCCGCTCGATGCCCAAGGCAACGTGCTGCCGATGAGTCAGCAGTTCAAAGGTCACCTGGCCCCGCAGCTCCTGCCCCAGCAGTCCACGCCCCATATCCACTGCACGCAGTTCACGCCCGACGGCCAGCGCGTCCTGGCCACTGACTTCAGCGCCAATCAGCTGTTGGCCTTCAAGCTCGACGGCACGAAGCTCACTCCGCAGGGAGTCGTGGCCCGACTGTCATCGGGTTCTGGCTGCCGCCACTTCGTATGGAGCGCCAACAAGCGTTTTCTCTATGTGGTGAGCGAACTGTCGGGTGCTGTCAGCGTATTCCGCTACGGTCCCGGACAGATGCAGCGTCTGCAGGAGATTCAGTCCGACTCAGTGGGCGGACATGGTTCGGCCGACATCCATCTCTCGCGCGACGGCCGCTATCTCTATGCCAGCAACCGCCTGAAGAGCGACGGCATCTCCATCTTCCGCGTCAACCTGAACACGGGATTGCTCACTAAGGTGGGCTATCAGCTGACGGGCATCCATCCGCGCAACTTTGCCATCACGCCCAACGGCAAATATCTGCTCTGTGCCTGCCGCGACAGCAACGTGATTCAAGTGTTTGCCATCGACAAGGAAACCGGACTCCTGACAGATACTCATCAGGATATCCGCATGGACTCGCCGGTCTGCATACAATTCTATTAAACGCTCATTCGTGAGCACTGACAAAAACAGCGGACACCCACAAGCATGGGTATCCGCTGTTTTTCTTCACCCCTACGCGATAGCCGAAGGAAGCCGATTATGACCATTGATTGACGCGGTGCAACTTCTCCCCCATCTGAAGAAGCTCGTCCAGGAACTTCTTGCGGCTCTCCGGAAACTCGCCCTTATTCACCAATTTGCGGTTATGCTTCAGCCAGTTCACCAGCGTGCGTTCCTCCGGCTTATACTTAGAGGGTCTGCGCCCATTCTCCTTCATAAAGTCCATGTAGCTCTGCCACATGCTCATCCATCTTTCGTCGTGCGTCATAAATCCAGCTTTTGCGTGTTGATGCCAAATACGTCTTCTTGCTATATGCAAATTTAGATAAAAATTCCCGAATTATAAAAACTCACCAAGTATTTTCTGTAGAATGCACATCTACGAATAGCGCAACCAGCCCAGAATGGGCTCACTCTTGATAACACTCAGTCAAGTGACGATAGAAGCGCAGACTGGGGATAACATATTCCTACCTAGATGAAATATCTGGTGACCGATTATATGCCAGTAGGAATAATAACCAATAGATTTTCTCCCGTTGCATAAAGGTGCGTTTGGGCTTACCCCTAAAATGCTTAGCGCCAAAAGGCCGAAATGTCGGAAGAAAATTGTACCTTTGCATCCGCCCGCACTTTAGAGGCTTAAGGTAAAAGGATTTATGAAGACCATCTTATCACTCATTTGTATATTCATTGTCAGTATCTCGAACGCCGCAGCGCAATTGCCCGGGGGCGACGATCTGACCGTGCGCCCACTGCTTCAGGACATGGGCGAGCGACTGCTGACGGGCAAGACCGGAAGCATCGTGGCCATCGACCCTGAGACGGGCAAGATTCTCTGTCTGGCTACCAATTCGCCCGAAGGTCCCGACACCAATCTGGCCATCGCCACAGCCTATGCGCCCGGCTCTACCATCAAGGTGGCCAATGCGCTGACGCTGCTCTCCATGGGCCTTATCGACGAGAACACCCGCGTGCCCTGCTACGGCAGCTTCCGCGACGGCAACATCCGCGTTGGCTGCCATCGCCATCCCTCTCCGCTGGGACTGGTGCAGGCCCTGGCCATCTCGTGCAACACGTGGTTCCTCTCCCAGTTCATGGCCATGCTCAACGACCGTTTTCTCTTCGACGACAAAAACGACGCCATCACCCAGTGGCACGACTATATGCAGAGCATGGGACTGGGCGGTCCGCTGGGCATCGATATCCCAGGCGAGAAGGGCGGTCTGCTCACCAATGCAGCCTACTTGGCCCGCCGCTATCCCAAGGGATGGAACGCACGCACCATCATGTGGGTAGGCATGGGACAAGGCGACATCACCGTCACGCCCATCCAACTGGCCAACCTCGCCGCCTCGGTAGCCAATCAGGGATGGTATATCACGCCGCACATTCATGCCAATGCATCGGCAAAGTATACCGAGCAGCACTGGACGAAGGTTGATGCCAACGCCTATCCGATGGTGAT
>Ga0256404_1008696_pt1 | contig 15071 bp, 11 predicted proteins | sample RumenRJG_01DNA_FD_185990 | JGI IMG/M metagenome (GOLD analysis project Ga0256404, IMG submission 185990) | Bovine rumen microbial communities from Lethbridge, Alberta, Canada - RJG_01 | ecosystem: Host-associated > Mammals > Digestive system > Stomach > Rumen | place: Canada: Alberta | collected...
CGCAATATCAATTGATCAGAAATCAACATCAAATAATCCGCGTTCTACTGTAGGAACGGTTACTGAGATATATGACTTTTTGAGGCTTTTGTATGCAAGAGTAGGGACTCCGTATTGTCCAGAATGTGGAGAGCCTATAAAGCCTCAATCGACAGATGAAATCGTTGCGAGTGTAATGAATCTTGGTGTTGGGGTAAAAATACAGATAATGGCTCCGGTTGTGAGAGGTAAGAAGGGTGAATTCACATCGCTGTTTGAGGAGTTGCGTCAGGAAGGATTTGTCAGAGTTAAAGTTGATGGAAAAGTTTATAATATTGATGAGGATGAAATTGAACTTTCCAAAACAGTTAAACACGATATTTCAGTTATTGTGGATAGAATTGTTGTTAAGGATGAAGCGCGTTCAAGAATCGCAGAAAGCGTTGAAATAGCAACTAAAAAATCTGACGGAGTTGCAATAGTAGAAGTTTTTGAAACCAAAGATTCTTCCAAAGAGATGGTTTTTTCTGAAAAATTAGCCTGTCCGAAATGCAATATAAGTTTTGAAGAACTTGCGCCGAGGATTTTTTCATTCAATGCGCCTTATGGAGCGTGTGACAGATGTTCCGGTCTTGGTGCGGACTGGGTTGTGGACGAGAACTTGGTCATACCGGATAGAACAAAATCACTAAATGATGGAGCTATTTATCCTTGGTCAAAGACTTCAACTGATTATTATGAGGATATGTTAAAGTCTGTATGTGCCAATTACGGAATCAATATGGATACGCCATTTGAAGAATTACCAGTTGAACATCAAAAAATAATTCTTTACGGCGGGAATGACATTATAAAATTTAGGGTAAAACGTTTTGGCACACATTTTTATGAAACAAAATATCAACGATATATAGGCGTCGTTCCATATCTTGATAAAAAATATAACGAAAGTGCGGAAGGTTATTGGCGAGAGGAGCTTGAAAAATATATGATAGCAAAACCTTGCCCGAAATGCGGTGGTGCAAGGTTAAAACCGTTCCCGCTTGCAGTAAGAATTAAGGGTGCATTGAAAAATCCGGAAAAATGGTCGGATGATGCAGTTAATAAAGGGTTAAATATTTATGAACTTACTACTTTACCGATAGATGAAGCTTATGATTTCATTTCAGATATGTATTTGACACTTGATAATAATAAGTTAACTATTGCAAAACAGATATTGGATGAAGTTCGAGCAAGATTAAAATTCTTAATAGATGTTGGTTTAAGATATTTAAATTTATCCAGAATGGCCGGAACGCTTTCCGGGGGAGAAGCGCAGCGAATAAGGCTTGCAACTCAAATAGGGAGCGGACTTTCCGGGGTTTTGTATGTGTTGGATGAGCCTTCAATCGGACTTCATCAACGTGATAATGAAATGCTTATAAAAACTCTTTTGAAATTAAGAAATCTTGGAAATACATTGATCGTGGTTGAACATGATGAAGAAACCATTAGAAATGCTGATTATATTGTCGATATTGGGCCAAAGGCCGGAGTAAACGGTGGTAAAATAGTTGCACAAGGTTCATTGGACGATATAATTGCTCAGAAAAAATCGATTACCGGTCAATATTTAAGTGGGGAAAAAGCAATTCCGGTTCCTTCAAAACGTCGAGATGGTAATGGTGAATTTTTGCATGTAAAAAATGCTCATTTGAATAATTTAAAAAATATAGATGTGGATATTCCTCTGGGAAAAATTGTTGTTTTAACGGGTGTTTCCGGTTCCGGGAAATCAACTTTAATGCAAGATTTAATCTACGAATATGCAATTCACAAACTTAGAGGGAACAAGCCTAAACCTCAAGGAGTGGATGAAATTTCAGGCTTTGAGCATATCGACAAAATTATTGATATTGACCAATCTCCTATCGGCAGAACGCCTCGTTCAAATCCGGCAACGTATACAGATGTTTTCGGGCCGATTAGAGATTTGTATGCTAAAACTAATGAGGCAAAACTCAGAGGATATAAACCCGGAAGATTTAGTTTTAATGTAAAAGGTGGCAGGTGTGAAGCCTGCAAAGGCGATGGTGTAATAAAGATTGAAATGGATTTTCTTTCAGATGTTTATGTAAAATGTGATGTATGTAAGGGAAAACGTTACAATAATGAAACATTGGAAGTGAAATATAAAGGTAAAAATATTTCTGATGTGTTAGAGATGAGCGTTAAAGAAGCGTTGGAATTTTTTGAAAATATACCTTCTGTAAGTAACAAATTGCAAACCTTAAATGATGTGGGGCTGGATTATATAAAACTGGGCCAAAGCGCAACAACGCTCTCCGGAGGGGAAGCACAAAGAATAAAACTTGCTTCCGAGCTTAATAAACGTGCAACCGGCAAGACTTTATATTTGCTTGATGAACCGTCAGTAGGATTGCATTGGGCGGATTTAGATAAGCTTATTAAAATTATTCAAAAGCTTGCTGACCAAGGAAATACAATTTTAATTATAGAGCACAATCTTGATTTAATAAAAATTGCCGATTACATAATAGATTTGGGCCCTGAAGGCGGTGAAGGCGGGGGAACAGTTGTTGCAGTGGGTACTCCGGAAGAAATTTGTAAAAATAAAAAATCTGTTACCGGTAAATTTTTAAAACAAATGCTTTAATAAAACATGACTTTTCTAAATAAATCATTAATAGTTTACTAGATAGATGGATTGAAATTTATAAAAATCTCTCATTTGTTCGTATGATTTTAGTAAAAACAGTATGTACTCAACTAAGAAAATGAGGTAAACTTGAAACAGAAAGGCAGGCTAAAGGATATGGCATTTGAAACTAACATACCAGGGCACTTTGATATAGCGGCCGGTATACAAAAAAGCAGAGTAATTCCGGGGTTTGGCAATCTTCCTCCTGCAAGATTGGGAAGTGTTGACAATGAGCAGACCGTAAGTTTTTCTCAGATGATGAACAATATGGTCGACAATTTGAATACACAAATGAATGAACCGGATAATATGTTAAAGGATGTTATGTCCGGCAATAAAAATGTTGATATCCACGATGTGATGACGGCAATGTCAAAGGCTGAAATCAGTATTAGCATTGCCACTCAGGTAACCGGAAAGGTTATTCAGGCATATGACAGAATAATGCAAATAAATGTTTAATTTTGCGTTATTATAAAATAAAAGACTTGAGGGAAAAGAGAGTATGGATTTTCAAAAATTATTGGAAAACAAACCACTATTATATGCAATAATCGGAGGCGCAATAGGGCTTGTGCTTTTGATTGGGATATTGGGTGCTGTTCTAAATAAGGGCGGCAGCAAATCCGACGGAATGAAAACTGTGAGCAGTCAGCCAATTCAAACTGATGTGGATTTACTGACTACGGATAATTTGGGTAAAGCCCTTGAAATCCAAGCTCTTTTGGCTAAAAAAGGTATTGCTGTAAGTCGTAAAGTTGACGGTACAAAGTCTGTTCTTTATCTTAGAAAAGGTGATTGTACAACAGGGTTGAAAAAATGTACAACCGAGCAAAGAGATTTGGCTGTGATTGCCATTGTTGAAAGTGGACTTTTTGATGAAAACGTGGGCTTGGAAGTTTTTGACAAGGGTGATTTTACTTCTACAAAAGAAGATAAAAAAATTCGTTTGACTCGTGCGGTAAATGGTGAGCTTTCAAGATTGATAAGAAAAATAAGTAATGTTGATACAGCATCGGTATTTATTTCTATTCCGGAGCAGTCAATGTTTTCATCTATGCAAAAGGCAATAACTGCAACCGTTCAGATTTCAACTAAGGACGGAGAAAGGCTTGATCAAAACAAAGTAAAAGCAATTACGAATCTTCTTTTGGGCAGTGTGAGCGGTTTATCCGGTGAAAATATTTCAATAACCGATACAAATGGCAATGTTTATCACAGTATTATGAATGCAAGTGATGAAATGATTGCCAGACTTGAAGAAAATGACCGTTATATGCAGAAAAAAGTAGCAACTCAATTAGACAGTCTTGTTGGAAAAGGAAATTATGTTGCAACGGTAAGTACTTTTGTTAGACAAGCTCCGGTTGAAAAATATACTATAGAATACAATCCTGATAAAAGGGCTGAAGTTAGTCAGCAATCGTTCCGAGAAGGTTTGGGCGATCAGGCAACTGATGCTAGCACAGGAACCGGTGCGGTAAGTGTTTATTTGCCAAATGGTTTAAATACTGCAAATTCTAATTCTTCATCAAGTCAAAATAGAAATTATTCAAGAACTGCAACTGAAACTCAATATGGTGTTTCTAAAACTCAAATAAATGAATATATAGCACCCGGTGTGGTTGAAGAGATTTCAATTGCTGTAACATTAGACAGAAATGCGCTTCCGACAAATGTAACTTTAACAGAATTGAAAGAGTTAATTGCAAAAGCGGCAAATCCAAAGGTTTCTGCAGATGATGTTTCTATTGCATTTAAGGATTCAACTGAACCTAATTTGATTGATGATAAATTGTCAAATCTTCCAAATGCAGAAGATACCGGGAATCCTTGGTGGCTCACAATTGCATTATCAGGAGCCGGAGTATTGCTTGCGCTTATAATTATTTCCAGTAAGATAAAATCTTCTGCACAAATCAACAAAGAAGAATTGGAAATGATAAGACAGCAAACTGCTCAGCAAAATATGCAATTGGATAATATTAATCAACAAACTGCACAATTAGCTTCTCGTCAATCAGAATTGGCACAAGGCCTTCTGGAGCAGCAAAATCGTGTTGTTTCAATCCCGCAGCAAGATACTCAGAGCCTTGTTAATGCATTGAATACTATATCAAATGAGCTTGCAAACGGTGAAGAAGATTCATCTGATAAGATTAAAAGTTGGATAGAGGAAAATTAATATTAAATTTGTAAAGGGAAAATTAGGAAATGACGGCACCGGGATTTGATTATCAAAAGTTTGTTCAAGATATGGCGCAGCAGGCACAATCACTTGTGCCTCAGGATTTTGATGATAATCAAAAGCAATATGTTGTAGGAACTCTTTACAATTTTTCTCTTTTAGCCGGTCAGGCGTTGGCGGATGATCCTTCTACAAATTACACTGCAGAACAGGCAGTATGGATTACTCAAATTATTGCGGAATGGTCTTATCATAAATCTGTAGATGTTATTCGTTCCGGAATTCCTCAGCAATACTGGGATCCTGTAATGCAAAAGATTGCTTTTGTTACATTTGAAAAATTAAAGGAAATCTTTACTATAAAACCTCCTGATGATGATGCTGCAAAAGAGGAAGCTCTTGCGTTAATTCAACAACAAGTTGAGCATACTTACAAAGAATGTATTGAAGAATTAAAAGAAAAAAATCTTATAAGTAATGAGCTTGCACAAATTGCTGAAAGTCAATCTAATATTGATACATTGACAGAATCAGTTAACGAAAATGGAGAACCCGAATATCATCAAGGTCAACCTCAGATGCAAGAAGATTCTGTTCAAAGTGAGGCACAAGTACCGCAATCACAAGCGGCCACTCAATCCTTGGGAGCAGAAGGTAAAGTCTTGAAACTTGCAACTCTTGCACTTTTATTTAAGCGTATGAGGCAAGACAGGGTTCAAGCAATCCTTAACAAATTTAACCCTGATGATGCGAATTCTGTAATAAAATTTATGAATGTTCCTGACTTGGAAAACAAAGTTGATACTTATACAACATTAAAATGTTTACAAGAAATAAGAACAAATTTGCCTGCGCCTAATTCAAATGTTACGCCGGCTAAATTAATCAAAAAAATTCAAAATATTGGGCAAAGAACAAATCGTTCACATTTGGAAAGTATTCTTGAAAATGAGCGGCCAAAGGTAAAACGCTTTGTATTCAGCGCCTTAGAGGGAGAGTTCTATAACGTGGCACCAAAAGTTGCTAACATTATTGCCCACCATATGGAACTTAGTGTATAATATAGTTGAATCATGATTATCAAAAAAAATGTACCTAAAAAAGAGGTTTTGCCGCAAGATAAAACCCAAGAAGAGAAACCTTTAGAATCCGTTGAAATTCAAGAGAAATCATCGGATGAGATAGATTTGTTTAATCTTGATAATATAGATTTCAAACAGCGTCAGGAGCGTCGTACCGGAGATAGGCGCCGCGGTTTCAGACGGTTGGACGATAGAAATCTAATATCCAGAGCGCGGGAAGAAGCCGCTGCAATCAGAGAAGCCGCGGCGAAAGAGGGTTATCAAAATGGACTGAGCGCAGCAAAAGCTGATATCGCAGATGTTAAAGAGGCCCTAACAACTTTTATGAACGCAAAACAAGTAGTTTTTGATGAAATATCTCCGCATATTTTAGAAATTAGTCTTGATATTGCAAAAAAAATTATTAAAAAAGAAGTATCTGAAGATCCTGAAGTTTTAAAAAGTAATGTTCAGGAAATTCTAAAAAACTATTCAAAAGGTGAAGGCAGTATAAATATAAAAGTAAATCCTTCCCAGGTCGACCTTTTGAGGCAAGAGATACCGAGTGTGTTGAATACAATAGGCTCGGATGCAAATGTAAAAGTAGTAGCGGATGAAGAGGTAATGGAAGGCGGATGTATCGTAACAACTCAAAACGGGGTTATAGACGCCACCATCGAAACTCAATTATCCATAATCAGTGAGGCTCTTAAGGAAGTTTAATGGCACAAGAACAAGGCGCAATGGGTGGGGTAAATTTAAGCGAAATAGCAACCGCGCTGTTCGTATTGACACTTATCGTGCTTTTGTTGTGCGAATTACCGAACTGGGTTGTTAACGTAAGCATTTGTTTTAACATTACTCTCGGCATTGTTCTTTTGATGATTTCCTTATATGTTAAAAAGACCCTCGAACTTGCCTCATTTCCGTCAATTTTGCTTATCGGAACGATGTTTCGTCTGGTTTTGTCAATCGCATCGACAAGGTTGATTCTTTCAAAGGGTGAAGCCGGAGAGGTAATTCACGCGTTTGGTACTTTCGTTACCGGTGGTAATATGATAGTCGGGGGTGTAATCTTCCTTATTATCACGGTTGTTCAGTTTATGGTAATTACAAAGGGTGCCGAACGTATTGCCGAAGTTTCTGCAAGATTTGCACTTGATGCTATGCCGGGTAAGCAAATGACAATTGATGCGGATTTTAATGCCGGATTAATTTCTCCTGAAGAAGCAACCCAAAAACGTGAAGACTTACAGAGAGAATCAAATCTTTTTGGTAGTATGGACGGTGCGATGAAATTCGTAAAAGGGGATACTATTGCCGGGATTATTATCGTATTAATCAACATTATAGGCGGTTTGTGTATCGGTTGTCTAATGAATCAAATGTCGATTGCAGATGCTGTTTCAAAATATACAGTATTAACGATTGGTGACGGTTTGGCATCTCAGGTACCTTCACTGTTGATGTCGATTGCGGCAGGTGTGTTTATGACTCGTGCATCTGCAGCAAATTCACTTGGTATTGATTTAATAACACAGGTTACAAGTAAGCCGAACGCACTTTTCCTTGCAGCAGGATTTCTATTATTTCTTTCTATAACTGCGCCAATTACAGGTTTGCCGTTCTTACCGTTTTTGATTTTTGCAATATGTCTTGGCATTGCAGGATTCTCTCAATTGATTAACGCGGATGTGCAATCTCAATTGGGACAATTGGAAAGTGTAAGACAAAACATGCAAGATTTGGTTAACCCTAACCGTATGTATGAGCGTTTAGGGGTTGATGTTTTAAGCTTGCAAGTAGGCTCAAATTTGCTTGTTATTGCTGACCCTGATCAAGAAGGGCAATTGCTTGCAAAAATTGCAGCACTTCGTCAGAGGATTACTGACGAATTAGGTTACATTATTCCAAATATAAGAATTATGGATTCCTCAGCGCTTGATGCAAACGAATATATGATATCAATCCGCGGTAATACTGTTGCAACGGGGTATGTATATCCTAGTAAATTCATGGTTATTGCAGACCAGTGGGATGCGACCGGAAAAGAAGTTCCGCAAGATGCAATAATTGGCGTTGATCCGACTTATCAAACTCAGGCCTATTGGATTAATGCAGATGATGCAAAAGCTACGCGTGCCGTTACTGCCGTTGATCCTACAGATGTTATTGTTACTCACCTTCAGGAATGTGTGAGAAAGCATGTTGATGAAGTTATGACCAAAACTGACGTTTTGAAATTGATGGAACTTGTTCGTTCTCAAGATCCGACTCTTGTTAATGACCTTGTTCCTACAATTATTTCAACCAGTGATTTGAGAAAGATTTTTGTAAATCTCATCAGAGAAAAAGTGTCAATAAAAGATATTATCTTCATTTTTGAGAGACTGTGCGATTATGCCAGATTTTCAAAAGAACCTGACATATTATCGGAAAGGCTTCGTGCGGCACTTGGTCGACAAATCTGTCTTGCAAACGTAAAAGACGATAATGTATTATATGCTCTGACTCTTTCTCCGGAATGGGAAAAAACTCTCGATGATAGCTGTCAAAGAACTGAATTAGGGACAATGTTTCTTTTGAATCCAATGCAAGTTCAAGAGCTTATCGAATCTACGGCCACTACTTTGATGCGTGCTCATCAGGCTTGTGGCGAGCAACCTGTCGTATTATGCTCTCCAAGAATTAGGCTTCCTTTATACCAACTTCTTGAACGTCATATCCCTACAATTGTCGTTATTTCTTATTCCGAACTTATAACCGATATCAAGGTTGAAGCCGTTGATACGGTTGGCGAAAACTATTAGTAAATATTTACTTTACTTTTTAAAATTAATTTGTTAAAATACTGTTGTGTATCCGGGGATTTAAGAAATGAAAACTGGTAAAAAATTATTAATAATTTCACTATTATGCATGATGGCAATGAGTTTGTCTGACAAAACTTTTGCGTTTTCTTCGATGGAAGCAAATGTTTTGTATCAGCAGGCGTGTTCTGCAGAATACAAAAATGATTATGCAACGGTAGTTAATAAAGTTTTGGAAGCTCTTAAAATTACCGGTGATGACGTAACTCTTTATACAAAACTCGCCGGAGCTTATACTGAGCTTGGTAAATATGACGCAGCTCTTGAAGTATATGAAAAAGTAGCAAAAATGAAACCAAATGATGCTTTTATATATATTAGCATTGGAAGTATTTATGAAGCTAAAGGTGATTTTAAAAATGCTTTGGAATCATACAACAAATCAATGGATTTGTTTCCGGACTATAAATACAATTATTTGAATATTGCAAATGCTCAAGTCCAATTAAAAGATTATAAAGCTGCAATCCAGAGTTATGGTAGATTTTTGGATATTTATTCACAGCATTTGGAAGCCAGAGAAGCTCTTGCGAGTGCTTATTTGGCGGACAATCAAGCCGAAAAAGCTTCAAAAGAGTTTGAAACGCTATACAACCAGAATCCGCAAGAATTTAAAGATTATATAAACTATGGGCTTGCGCTTTATGAATCAAAAAAATATGAAAAAGCTGCAAATTTGCTTGAAAAAGCTGTAGCTAAGGATAGCGAAAATCTCATGGCTCGTGCAGTCTTAGCCAAGGCTTATGTCGAAACTAACAGAGATAATCTTGCACTTGGTCAATATGAAGAAATTTTTAAACAAAATCCTAATTTAAATGAAATAAGATTTGATTATGCGAATTTATTGGCTGATATGGGTAATACGTCAGAGGCTATTGCTCAATATAATAAATACTTGACTACTTATCCAAACGATGCTGCCGCTTATAAAAATCTTGGTGCTGTGTATAAAAAAACCGGAAATTTAGATTTGGCAATTACAAATTTGGAAAAAGCAATTGCAAAAAATACATCTGATTTATCTATTAAAAAAGATTTAGCCCAATGTTATCATTTGAAAAAAGATTATAAAAATGCAATCAAATATTACGATGAAATTTTGACTGTTTCTCCAAATGATTACACTGTAAAGTACAATAAAGCAATAGCGTACCATGCGATGAATGACTACGATAGAGCGATAGAATTGTATGAAGAACTAATAAAAACTAAGCAAAATAAAGATGTCAAAAATAATCTTAATTCTGCATTGTTAACTAAAGGAAAAACAGCACTTGATGCCGGTAATTATACAGAAGCCGTAAATTACTTTAATAAAGCTCTCAAATACGGCGCAACAGACGGTTATGTATATTATGGTTTGGCAAAATGTTACAGGGCGAATAAAGATTCCGAAAAAGCCTGCAATTATTATGAAAAAGCTATTTCTGCAGCTCCGCAAAATTCAAAATATAGTAGTGAGTATGCAAATTACATTGCGGAATTGAATTCTGCTGGTTCAGGATTGGCTCCGAGTGACTTATCTCAAATACAAGGTGAGTTTACTTCGATAAGTATCCCTAATGACGGGACATCCTTAGATAGTGAGGATTTGCAAAAACACCAAAAATTCATTGAAAGCGGTAATGCAAGTTTTGAGTCTAAAAATTATGATGCAGCTATTGAAAGTTATAAAGAAGCATTAAAAATTCAACCTTCCGATAATATCACGCTTTTAAAGGTAGGAGATGCTTATAAACAAAAAAATGATAACCATAATGCAATAAGCTTTTACAAAAAATCTGTTTTTGTAAATCCGGGTTTTGCGCAAGGTTGGTTTAACCTTGGACTTGCTTATGCAGCATCCGAAAATTACCCCGGGGCAAAACAAAGCTTCTATCGTGCGATAAATATTGACCCTAAATATTCTTATGCTTATTACGCGCTTGCGGTAGCCTATGAAAAAGAAGGTGACAAAACGGAAGCTATAAAAAATTATAAAATGTTTTTGAATTATAGTTCTGATGAAGAAGCCAACGCTCAAGTCAAAGAAGCCATAAGCAAATTGGAAGGCTGATGAAACATTTAGTAATTATCTTAATTGTTATTTTGGCATTTTGTGCTCCTGCGTTTGCCTGGTTTAGTAAAAAAGATAAACCGGTTATAATTTTTCGTTCAAAACCGATAACTGAAACAAATGTTATGGCGCAAGAATCTGAATTTAAAAGTGGTGAACGTATTTATTATCTTATCACTATGCCCAAAATGCAATATTCAAGAAAACTCTACCTTCAAGTGGTAAAAATTGATAACGCAATAGGTTATGCAGGGTTTAATCTTGTTTGGACAAGGGATGTCAAATTGAAAGATGAATATGTAACTTATTATACTGATTATTTTGTTTTGAATAGTCCCGGTATGTATAGATTGCAAGTTTATTCTCAAGATAGACCTACAAAACTTTTTGCAAGAAATGAATTTTGGGTAAAATAACTACTTAAATACTATTGCGTCATAGATTTTATCTATTTTGTCTTGCATATCTGAAAACTGCTCTTTTAAGTCTTTGAAACTATTTAGTGTGACAAATCGGTTTTGAATATCATTAAGGATTTCCAGATGTTTTTTTTCCATTTGTTCGGGTGTAACAAAGACTCTTTGTTGGATGAAAAATATCATTACAACAATTAATATGGGAGAGTAATTAATAAAATTTTCCATAAGATTTTCCTTTCATAGTATTTTATATTTGTTTATAATTTTATGGGCCAGTAATAATCTACAAGATACGATGCGGCATCCAGTGGATGCATAAGAAACTTTTTATCTTTATTTTGTTTGATTTGTTGATAAGTCGGGATATCAATTTTTGATGAGCCTTCTACATAGCTTAGATTATAGATATTGTATAAAAGTTTCTCGCATTTTTTGTCAATGAATAGAGAACATTCACCATTTGCATTTTTAATTTTTGCATTAAATGCCGCAATTCTGTTTTTTATCGGAGGATTAAATGGTTTAATCATGATTTCTGTGTCGTAGCCGTATTCAAGTAGCTTCTTTTTTATAATTACGTAGTTAGTATATTCACTCGTACAAGACCGATTATCCCCGGATGCATCGCCATTAATTATGATTTTTCCTCTATGGGCAGGATATCTTCTTATAAATTCTTCGCAGGCCTTGGCCGTTGTTGTATTTTCCATTGCAATTTCATCAAAATAGAATACTTTGTTATCTGTTTTATGTGCGAAAATCCAGCACATCGGATCAACGTTAAAGTCGCAGGTTATATGAATATCAAAATCCGGGTTGTACTTAATTTCACGAATATTATCATTACTAAAGTCTTTAATAACAAGTCCTTTATCTGCTTTTCCATTTTGAGCGAGAACAAAAATTTTGTAGTATTCTTCATCATATATTTTTTTTAATTCATCACAATAATTTGGTGGCAGATAAATGTTTTCGGTTGTAGGTGCAGATATGAGTCGGTAGTTTGGTGCCGGATTTTTCACAAATGTATTATATATCCAGCCTCGATTATATTCGGGATTCGTGTGAGCAAAAATTCTGTATCTGAATCCTTTCCAATTCTTTTTTATGCGTTGTCGCATTCGACTTAGGAGCATTTTGAAAGTTTCATAGGGAACTTCTGACATCTCCTCAATTTCTACAAAACCTAAATTTAGTGATTTAAGTTTATTAGGTTCATCGAAATGGCGAAAAAGTATTTCTGATCCGTTTTTAAAGGTAAGTTTTTGCAAAGAGGATGACCATTCGTAGTCAATTCCCTCTGCAAGTCCTATATTCTCAAAATGTTCAAAATAGCTTTGTAAAGTAGTATCTCTGACAAGTGTATAAGTCTGCGCACCGACAAGCCCTCTTATTGTAGGGAATTTCAGGGCAAGCAAAATTCCCAAAAGCGAACCTGAGAAGGTTTTGCCGCTTCCGTACCCGCCCTGATAGACTGCTACGTCAAGAGAATAATCATGTGGTATTTCTAAAAACTCTCTTTGCGCTCTTAATAATTTATATTTCATCGTATTAGTTTCCATTCCCTATTAATTAACTAGTTATCTGCTTGATTTGTAAACCCATTTTGTTCTATTGGAACTTGTGCGGGTTCTTTTATGAGAAAATTATTCACATTTTCTATTCCGTATTGTTCAAGTGCAAATTTGAAACATTCCATCCAATCTACATTTTCAGCAACTGTCGGTACATCTGAAAAGGCTTTTACTACGTCAAACAGTTCTCTCATCATCATTTTTCTTGAAAGGGTAGCTTTTCTGTCGCCATAGCGGTAAATGTATTCAGAATTTCTAACGTTGTCATCAATTTCTACAAAATTTTGCTTGCCACGTTCATTTACTAAAATAAATTCTGAACCTATTTTAAAATCAGAGAGAATTTCAGCAGTTTTTTCCACCATAGGAATAATAAGCTTTTTGCTAATATTATCAAGAAGCATATTTAATCGGGCTTCTTGGCCGCCTGCTGAGTAGTTAAGTTCTGTTGCCGTTCTTTGATATGATTGAATATTTCCGGACATATTTTTGAATATTCCTGTAGCACTTTCTATTGTGCTCTTAAAATAATTTAAAAAGTCCCAACCAACCATGGCTTTGTCAAAACTTAAAGGAGTAGGAGCTTGAGGCATAAGGGCGGCATCGTATTCGATGATTTTACCCGGGGTAACTATTTGTTCTCCTTTAAAGCAACCTTTTGGAGCAAGATATGGTGGATTCATTATTAGTGCAAGTGCATCAATTTGTTTGTTTAGTATTGTTGATGAAAGATTATTTAAAATTAAGGCTACTCTTAAAGGTGAAATCCCTCGTTTTGTAGAAGGATTTTCAATAATATTTGCATGAATAAACGGATTTATTATATATGGATTTTGTTCAAATCTTATGATTTCCCTACCTGCTGCAATTACGATAAGTTGGTTTTTAAGAATTTTGCCGTTATTAAGTTCAATGTCACCCCAAAATTCCAAAATCTCAAGTTTTCCGTTGTTATTTTTCTTTTTGTTGTTTGCCACCACTCCTTTCAGTACTTCTATTTTTTCTTCTGTTATGTAGTTGTTTGATTTGTCTGATAAAATGTCATCAAGTGACATATAAGTGCGATAAAACTTTTTGCAACTGTCCCAAGAATCAAAATTATCTTTGTCGAATACAAAATTATCGGGTGAGATAAATTTCACTTTCGGGTTATCGTAAACCACTTTTTCTTCGATGATAAATTTGTTGTTATCATCAGATAAGAGTTGTTCTTTTACTGTTTTCAATCTTCTTTTTTGTTTGAGTTTAGTTTCCCAACCGACAAAAATTGTTGCCTCGCCGGTTTCTACAACCCCGGTAATCATTTTTTCTAATTCTTTTTCGATATTCATTTTTTCAAATACATCGACGAGCATTGCTTTTTGAGAATTAGCGTATTTTTGAGCTTCTCTTGTGGCGCCGGTGACATCAAACATCCCATCCGGGTTGGAGTATATATTTTCACAGATATGTGATTTAAGGGTTTGGGCAAGTTCGTAGATTTCAGGCAATTCTATGTGGGAATGCCATCCGTCACGCCCGGGCAAATTCGTATTATATATTGAGTCTTGAATAATTCGAATGTCGTTGAGTTGTGTTGCTCTGTCATCGTTAAATTTGTTAAAAAGATTTGAAAGTTGGTTGGCAAGTTGGACTTCATCAAGTCTTTCAAAATGTACAATTGGATTTTCTTGTTCTATTTTCATAAGTTTCCTTTCCGGTTTTTTAACCATTTTTAGTAATTAGTTTTTTGAGGATAATTTACGGTCAAATCGACCAATAGTCACCGTAAAAAAGGCCGCACCCGAATTGTGGGTGCGGAATAATATGTATTAGGAGTTTTATTTTTTAGGGGCGCTTCTTCAGTAGGATTTAACTTCAACTCCGTCTGAGCGAGTGTAACTGTTTACGTGAACCACTCCGCCGCTTGATTGAGCGGCATTTTTCAAATCATTTTCGGTAGGCATTCCGACAGAATTCATTTGGGCAAAAATTTCTTTTTCATTCTTTAAATACTTGCCGACATATCCGGCCTTATTTACTGCTGTATAATTTCCACTTGACTCTCTTTGACCTAAATCATTGTAAAATTTTTCTAAATTTTTAGTCATAAATTTTTCCTTTCAATTAAATACGAGGTATTAAATTAAATACCTCAATAGTTGCAACAAAATTTGTACAAATTTTGTTATTTATTTCTAATTAATAAAATATTTGTATTGTTCATTTATACAATAAATT
>Ga0256404_1008697_pt1 | contig 15069 bp, 14 predicted proteins | sample RumenRJG_01DNA_FD_185990 | JGI IMG/M metagenome (GOLD analysis project Ga0256404, IMG submission 185990) | Bovine rumen microbial communities from Lethbridge, Alberta, Canada - RJG_01 | ecosystem: Host-associated > Mammals > Digestive system > Stomach > Rumen | place: Canada: Alberta | collected...
CGTCACCTCGGCACTCGCGGCATGGGACCGCGACTGGGACATCTACGACCCACTGGCTGCCGAGCACGACATTGTGGGATATAACTACCTGATATTCTTGGCTGAAGGCGACCACAAACGCGTACCACAAAGGGTGATGATGCAGACGGAGAGCTATCCGCGCGATGCCTGGAACAACTACCGTGCCGCGATGGACCACAGCTACATCTTCGGCGACTTCGTGTGGACAGGCATTGACTATCTGGGCGAATCGGGCATCGGACGCTACTACTACGAAGGTGACGTGCCCGGCGAGTCATGGGAACGCCCACTTTATCCCTGGCATGCAGCCTACTGTGGCGATGTGGACCTGACGGGTCAGCGCAAGCCTATCAGCTACTACCGCTCGCTACTGTGGAACGGCGGCAGCAGCCATATCGCCGTGCGTGAGCCTGACGGCTACCACGGAAAGGTTATCACCAGCATGTGGAGCACATGGCCCACCCAAGAGAGCTGGACATGGCCGGGATGGGAAGGCAAGCCCATCACCGTCGAGGTGTATAGCCAAAAGCCCAAAGTCTGTCTCTACCTGAACGGAGAACTGGTGGCCGAACAGACCACCAAGGAGATGATGGCTACCTTCACCCTGCCCTATCAGCCTGGCGTGCTGACAGCTAAGGCCGGCAACGAGCAATGTGAGCTGCTGACGGCAGGAGAACCCGCAGCCATCAGGCTGACGGCTGACCGCAACAGTCTGAAGGAGGACGGTCTGGCCTTCATCACCGCAGAGATTGTTGACAAGGCGGGGCGCGTGGTTACTACCGCCAACCACGAGCTGACCTTCACCGTCAGCGGACAGGCCACGCTACTGGCAGCCGGCAATGCCGACGTCAGGGACGAAGACCCCTACTTCGATGCTCGTCACCATGCATGGCAGGGACGTGCCCTTGCCGTCATCCGCAACACGGGTCGTCAGGGCAAGGCCACACTGACCGTCAAGGCCGACGGACTGCCTGCAGCCTGCATCACGCTACGCTAACTTTAACGTCAACGATAACGTCAACGATAACGCTCCACGCTCAACACTCAACACTCAACCCTCAACGCTACTTCCCTTCGTACCACTGCTTCAGCACATAGAAGGCCTTTTTCTTCTGACCACGGTCGGAGAAGAGGCCTTTCATGTTGTAGTAATCCTGTATGCCAGTGAGCACACGACGGGGCGAACGGAAATCCTTCAGTATCCACGGCGAGGTGCCTGCCAGACCGTCTATCTTGTCAATCATGGCACAGTTCTCCCGATAGAGGTTCTCCTGGAACTCCTCTGTCCAACGCTGGTTCTTCGGGCCATGCAGCCCATACTTGGCACCACCACCGAACTCGCTGATGATGACGGGTTTGTCGTAAGGAATCTCCCACGTCATTTTCGAAGCATCGTTCACATCGCGATACCAGCCCACGTACTGATTAAACGATACCACATCGACGTACTCATTCATGTTGTCCTGCAGCCTATTAGTATAGTTCGAGGCTGAAGTAACCTCCATAGCCATCGAGATGAGCCGGGTGTCATCAAGGCTGCGGGCATGACGGGCCAGGTTGCCAAGAAAACGGTCGCGCGCTGCCGAGTGGGGCGTCTCGTTGGCTATCGACCAGATGATGACATTGGCACGGTTCTGGTCACGGCTAATCATGTCGGTAAGTTGCCTGCGGGCGTTTTCGTAGGTCTGCGCGTTATCCCATGCTATGGTCCAATAGACAGGAATCTCCGACCACACCAGCATACCCATGCGCTCGGCTTCGCGGACGGCATATTCGTTATGCGGATAATGGGCCAGCCGCACGAAATTACATCCTAACTCCTTGGCCCACGACAGCAGCGTGTGGGCATCTGCCGTAGAGTTGGCCCGGCCGCCGCCGTTGGGGTTCTCTTCATGCATACTGATACCTTTCAGGAAGATGGGCTGACCGTTAAGCAGTATCTGCTTTCCACGGGTCTCTATGGTACGGAAGCCTATGGAGTCTGCTATCACTTCATCACCCAGCCCAACTTCTACCCTGTAGCGTTTAGGACTGTCGGGTGACCACAACTGCAGATTCTTTGCCTTCAGCGTTACCAATGCGGTGCCGTCAGCTGCGGTTTCCACCTGCTCGTTCACCTTCAGTTCCGGAATGCGCAGGGTGACGGTCTGCCCCGCCACTGCTCTATTCAGACGAACCTTGAAGTTAATCTGCCGCAACCCGCGCCTGGCGGCTGCCCCCTTGTCAAGGCTCAGTTGGTAATTCTCCACATACGTCGGGCTGACACTGACCAACAGCACATCACGGGTAATGCCGCCGTAGTTCCACCAGTCGAATATCTGCGTGGGGACAGCCTCATCATGGCGCTTGTTGTCAACCTTCACTATGACCGTGTTCTCGCCATCGGCCAGCAGCTCCGTCACGTCAAAGTTGAACGGCGTGAAGCCCCCCACATGGTGTCCGGCTTCCTGGCCGTTCACATAAACATGGGCATCGTAGTTAACAGCTCCGAAATACAACAGCGTACGACGGTCTGTAGGCTGGTGATACCGGAAACTACGTTTCAGCCAAACGGTCCCTTCGTAGAAGAATAGCCGTTCATCCTGCGTGTTCCAGTCGCCCGGCACCTGCATGGCGGGAGCCTTGTCGAAGTCATACTCAATAAGGTCCTCCGGCCGCTGTGGCTTGGCATTGCGGAAGAATCCCCACGGTGTCGGGTTCATACGGTAGTCGTAATATCCCTCCTCCTGCACATCGACAATATAGTTCCACTTCCCGTTCAGCGACGTGGTCTGTCGGGCCATGACATTTGCCAGCTGCGGCACTTCCTGTGCCACCACTGCTCCGGCTGCTATGCACCAAAGCAGACATAGTGTCTTTAATCTTTTCATCTTGTTTTTATTTACGATTTTCGGATTTTATTGATTTTGGTCTAAGGTCTAAGGGTTGAGGGTGGAGTGTGGAGCGTGGAGCGTTGGGTGTTGGGTGTTGGGTGTGTCTTCGCACCTCGCACCTCGTACCTCGTACCTCGACCGTTGACGCTCAACGCTCAACCCTTCGCCCATTTTGGCTGCAAAGATACAAATTTAACACCAAACACCTGCCATCCGTAGGCCTTTTTGTAAGTGAATAAATGTTATTTTGGTAAAAAATCCAACCCTCACCGTTTCCTTCTAATGAAATTTGAGTACTTTTGCGTCCTCATTAAAAATAACCAATATGACAAGTAAGAATTTTCCAGGTATGGACACCATTCATGATTTATGCAGAGGTGTTATGACACACATTGGCCTTTCATGGGTATTTGTAGCTTTGCTTCTGTGCTCATGCCACACCAACACCCCCCAAAAAGAAATTACGGCAGAAATGGCTTACGAAGGAGTCAACAACTATTGCCACAAGACGTTTGACTGGACTCCGGCCGAGGAAGACAGTACCACCATCTACGTGGAAATGGGCGAAGAGACCGACTCGGCGTATCAAGTAGTGTTTCGCAGCTATACCGCTGCCTTGACGTATTTTTATGTCAACAAGACAAGTGGTATTACAAAAATGGTGGAGTACGTCCCTGGTCTTGAGATAAGGGAAGAAGCAGGCACCATCAACCTGTTTGACTATTTGAAGTAACATCTATGGCAAGAGCATTATCATCAACAAGTATATCAAAATACCTTGAAGGGGGCATCTATTATAACTTCCTTCAGTATGTAAAAGCAGACAAAGAGTTAGCTTTTGAAATAAGAACGAAAGATGAAGTAATGATATATTGCCAGAAGAACCTTCTCCTCAGAATCTCTCACAGGAAAAACACGTCGGACTATATCTCAATGCTCAACCACCGTTATTATACAAACAGGAAAGACGGATTGAAGTTGACCTCACTGCTTCAGAAGCCATCAGACCTACAAGACCTACACAAGGTAAGACAATATTTTGAAGAGGCGAAGGCTCTGTGCAAGAACTACAAGTCGCATGACGAATTCATTGTGCAACAGGAGTACAAGACCGAACACTGTTCTTTTTCTGGAGATTATCTTGCTATTGACATGGAATGGGCGCCAGACCAGGCCAAGATACCAATGGAACAGCGGTTGGAAAAAACAAAGATTGACCTGCTTGTAGTCTGCAATAAGCCCAATAATGAAGGTCTGCATGACATTTATCTTGCGGAGGTGAAATGCGGATTGGGTGCTGTTGAAGGCAAGTCAGGAATTGAAGACCATTTAAGAATGTCACAAGCAGTCATCAATAATGCGTGTGTCAGGCAAAGTCTTCTTCAAGATGTAAAGAGTATTATCAAGCAGAAAACACAACTACAGCTGTTTGAGGGAACGCCTGTAAAATATAATTTCTCAGACCGTCCCAAGATGATGTTTATTCTTGCTTATTCATCCGAACATGAGAAACGGAGCTTTGACCGGATTATCAAAAATCTAGGTCATGCAGGACGTGACATAAAGATTGAGTATGTAGCATCTTCTACAGGCATGCAGCCTGCCAAGGCAAGCTATGGAGGGTAATGAAACTGCAGAAGAGTTTGAGCATCGTCGTACCACAGAAACCGATATTGCTATCCTTACGATGGAGGATGCAGCACGACTGATGAACTTTGTCCCTGAATACCAAGAAGAAATTAGAAATGCTTTATGCGAGAACAGAGGCAGTATTCCAACTGATTTCGGATTGATGGCAAACATGCTGCGCAGCGAGCATGTACCCTGGAATATCTTTGTCCCGATGATGACCGACTGGGCTGCAGCGGCTAAGTGTTTTTCGGAAATACTTCGAAATAGAGACGTCAAGACTATTCGCAACTGGAAAATAGAATACGCCCCCAATACGATTCAAGACCGAACGGCTTTCGACGTTTATGTTGAGTACGAAACGGCAAAAGGCGAAATCGGGGTTATCGGAATTGAGGTGAAATATACTGAAGAGGGTTATAGTGTAGGCAAGAAGGAATTTTACATGATGCAGAATCCTGAGTCAGCCTATTCGATTACAACCCGTAACAGCGGGTGCTTCATCAATAACGACCCTTTACAGTTCAACACACCCGACTTCATTCAAGTATGGAGGAACCACCTCCTTGGCCTGGCAATGTTACAGCAAGGGAAAGCTGATTATTTTGACTCCCTCACTATGTACCCTTCAGGAAACACCCATTTCCATTCTTATGACGACCACACAGGAGTCATTGAAGCTTACGAAGAATTGCTGACCGATAAAGGCAAAGACACATTTCACGCTATCACATACGAGGACTTCTTCAATGTATTGAGGAAGTATTATAAGAGCCCGAGAAGCCTTTCGTGGCTGGAATACTTAGAAAAGAGATATATCATCATTAACAAGGATACAGACTGTCGGGGTTGCGACAAGGTTACAACCGTTCTTTGACCTATAGGAACTTATACTCGAAAAAGTGCTAATAAATTTGCATCTTTGCTCACTTTTTCGTATCTTTACAACGTAAAGAACTCCATTTTCTCAAGTTGAAGGAGCGCAGGAGTTACAAGGAGTACAGGAGTTCTTTACAGGCAAAATGACCATAGGCCGAAATACTCTCACACTGTTCTTCTGCTGTTTTGTCCTTACTATACCATGCTTTTTTGCATCAAATAAGGCGGCATCCCGCCGGATTCAGCGTACCTTTATACCCAGTTCGCGCATGAATCGTCTATTGTTTTCCCGAGATTGTTATAAATTTTTCCCGAGATTCTTATGTGTTTTTCCCGAGATTGTAGGTGAGAATCTCGGGAAAAAGTAACTTAAATCTCGGGAAAAATTAATAAGAATCTCGGGAAAACTTATAACAATCTATCGGCCAACTAGATAAAAAAGCACGCAGAAGAGCAGGGAAAGCCCCTGTAAAATGGTTGGATTTGCCTTGCTTTTTAACTCAACTTTCAGGTTGAAGGAGTACAGAAGTTCAGGGAGTTCAGGAGTTGAGCGAATGCGAAAGTTAAGTTACAAATATGCAATATTTCCAACGTTCTTGCGTTTATAGACGAAACACTCACACCAAAAATATAAAAACAAATGAAATCATTGAAAATTTGGAGAATCACTCTTATTATGCTTGCTGCCGTCTCCCTTGCCTCTTGCAACAGCGATGATGACGAAATACCCTCAGAGGATTACACCTTCCGTGCGCTCGCCGAAATGAAGAACCCCTACATTGGCCAATTGAAGTACGGGCTGAAGGACGAGGGCACGCGGCAAACCATAGACAATGTAGTAGCCGAGTCTGCAGAGGAATTACTCTTGGAAATCCCGCTCGAACCTATTGCTGCGCAAGTGCAGGATGAGGCTGTGGCTAAGCAGCTGAGGGAATGGAAGACGGCCAAGGTCCGTGCCACCTACAATTTCAACAACATTGAAGACGAATATTTCAGCTTCGGCCTGAGAACAGAACTGGTTCCTGACGAGCGCTATGCCAGACCGTTCACTCGCACCAGCTTTGCTGAGTATGAAGGCCTGCAGCTGCTGTTCAGCCAGGACTACACGGGAGAATACCAGAAACCGAACGAAGCCCTTTCCTTCAACATCTGCGTTGACAAAGTCCTTATCAACCAGGAGCCGTTAGAAGATTTCAAACCCGTTATTTTCCGCTATGAGGGCGTCAAGACGTCCATCATGCCTTCTGTTTGGAAAAGTACGTGCCAAATAAGGTATTCTCTTTTCGGGGTTAGCGAAGACTTTCTCCGGTTCTACGACGTGAATGTAGAATACCTTGATGTTAACGGCCAGATGCAATCCGAAACAATAAAGAATCCGACGTGGGTTTATGAGCCTGCACCTGTCTCCTTTGTCAATGCGCCCGACGAGTTTAAGTGCAGAATCTTTGCCTTACGCAAATCAGACACGCCTGAACTGACAGACGACTATTATGAGATTGGCTATGGTATCAACACGCATGTCCGTTTCCTTGATGCCGAAGGTAATGAGTTCTATTCGGCCAAACACACAGAGCCGAGTTCATACACGTGGGAAACAGACAAAGCAGGAATGCAGCAGTTCTTAGAAACCCCAGAAATAGTGATTGAGAATTTTTCATTGAACCTCAACAAAGATGATATGATTTCCTCATACCATTCTTTTATCTGATAAAAATTGTGTAATCAATAACGACATGACACCATTTGAAGAAAGAAACGCTAAACTTGCGGAGCGGATGATTAAGAACCTGAACCGCCGCAACATGGAAGCCTTCTACTGTCCTACTGGCGAAGAGGCTGTGAAGAAGGTTTCAGAACTCATTGCAGATGGAAGCACCGTGACTTGGGGCGGCACTGCAACTGTACGTGACCTTGGTATACCTGAAATGCTAAAGAACAGGGGAACACTGGAAGTTATTGACCGTGACACCGCTGATACTCCAGAGGAAAAGGAGGCTATGTATCTCAGCGCTTTCACGGCTGACGTTTACCTGACGAGTGCTAATGCCATATCGGAAGATGGAGTCATCGTGAATATCGATGGCAACGGTAATCGTGTGGCCGCTATTACATGGGGACCGAAAAAGGTCATCTTCGTCATCGGACTTAACAAGGTGGCCCAGACGACAGAGGCTGCTTTGGCAAGAGCGAGAAGCATAGCATCACCTGTCAATGCCCAGCGTTTCGACATCAACACACCTTGCAGAATAGACGGAACATGCCATAACTGCAATTCGCCCGAGAGCATCTGCAGCTATGTTCACTTCCTGAGAAACAGCAGAAACAAGGGCAGGCATGTAGTAGTGCTTGTCGGAGAGGATTTAGGATATTAGGTATATTCCTTGCCGGCAAATTCGTCAATATCCTTAATTGCCTTGTTAAATCCAGGAGCGCACATCGCTGCGCCCCTCAAACGAGGGCAGGCTCTTCCAAAGGTTGATAAGCACCTCCTGGAACAAGTCGGCCACTTCGTCCTGGTCGTTGGAGAACATATAGCACACGGTGTAAATCGTGCCCCGATGTGTTCTCTCACCATTCTTTCAATTTCACGTTCCAAATCTCAACTCCTCTGGAGTTCAGGAGTTCAGGAGTGCTGGAGTGCAGACATTAGTCTCTTCGCTCCCACTTCAAAGGAATTTCAATTGCTCAAACTATTGTCTGAACTCCTGTACTCCTTGTAACTCCTGCACTCCTCCAACTTGAGAAAGTTGAATATAATAATCATTATGACTTATCGGAGCACATTAAACAAAAACGCTATCTGACTCTCAGGATGGACCGTCTTTTACCGTAGCAGAGAAGATGATAGTACGAATGATTACTCACATTCCTAAATGGAAAGAACTCATCAACCTCTCACTCCTGCCAGAGAAAATGAAAATTGACTATTGCACTTTACTGGACAAACGTAAATGTGCACTGGACATCATAAAAAAAGAATAAGCGATGTGACCTATTGAGTTTACATCGCTTATTCTTTTTCAATACTCATCCTCGTTGAAAACTTGTCTCTTGATTGATTATCAACAACTTAGACTGTTCTTAACTATTTTTAGCCAAATAAACCGCACGGTCTGAGGCGGCCAAAGGCGAATGGGCGACCAACTATTCCCTATACTCAAGGATGTCTCCTGGCTGACATTCTAAGGTTTTACAAATAGCCTCAAGGGTAGAGAAACGGATGGCTTTTGCCTTTCCTGTCTTGAGAATGGAGAGATTGGCTTGGGTGATGCCTATTCTCTCGGCAAGTTCTTGTGACGACATTTTTCGCTTAGCCATCATCACATCTACATTGACTACAATACTCATACCGCCTGACAATTAGATGGTAAGTTCTTGTTCCTCTTTCAATTCCTTGCCCATCAGGATGATCTGAGAGACTATCATCAGGGCAAGCCCCGTGAGGATATACATGCCATTGCACTCATTTTTGAATACTATATAATAGTCTGCAATATGCATGTGACTAATATAATACTGTGTCGAGAGGTATGCAACGGCCAAGTCATAAAGATAAAGCACTGAAAGAAGAACGCCTGTAGTCTCAAGATACTTAGCAACTTTGCTCACAAAGATCTCACCTCTGTGAATGCTTTGAATAAGTTTAATGACCATGACTCCAATCCATATTACAACTATGATGACAACCAACAGCGACGAGAATATGAAAATCATGGGAAGATATGACTGTACTTGTGAAACAGGCACTTCAAGGTTCACCTTATTTAGGTTAACCCTGTAGGTCTGCCCTGACGACTTAGACAGAAGTACCTTTTGGCCTGGTAGATTTCTCGGCTCAACATTTACCGCGTAAGAAACGTATGGATGCCTGGTGGTGTTGACTGTCCCATTGGCAAGCGTGTCGCTGCTCATAAATTCTGGAGGACATTCTACTAACTCCAATCTTTCCTCTGCATCTGTTGAAAAGGACGAATAAGTGCTGTAATGGAACACGCTGGTGGCGGCAAGATAAATAACTACTACAACAAACAAAGTGCTGTAAATCTTTAGTTTTTTATTCATAATTGATAAGATATTATTGTTAAACGATAAATAATTTCGGTGCAAAGATAAACATTATATTTCAATTAGCAAAGAAAAACAGAACTTTTTTATCGAAAAACAATATTTTTTTATTGTCTATCCGCTAAGATACTTTATTTCCGAACTTGAGGACATTTCACTTGTTGTGAACTTATACTCACAGAGGTTGAATACAAAATAATGGCGATAGCGCTTACAACTTGCATAAATACGCATTTTTGTTCGACAAAAACACCAGCGAGACAAACAAATCATCTTTGTTTATCTCGCTGGCGTTAAGCGGTATAGACTTAAATATAAGCCTTAATACTCATCCTCGTTGAACAGGAAGTCTTCTTTGGTGGGATAATCGGGCCAGATGTCCTCTATGCTTTCATATACATCACCCTCGTCTTCTATTTCCTGCAAGTTCTCAAGCACCTCAAGAGGTGCACCGGAACGGATGGCATAATCAATCAGTTCGTCCTTGGTTGCGGGCCAAGGTGCATCTTCGAGTTTCGAAGCCAGTTCAAGTGTCCAATACATAGCCTTAGTTATTTACAATTTAACAATTTACCATTTGCTTTTTCAAATTCGACCGCAAAAGTAGTAAATTATTTCTTAATTGCAAGCATTCTGCCATAATATTTCACTGTGACCTGCGTTAAAATTTATTTTTTTTGCCAAAGCAAAGAGATAATCGCTCAGTCGGTTCACGTATTTCTGCACTTCTTCGCCCACTTCTGCCACTTCGGCAAGGGCAACAATGCGCCGCTCGGCACGCCGGCAGACCGTACGGCAGACGTGGGCCTGGGCAGCCGCCAGCGTGCCGCCCGACAGGATGAAGCCCTGGGCCTCGGGCAGCTCACTCATCAGCCGGTCAATGTGCTGTTCCAACTCTCCCACTGCTCCCTCGGGCAGGCGGGCCGACGCATACAGCGGTGTCTGACTCTGGTCAGTAGCCAGATGGGTGCAGACGTTGAAGAGCGTATTCTGCACCTGCAGCACCATGGGGCGCTCAGCATCGGTTTCGGCCATCAGCGCCACCAGCAGCCCCAGCTGGGCACTCAGCTCATCTACCGTGCCGTAAGCTTCGAGCCTGACGTCACACTTCTTAATCCTCACACCGCCTACAAGGCTGGTCTCGCCCTTGTCACCATGACGCGTATAAACCTTTGTTATTTTTCCCATATCAATTTAAAAATTAACAATATAATTCTGCTTAAATCTCTTCTTGTTAAAGAACACGATGCCGCAATAGTACAGGTCGAAGGTCACGCCGGTCCGCTTGTCCTGCGTCACCTGTTCCCAGAAAGCCTTCGTATTCTTGTCGCGCTTAATGCCCTCGACGATGAGCACCGAGCGGTCGTCCACCCGCTTCAGCACCTCTTCATAGAAAGTCCTGTAGTCACCCTTCAGCGACATACGGCAAAGCTCTACGGCACTCCTTACTCCTGTGTCTTCAAACTCCGCCTTGCGGCACCCTGCCTGCATGTAGTGCCTATAGGCCTCAGTCTCCGGCTGATAGTCAACGATGACTTGCGGCTGCCGCCAGTTTGCCATGCGGAAGTACAGGCGGCAGAGCTTGCGCGTCCGCTTGTCAATGTCTGTCACCGTGCGCTGCAGTTCTTCATACGCATAGTACGGCCAATGCTCGTTCACCACATAGCGAATGAAGCCGTAGTCATAAGGCGACTGCACCCCAAAGCCGCGGCTATGGCGCATCCTCCTCATCCAGACTATCAATCGCTTCAGCTTATACATATCACGCAATGAAATCCTTTAACGGTGTGTAAGGCAGGTTCCACACCTTGGCAACGGCCTCGTAGGTACACTTGCCATCGACCATGTTGACGCCACGGGCTAATGCCTCGTCGTCGCGGCATGCCTGCTGCCAGCCCTTGTCAGCCAGGGCAACAGCATAGCGCAGCGTAGCATTGGTCAAGGCTACGGTCGAAGTGTTAGGCACGGCACCCGGAATGTTTGCCACCGCATAATGTATAATACCATCGACCATATAGACGGGGTCACTATGCGTTGTGGGGTGCGAGGTCTCGAAACAGCCGCCCTGGTCAATGGCCACATCAACGAGCACGGTGCCTTTCTCCATGAGCGGCAACATGTCCTTCGTAATCAGCTTCGGTGCCGCGTCGCCGGGTATCAGCACCGAGCCAATGACAACATCCACCGTGGGCAGCTCCTGCCGGATGTTATGCTCCGAGGAATAGAGCGTGTGTACATTTGCCGGCATCTCGGCAGCCAACTGCTTCAGACGGGGCAGCGACACGTCGGTTATCGTCACGTCGGCACCCATTCCGGCAGCTATGCGGGCAGCAGCCTCGCCCACCGTTCCGCCTCCGAGCACCAACACCTTGGCAGGCTTCACACCTGGCACACCAGCCATCAGCTTGCCCTTGCCGCCCTTGGTCTTCTGCAGGTAGTAGGCGCCGTTCTGCGTAGCCATGCGGCCTGCCACCTCGCTCATTGGAATCAGCAGCGGCAGCGACCGGTCAGCCTTCTCCACGGTCTCGTAGGCTATGCACACCGCGCCGCTCTTCATCATGGCGCGTGTCAGCTCCTCTTCGCAAGCAAAATGAAAGTAGGTAAACACCACCTGGCCCTGACGCACCAGCGCATACTCTGGCTCAATGGGTTCCTTCACCTTGACTATCATGTCAGCCTGCGCATAGACATTCTCTATGGCAGGCAGTACCTGCGCGCCGACCCTCACATAAGCATCGTCGCTGAACCCGCTGCCCTCGCCTGCTGTGTGCTGCACAAAGACAGCATGTCCATGTTTAATCAACTCGGCAACGCCCGAAGGTGTCATGCCCACACGGTTCTCGTTGTTCTTAATTTCCTTGGGAACTCCTACTTTCATCATAGCCTTGGTATTTTTGTAGTTAAACACAATTAGGTCTTTCCTAATATCTGCCGCAAATATACAAACAATTCTTCTTATTTCAAAATAAATCTCCCGAAAAAGTTAACACCAACTCAACCTGATTCTTCTTCGGGCCACTTTCCAACCTTCTTTAGCTCACTTTCCAACCTTCTTTGGGCCACTTTCCACTCTTCTTTGGGCCACTTTCCGCTCTTTTTCGGGCCAAAAACAAGGGTGGAGAGAGGCTTGCGTTAGGGTGTAGTTTGGTACAAACCACGGCTCTCTGCAGTTCTCCACCAATCATGCGCAGCCAAAAACGCAGGGAAAAACTCTTTCTACTCTACGCCTCTGCGCGAGACAAGACTACATTTACCTCTATAAAATTTATTTTCGTTGCAACAATGCCACCTTTGCAACAGTCGCTGACAATCAGCCTGTTACGCGTGGCATTATGGTGGCAAAAGTGGCAAAGACTAGGCGATTTTAACACTTTTCACGTCATTTTTGGAGCCGAAATGCAGTTTTTTTCATCGTTTTCTTTTCGGTTAAGGTGCCTTCTCGCTCCTGTAAAAGTGCCTTCTCGCTCCTTTGAAGGCGCCTTCTGGCTATTCGCTCCATGGGGTGGAACTATTAGTTCCATGGGGTGGAGCAATCTTTTCCACCCCATGGAGCAACAAGAGAAACGGCACTTCTCTCAGACACTTCATCATCCTCGAAGATGTCCTGACGGTTAATGACTCTAAGCATCACTAACATTAAATTAATCACTAAAAATGATCAATAGAACCGACCCCGTGATTCCAGTATCATAACTGTTTGTCTTTTATTGTTTATGAATAATCATTGTTCTCGGATGGTTATGGACGGTGGAAGGTCGTACATCACCTTGGCATGGTTAGTACGGATAAGCTGACTTTCGAGGTGTCGGCCTGTAACACGGTCGATAACATCACGAAAAACTTGTCCGTTTCGATAGATTGTATCGCCTTCTCGGGAGAAGTATTCATTCTCTGCATGGATGTGGAAGGTGTGCGACTGGAGTTCAGCGGCACGTAGTTCTCCACAAAGATATTCACCATCCACCCATAGACGAAGCTGATAGGTGTTGTCAGTCTCGTTCTTCACGCGGTAGTCGATGTAGTTGAAAGAGATGCTGGTGCCCGTGCCGAAAGGAATCTTACGACCATAGTCAGGAAAGAGATCGAGGCCGTCATGGTGATGATGCTCAACAATAGTCAGTTCGCTATGCAGAATCATCCAGTGTATCAGGTTCGACAACTGGCAAAGTCCTCCACCGATGCCCTTTGACGGTTGTCCTTTTGCAATCGTCAGTCCCTCTTTGTAGCCTTTGCGCTCAGTGGTTCGTCCGATAAGCTTCCATACGGAGAATGTTTCTCCTGGTCGGACAAGTAAACCGTAGATATGGGTAACTGCGAGGGCGAGGTTAGTGGCCTTGTTCTCCTGCAGCTGCATATCGACATTGCCCAATCGGCGACGTATGAGCGACTTGTGCTGATAGACGAGAACGGGCAGGGAGTCCGAAATCCGTTCATGTGCGAAAACAGTCTTGCGAAAGAAGTCCTTCAACTTACGCTTCAGGATTTCTTTCTCCATCGACAGACGATAGGTAAAAGGCGATATTTCGCAAAACAGCTTCCTGCTCATTGCTTAGATGCTAATCATCGATTGCCTCAATATAGAAACTGAACGGACGGAAACCATCGTTGCAACTAATCATTGCACTCATCGGATTCTTCATCCAGCCGTCGTAAAAATTGCCTTTGCCTCTGACCAGCGACTCCACGAACTCTCGCATTGACAACCAGGCTGACGGGCACATTCCTTCGGGCTGCTTGCCGTCAACGGAGATCCATTGCTGGCCCTCCGTGACGTCGCAAGTATGCTCGATAGGATTTTCGTACTTAGCCATCAGGTCGGGATAGACCGTCTGGCGTATGGCGGTGATGCGTACCTTCATCTACAGATTATTGACAATAGCCTGAATCTTAGCCTTGGTCTCGTCCGTCTTCTGTTCGTCAATCTTAGCGGTCACGATGCCAGAGTCCTCAGCGTGCCAGTAATTGCAGATGTCGTGGTACTCGGCAGTTGCGCCTGAGTAAACGCCGGGCGAATAGGAGGACATCAGAAGTGCCATCTTCTTCACTTTGGCGGGAGCATTGACACAGTACATGCGCTGGATGGGAGCCTGTATCTGAGCGTTGAGCGTGAAGTAATAGATAGGTGCAGCCAGTACCAGCACCTCGGCCTCGGCCATCAGCGGGTAGAGTTCCTGCATGTCGTCCTTCTGGATGCAGGCACCGTTGCCCTTGTTGTGACAGTACTCGCAAGCCAGACAGCCTGCAATCTTCTTGCGCGACACGTTGACCAGCGTCACCTTGTGACCTGCTGCCTCGGCAGCGTTCTTGTACTCTTCCGCCATCCAAGCGGTGTTTCCGTTGGCTCTCGGAGAAGCCTGTAAAATCAGAATGTTCATAATCGTATTTGTTTAGTAATCTTCTTGGATCAGGGGACTCTGATCCACTAAAAACTGTCGATTTAATGATTTTTATCTGGATCAGGGGACGGCACATTAGAAATAGTACCTAACACCCAGCATAAAGCTGATGCGGGTGAAGCCCCATTTCTTGTTATCGGGAAGTACGACACCATGGGGTTTCTTAAACCTGATGGCAAAGACGTCCCAGTCTAAGCCTAAACCCC